>Ga0123353_10003829_pt1 | contig 19189 bp, 13 predicted proteins | sample TergutLab28metaG_3_FD_92763 | JGI IMG/M metagenome (GOLD analysis project Ga0123353, IMG submission 92763) | Labiotermes labralis P3 segment gut microbial communities from Petit-Saut dam, French Guiana - Lab288 P3 | ecosystem: Host-associated > Arthropoda: Insects > Digestive system > Gut ... | reverse complement strand
CCGCTGTGTTGGTGGTCGGTCTTCCTGCTCGCCGGCTTCGCGGGGTGCCTCGTTCCTCGGCCCCCCACTGCGCCGGCTCGGGCGTCAGCCCTTAGCCCTCTTGTTCCGCCTCCACCTGGGCGTTCCACTCGCGCTTGGAGGCCTGCCAGCCGTCCTCGTCGGCGCCGCGGCGCCAGTAGCCGGAGATGGACATCCGGTCGCGGGGGACGCCGCGGTCCAGGCGCAGCAGGCGGCGCAGCTCCTTCACGAAGCCGGCCTCGCCGTGGACGAAGACGTGCACGTCGCCGGGCGGGAACTCCAGGGCCGTGACCGCCTCCACGAGCGCCGCGCCGACCGGGCGCGACCCCCGGTGCAGCCACACCACCTCCGCGTCCGCGGCGGTCGGCAGCTTCTGCTCCTCCTCCGGCCCGGCGACCTCGACGAACACCTTCGCCGGTGCGCCGGCCGGCAGTTGCTCGACCGCGGTGGCCAGCGCCGGAAGGGCGCTCTCGTCCCCGGCGAGCAGGTGCCAGTCGGCCTTGGGGTCGGGCGCGTAGCCGCCGCCGGGGCCCTGGAACCACAGGCTGTCGCCGGGCCGCGCCCGCGCCGCCCACGGACCGGCGAGGCCCTCGTCGCCGTGGTGGACGAAATCCAGCGTCATCTCGCGGGTGTCGGGGTCCCAGGCCCGCACGGTGTACGTCCGGGTCCGCGGCCACTGCTCCCGCGGCAGCGCGGCGCGCACCGCCTCCACGTCCAGCGGCTCGGGGTAGACCACGCCCTCGGGTGCGAACAGCAGCTTGACGTAGTGGTCGGTGTAGGTGCCGATGTCCAGGGCGGGGGCCGGGTCGACGACCAGCACCACCCGGATCATGTGCGGCGTCAGCCGTTCGGTGCGCGCCACCCGGGCGTGCTTGGGCTGCGGGGTCCTGCGCTGCGGTCGCTCCGCCATCGTGGCTGCCTCCAGGTCGTGGTTAGGCAAGCCTAACCCGATCGCCGGATCCGGCCTTGCCGGCGTGCCCGCGGGGCCCGCGGGCACCCCGCCGCGGCCCCTGCGGCGGCCCGGCCCGGGAGACCCTTCAGTTCTTGTACGCGGTGATTCCCCTTGACGTCCCTCGGGTGGCCTCGCTTCCATAAGTTGCGCATGGGAGCGCTCCCACCGCGCTCCGGACACATGTGCGCCCACCACGACATGAAGCATTCCATCCCCCCACCGAGAGGAATCGCGCCGTGGTCACGATGACGGGTCCGTCGGGCCCACCGAGACAACTCCGCCGGCTGCGGGTGATCCTGGCCGCGCTCTTCGCCGCGGTGGCACTCGCCGCCTTCGCCCTGTCCGGGCAGTCGCGCGCCTCCGCGGCGGCCGCCCCGGCCGCGGTCGCCGCGCCGGACGCCGGCACCGGTTACTGGCACACCAGCGGGCGGCAGATCCTGGACGCGGACAACCAGCCGGTCCGCATCGCGGGCGTCAACTGGTTCGGTTTCGAGACGTCCAACGACGTGGTCCACGGCCTCTGGTCGCGCGACTACAAGTCGATGATCGACCAGATGAAGTCGCTGGGGTACAACACCATCCGGCTGCCGTACAGCGACGACATCTTCAAGCCCGGCACGATGCCCAACAGCATCAACTTCTACAACATGAACACCGATCTGCAGGGGCTGACGTCCCTCCAGGTGATGGACAAGATCGTGGACTACGCGGGCTCGATCGGCCTGCGGGTGATCCTGGACCGGCACCGGCCGGACGCCGGCGGGCAGTCCGCCCTCTGGTACACCAGCTCGGTGCCGGAGTCGACCTGGATCACCAACCTCAAGGCGCTGGCCACCCGTTACCAGGGCAACACCGCCGTGGTCGGCATCGACCTGCACAACGAGCCGCACGACCCCGCCTGTTGGGGCTGCGGTGACACGACGATCGACTGGCGGCTGGCCGCCGAGCGGGCCGGCAACGCGATCCTCGGCGTCAACCCGAACCTGCTGATCTTCGTCGAGGGCATCCAGACCTTCAACGGCACCTCCGGCTGGTGGGGTGGCAACCTGATGGGCGCCGGCCAGTACCCGGTGGAGCTGAACGTGGCCAACCGCGTGGTGTACTCGGCGCACGACTACGCCACCAGCGTCGCGCAGCAGACCTGGTTCACCGACCCGAGCTTCCCGGCCAACATGCCCGGCATCTGGGACAAGTACTGGGGCTACCTGTTCAAGCAGAACATCGCCCCGGTGTGGGTCGGCGAGTTCGGCACCACGCTGCAGTCCACCACCGACCAGACCTGGCTCAAGGCGCTGGTGGACTACCTGCGGCCGACCGCGGGCAACGGCGGGGACAGCTTCAGCTGGACCTTCTGGTCGTGGAACCCGGACTCCGGTGACACCGGCGGCATCCTGAAGGACGACTGGCAGACCGTCGACACCGTCAAGGACGGCTATCTGGCCTCGATCAAGGCGCCCACCTTCGGCGGCACCGGCTCCACCGGCGGGACGTCCTCGGGCACCTCGTCCGGAACGTCGTCGGGAACGTCTACGGGCACCACGTCGGGCACCTCCAGCGGAACCACCTCGGGCACCTCCACCGGTACGTCCTCGGGGACGAGTTCGGGGACGAGTTCGGGCACGACTTCCGGTACGTCCTCCGGGTCCACCGGCGGCACCGGGGGCGGCGGCTGCACCGCGACCCTGAACATCGACAACCAGTGGGACGCCGGCTTCACCGCCACCGTCACGGTCACCGCGGGCAGCGCGGCGATCAACGGCTGGAAGGTCACCTGGACCTGGCCGGGCAGCCAGCAGGAGACCAGCGCCTGGAGCGCCACCGTCCAGCAGAGCGGCGCCGCGGTCACCGCGACCAACCTGAGCTACAACGGCGCGGTCGCCGCCGCGGGTTCGACCAGCTTCGGGTTCCAGGGCACGGCCTCGGGGGCGTTCACCGCCCCGGCGCTCACCTGCACCGCGTCCTGACCCGATCGACCCGCGTCCTCCCCGCACCACACCCGCTCCACCCGCACCACCGCCCGGCCGATGCCGGCGGGTCCCGCCCGGGACCCGCCGGCATCGGCGTGTGGACGCCCGTGCGCACCCTCTAGGCATACCGACCGGTCGGTACTACCCTCTGGCCAACTCGGGGCCCGCCGTACGCGTTCCGGCCGTGCCGCATGTGTTCCGGCTGCTCCGAGGCCACCCCACCGGTCGTCCTGCACCATCTGGAGGAGCCGTATGTCCGCCACTCCGACGTCCTTCGACGACGGCAGACCGGGGCCCTCGGCCCCGGCCGCCGGTGCCCGCACCGCACTGACCCGGCTGCTGCGCCGGGACCTGGCCGCCTATCCGGCCACCGGCCGCCGGCTGGCGTATCTGGCGATCGTGGTGGTCACCACCGTCGTGCTCTACTACATGCTCTACATCCAGTACGCGGTCGCGACGTCGATCATCACCCACTTCGGCATGACCTACCGCTACTTCGTGTGGGTGTCGGTGGTCGGCAACGCGGTGGGTGCCTTCGCCTCGCTGGCCGCCGGGCTCGCCGACCGCTGGGGCCGCGCCAACATGGTGGTCTACGGCCTGCTGGCCGCCTCGCTGCTGGTCTTCTTCGGGCTGCCCAACGCCGGCTCGAAGGCCACGTACCTCGTGCTGTTCGCGCTCGTCAGCTTCATCGAGGGCGTGGTGCTCGTGGCCACCCCGGCGCTGATCCGGGACTTCTCGCCGCAGCTCGGGCGGGCCACCGCCATGGGCGCCTGGACGATGGGCCCGGTCGTCGGCAGCCTCGTCGTCACCACGGTCACCAGCAACACGCTGGACAGCGCGAGTTGGCAGGACGAGCTGCGCTACTCGGCGATCGCCGGGTTCGCGGTCTTCGCGGTCGCCCTCTTCGCGCTGCGGGAGTTGTCGCCCGCGCTGCGCGACCAGATCATGGTGACGCTGCGGGACCGGGCGCTGGTGGAGGCGCGGGCCAAGGGCATCGACCCGGCGGCGGCCCGGCGCGGCGAGTGGCGGCAGATGCTCCGTCCGGACATCACCGGATCCGCCCTGGCCATCTCGATCTACCTGCTGCTGTACTTCGCCGCGGTCGGCAACTTCGTGGTCTTCTTCGCCACCACCTACGGCTACAGCGAGCAGCGGGCCAACGCCGTCGCCAACTGGTACTGGGCCGCGAACGCCGTCGCCCTGGTCGCCGTCGGCCTGCTCTCCGACCGGATCAGGGTGCGCAAGCCGTTCATGATCGTGGGCGCGGCCGGCTCGATCGCCGCCACCGCGGTCTTCGCCACCCGCGCCACCCACCCCGCGACCGGTTACTACACCTTCGCCTGGCTGTTCGTCGCCATCGGCGTGTTCAGCGGCGTCGCCTACGCGCCGTGGATGGCGAGCTTCACCGAGACCGTCGAGCGCCACAACCCGGCCGCCACCGCCACCGGCCTGGCGGTGTGGGGCTGGACGATCCGCGCGGTGGTCGCGATCTCCGCCGCGTTCATCCCGGTGCTGGTCACCTCGGTGACGCCGCTCGTCGACCACGGCGCGCAGGTCACCGCGGCCCAGCGGCAGGCGGCTCCGGCGCTCGCGATCATCGGCGCCCACCCGCAGACCTTCGCGGAACTCGGCAAGTACCCGGCAGGCAAGGTGCCGCCGGACGTCGCCGCGCGGGCCGTGCAGGAGGTGGGCGCGGCCGACCTGGCGGTGGTGCAGAAGGCGCAGCCGCAGCTCGACGTGCTCACCGCGTACGGCACCAAGGTGCAGAAGGCCGCCCACGACGGGCCCGGGCAGTGGCGCACCTGGTGGTGGATCTGCGTCGGCGGCCAGGTGCTGTTCCTGCCGTTCGTGTTCCTGATGACGGGACGCTGGAGCCCCAAGCGGGCCCGCGAGGACGCCGAGCGGCACCAGGAGGCCGTGGACCGGGAGCTGGCGGCCCTCGCGCAGGAGCGCGCCTGACGGCGGTCGCGGCCGGCCGCCCCATCGATCCGGCGGCCCTGCGCGGCGCCCCCGCGGCGGCCCGCCGCCGCAGGTGACGGGCCCTCGATCCGGCGGTCACGGCCCGGTGTTCGGGCCGTGACCGCCTGTGAGGTGCCCGATTCCCGGGTCTTGACCGGTACTTGACGACTACAGTCCCCGATCATGACCGAACGTCCGTTTGAGGCACTGGGGTTGAGCGCCGATGCGGATCGGGCCTACCCGCTGCTCATTGCCACGCGCGGGGTTGCCGCGGTGGAACTCGCCTTGAGCATGGGGGTGTCACCGGAGTGCGCCGAGTCCGCCTGCGGCGAGCTGGCCCGCCGCGGGCTGGTGCGGCGGTCCGGCGACGGCCTGTGGTACCCGCTGCCCCCGCAGTCGGAGTTCCTGCCCCTGGTGTCCCGCGCGCAGGAGCAGTTGCGCCGCGGTCGCGAACTGCTCGACCGGCTCGGCATGGAGTACCAGCGCGTCCACGAGGGGCGCAGGGCGGGGGAGATCGTCCAGGTGGTCGAGGGTGCGGCCGCCGCCAGGGAGCAGATCGAGGAACTGCACGCCGAAGTGCGCGAGGAGATGCTGGTGTTCGCCCGGGCCTCCAGGGCCGGGCCGGCCGTGGACAGCGCCCCCGCGATGCGGCACGGGGTGCGCAGCCGGGTGATCGTGGAGCGCGAAGTCCTCGACGCCGGGGGTGTGTTCGGCGCCGCGGCGCACCTGCGGGTCGCCGACCGGCTGCCGGTGCAGCTGGCCATCGCCGACCGCTCGCGGGCCCTGCTGCCACTGGCCGCCGACGACCCGGCGTCGGACCCGCTGCTGATGGTGGTGCGGCCCAGCGGCCTGCTGGACGCGCTCGTCACGCTCTTCGAGTCGGTGTGGGCGGCCGGCGTCCCGCTGGGCACCCCGCACAGCCCGCTGCGGCTGAGGATCCTCGGCATGCTCGTCGGCGGCAGCACCGACGCGGCGATGGCCCGCGCGCTCGGTGTGGCGGTGCGGACCGTGCAGCGCCACATCTCCGCGATGGAGCAGGCCGCGGGTGTGGACAACCGCATCCAGCTGGTGTGGCACGCCGCACGGCACGGCTGGCTGGACGGGCAGGAACCGGTTTCCGAATCGCCGTCCGGAAGCGGAGAGTTACCTACCGGTACTCAGGGTGGCGGAATGCCGACGTGACGCACGGTCGGGAAGTTGTCACGTTTCCGTCAAGGCATTCGGGATTCCGAAGGTGCATGTGGTGCACAGGTATACGCCAGCGGTTCGACTGAACCGAGCACACATGGCCCAAGGGAGACCCACCTTGCGCATACCCTCGCTCAGACGGCGCGCCGCCACCGCGGCAGCCCTCGCAGTGATCGCTCTCCAACTGCCGCTGGCAGTTGTGGCGCACGCAGCACCCAAGACGCAGGACGACCGGCCCGACGTGGTCCGGACCTGCGCCGATGCCAAACCGGGCTCGTTCTCCTGCTTCGCGATGCGACGCACCGACGTACCCGCCCTCCACGGAGTCCAGCCGGCGGCCACCACCCCCGCCGGCTTCGGCCCCGGTGACCTGCAGAGCGCGTACGCCCTGCCGGCGGACGGCGGAGCCGGGCAGACCATCGCGATCGTCGACGCCTACGACGACCCCAATGCGGAGGCCGACCTGGCCGTGTACCGGCAGCAGTTCGGGCTGCCGGCGTGCACCACGGCCAACGGCTGCTTCAGCAAGGTCAGCCAGCGCGGCGGCACCGACTACCCCAGTCCGGACTCGGGCTGGGCCGGTGAGATCTCGCTCGACGTCGACATGGTCTCGGCGGTCGCGCCCAACGCCCACATCCTGCTCGTCGAGGCCGACTCCGCGAACTTCGCGGACCTCGGCGCGGCGGTGGACCAGGCGGTCACGCTGGGCGCCAAGTACGTGTCCAACTCCTACGGGACGGGCTACAACAGCTCGCCCGGCAGCGGCGAGGACCCGTCGGAACTCACCGCGATGGACCCGTACTACAACCACCCGGGCGTCGCGGTCGTGGCGTCCTCCGGTGACAGCGACTACGGCGTCAGCTACCCGGCGGCGTCGCAGTACGTGACCTCCGTCGGCGGCACCGCGCTCACCCGCGACACCAGCACCAGCCGCGGCTGGAGCGAGTCGGTGTGGCACAACGCCTACGGCGGTCCCGGTTCCGGCTGCTCGCTGTACGAGCCGAAGCCGGCGTTCCAGACCGACACGGCCTGCGCCAAGCGGACCCTCACCGACGTCTCGGCCGTGGCCGACCCGGTGACCGGCGTCTCGGTCTACCAGACGTACGGCGGCAGCGGCTGGGCCGTGTACGGCGGCACCAGCGCCTCCTCGCCGATCATCGCGGGTGTGTACGCGTCGGCCGGCACCCCGGCCGCGGGCACGTACCCGAACGCCTACCCGTACGCGCAGCGCGGCGCGCTGAACGACGTGACCACGGGCAGCAACGGCACCTGCACCCCGGCCGTCCTGTGCACCGCGGGACCCGGCTACGACGGCCCGACCGGCCTGGGCACCCCCAACGGTCTGGCCGCGTTCCGCAGCGGGCCGCACGGCGTGATCAGCGGCACCGTCACCGACCACGCGACGGGCGCGGCGATCGCCGGCGCGACCGTCAAGGCCGGTGACTACAGCGCCACTTCGGACGCCACGGGCGCGTACAAGCTCGACATCCCGCCGGGCAGCTACGACGTCACGGCGAGCGCCTACGGCTACTCGTCGGCGACCGACAACGGTGTCGGGCTGGAGGACGGAGCCACCGTCACCGAGTCCTTCGCGCTGGACTCCGTGCCCCGCCAGACGGTGGTCGGCAAGGTCAGCGACGGCTCGGGCCACGGCTGGCCGCTGTACGCCAAGATCACCGCGGACGGCGTTCCCGGCGGACCGGTCTTCACCGACCCGGCCACCGGCGCCTACTCCCTGTCGCTGCCGCAGGGCGCGTCCTACACCCTGCACATCGCGTCCAACTACCCCGGCTACAAGACGGTCGACAAGACCGTGCAGGTCGGAGCGAGCGCGAGCACGGTGAACATCGCCGTGCCGGTCGACGCCGAGGCCGGCCAGGCCCCCGGCTACACCGTGCACCTGACCGGACCCACCGAGGCGTTCGGCACCACCGCCACCCCCGACGGCTGGAGCATCACCAACGCCGACGGCACCACGGGCGGCTGGACGTTCACCGACCCGGGCAACCGCGGCAACCGCACCGGTGGCAGCGGCGGGTTCGCCAACATCGACAGCGACAACATCGGGTCCGGCAAGCACCAGGACTCCACGCTCCAGACCCCGTCCTACGACCTGAGCAGCGCGGCCGACCCGATCCTGGGCTTCGACACCGACTACAAGTCGTTCTCCAACTCCACGGCCGACGTGGACGTCTCGGTGGACGGCGGCACCACCTGGACCAACCTGTGGGACAAGACCACCACCTCTGTCACCGGCCCGACGCACGTGAACCTGCCGCTGACGGACTACGCGGGCAAGAGCGACGTCCGGCTGCGCTTCCACTACACCGGCACCTGGGCGTACTGGTGGCAGCTCGACAACGTCTTCGTGGGCCAGCGCAGTTACGACCCGGTGCCCGGCGGCCTGATCGTCGGCAACGTCACCGACGCCAACACCAAGGACGGCGTCAACGGCGCCACGGTGACCAGCGACGACTCGCCCGCCGACCACACCACCTCGGTCGCCACCCCGGACGACCCGAACCTCGGTGACGGCTTCTACTGGACCTTCTCGCACCTGACCGGGAAGCACCCGGTGTCCGCCGCGGCCTCGCACTACACCACCGTGTCGGCCTCCGCGAACATCGCTCCCGACAGCGCGACCGCCCGCAACCTGAGCCTCAAGGCCGGGCAGTTGAAGGTCACGCCGGCCTCGATCGCCAAGACCGTCGCGTGGGGCAAGAACGCCACGCAGGCGGTGACCGTCAAGAACACCGGCACCGCGCCGGCCACCCTGACCCTGGGCGAGAACCCGGGCGGCGTCGTCATCCAGAAGCAGGGCGCCCCGCTCAACCTCGTCAAGGGCACCTACTCGCCGATGTCGCTGAAGGCGCAGGCCGACAAGGCCGGTGCCAAGCCCAACGCCAAGTCCGCGGCCCAGCCCGCCGACTCGGTCCAGGGCGCCGCGGGTGACGCCTGGCAGACGATCCCCGACCTGCCGGTGAGCACCGGTGACAACGCCGTGGCCACCTACCAGGGCACCGTCTACTCGGCGTACGGCTACACCGGTCTCAACGACACCAGCGACATGTACGCGTACAGCGCCGACAGCGGCGCCTGGACCAAGCTCGCCTCCGCCGCCGACACCCGCGAGGCCCCGGCCCACGGGATCATCAACGGCAAGTTCTACGCGGCGGGCGGTTGGGGTTCCTCCGGCAACCCCGACCCCAAGCTGGAGGTCTATGACATCGCCTCCAACACCTGGTCCACCGCCGCCAGCACGCCCAAGCCGTACGCCGGTTCGGGCAGCGCCGTCCTGGACGGCAAGCTGTACTCGGTCGGCGGCTGCACCGGCACCGCGTGCGGCACCACCGACGTCACCGCGTACGACCCGGCGACCGACTCGTGGGCGAGCCTCGCGGCCTACCCGCAGCCGGTCTCGTGGGAGTCCTGCGGCGGCATCGGCGGCAAGCTGTACTGCTCCGGCGGCACCACCGACGCCGGCAGCATCACCAAGGCCTACGTCTACGACCCCGCCGCCGACTCCTGGTCGCCGATCGCCGACCAGCCGACCGACGCCTGGGGTGCGTCCTACACCGCCGCCAACGGCGTGCTGCTCGTCAAGGGCGGCGCGATCAACGCCGGTGGCGCGCTGACCAACCAGACGTGGGCGTACCAGCCGAACGACAACAGCTGGACCGCGCTGCCGAACGCCAACTCCTCGCTCTACCGCGGCGGCGGCAGCGTCGGCTTCTACGCGGTCGGCGGCATGACCGGCAGCACGCCCAACAAGGCGTCCGAGGTGCTGCCCGGGTACGACCAGACGGAGTCCGCCGACGTCACCTGGCTGTCGGAGAGCGCCACCACGGTCACCGTGCAGCCGGGCGCCAGCACCACCGTGACGGTCACCGTGGACGCGTCGGTGCCCGAGATCACCCAGCCCGGCGACTACACCGCCTCGCTGGGCCTCGGCAGCGACACGCCGTACCGGCTCGCGCCCATCGGCGTCTCGATGACCGTCAAGCCGCCGGCCACCTGGGGCAAGATCACCGGCACGGTGACCGCGTCCGGCGGGGCACCGCTCGCCGCGGCGACCGTGCAGATCAACACCTGGGCGACGCACTACACGCTCAAGACGGGCAAGGACGGGTCGTACCAGCTGTGGCTGGACGTCCGTAACAACCCGCTGCAGCTCATCGTGGCCAAGGACGGCTACCAGCCGACCGTGACCACGGTGAAGATCGCGAAGGGAGCGACGACGACCCAGAACTTCACGCTGCTCAAGGACTGACCGCCGCTCGGGACCGGGCGCGGCCTCCGCGCCCGGTCCGCTCACTCCAGCCCGGTCATCCGTAGCGTGACGTTGAGCCGGCCACCGGTCAGCCCGGTGGCCGGCTCGCCCGTGCCCGGCAGCACCCGCGGCACCCCGTGGTGGGCGAACCGCGACGGGCCGCCGAAGACGAACAGGTCGCCGGAGGCCAACTCCAGGTCGGTGTACGGCTTTCCGCGGCTGTGCGGGGTGCCGAACCGGAACACGCACGTGTCGCCCACGCTCAACGAGACGACGGGGGCGTCCGCCTGCTCGTCCTTGTCCTGGTGCATGCCCATCGAGGCCCGGGCGTCGTAGAAGTTGACCAGCGCGGTGTCCGGTGCGTACGCGGCGCCCGCCGCCTCGTCCCGGTAGGCGTCGGCGACCGCCCGCCGGCCCAACGCGGCGAGCCACTCGGGGAATTCCGCCACCCGCGCGCCGTTCACGTCCGGCGCGTCCCGCGAGTAGGCGTAGGGCCGCCAGTGCCAGCCCACGCACACCGTCTGCACCGACATCACGCCGCCGCGCGGCAGCCGGGTGTGCCGCATCGGGACCGGACCGCGCGCCCAGGCGCGGCAGGCGGCCACCAACTCCCGCTGCTCGTCCGGCGAGAGCCAGTCCGGGACGTGCACCGCGCCCGGCGCGGGGGAGGAGCGCACCCGGGGCTCGCGGGGGAACAGCCCGTCCACCGCGGGCCCTTCAGTGCCGGCGGACGTGCGCCAGCGTCACGCCCAGCTCGGCCCGCAGCACCTGCTCCGCCGTCTCCGGCTCGCCCGCCGTCACCGCCGCCACCAGGCCGGCGTGCGCGGCCGCACCGTGCTCGGCGTCGTGGGAGCCGACGTCGACCAGGTCGAGCAGGTCGATCAGCCCCTCGCGCAGCGCCGGCACGAACTCGGCGAACAGGTCGGACAGCACCGGGTTGTGGGCGGCGTCGACCACCGCGGTGTGCAGGGCGATGTCGGCGTCGATGAAGGCGGCGCCCCCGGCCGGGGCCGCGGCGGTGCGGGCGGCCAGCGCCGCGTCGAGCGCCGCCAGGTCGTCGGGCGTACGGCGCTCGGCCGCCATCCGGGCGGCCTGCACCTCCAGCACCATCCGCACCTCGTAGATGTCGGCGAGCGCGGCGCGGCGCAGCCGGGTCGGCCAGTCCTCGACCGGACGGGTGGCGATCACGAACACCCCGGCGCCCTGCCGGGTCTTCACCAGCCCGGCGCCGGCCAGCGCCCGCAGGGCCTCCCGCACGGTGGACCGCCCGACGCCCAGGTCGGCCGCCAGGGTGGTCTCGCCGGGCAGCCGGGTGCCGACCGGCCACTGCCCGCGGGTGATCTCGGCCCGCAGCCGCTCGGTGGCCTGCTCCACCAGGGGGCTGGGGCGCAGCGAGCCCATCGCCATCGTCGTTCACCTGTCCGCTTGTCTGAGGAGTCGTCGGTGGCTAGTCTACCCGCCATGACGCTGCGAGGCCTCCTTCTCGGATGCCGCGGCGGGGCCTGACGCGACCGGCACCCCGCCGCGGGGTTCCGTGCTGCCGGTCCGTCACCGGCACCCACCGAGGGGATCCCGCCACCGATGAACGCACCCGTCCCAGCCCCCGCGCCCACCGCGTTTCCGACCCTGCGCACCCCGGCCGGGCCCGTGCCCGCCGGCAGCCCCGTCTGGAACCCGCAGCGTGGCGGCGCCATGCCGCACCACCGCTACCGCCCCGCCCACGAGCGGGTCGAGATCCGCACCACCGCCGAGGGGCGGCACTGGCCGTCCGCCCGGATCGAGCGGGCGCCCCTGTGGGTGCCGGTCGACCTGCGCGACGGCAACCAGGCACTGGCCGAGCCGATGGACCCGGCCCGCAAGCGCCGGCTGTTCGACCTCCAGACCGCGATGGGCTTCAAGGAGATCGAGATCGGCTACCCGTCCGCCAGCCAGGCGGACTTCGACTTCGTCCGCCACCTCGCCGAGGACGGCGCCGTCCCGGACGACGTCACCGTGGTGGTCTTCACCGCCGCCCGCGCCGACCTGGTCGAGCGCACCTTCGCCTCCATCGCCGGGCTGCCGCGGGCTGTCGTCCACCTCTACACCGCCACCGCGCCGGTGTGGCGGCAGGTCGTCATCGGCCGCGAACGTGGCGCGCTGCGGGCGATGATCGAGCAGGCCGCGACGCAGAGCGCCCGGCTGGCCGAGCACCGCCCGGGCGTGCGCTTCGAGTTCTCGCCGGAGGTCTTCAACCTCACCGAACCGGACTACGTCCTGGAGGTCTGCAACGGCCTGACCGCGCTGTGGGACGCCGCCCCCGACCGCCCGGTGATCCACAACCTGCCCGCCACCGTGGAGATCGCCACGCCCAACGTCTACGCCGACCAGATCGAGTACATGCACCGCCATCTGGACCGGCGCGACGCCGTCATCCTGTCGGTGCACCCGCACAACGACCGCGGCACCGGCGTCGCCTGCGCCGAACTCGCCCTGCTGGCGGGCGCGCAGCGCGTCGAGGGCTGCCTCTTCGGCAACGGCGAGCGCACCGGCAACGTCGACCTGGTCACCCTGGCGCTCAACCTGTACACGCAGGGCGTCGACCCGATGCTGGACCTGTCGGACATCGACGAGATCCGCCGCACCGTCGAGCACTGCAACCGGCTGCCGGTGCCCGGCCGGCACCCCTACGCCGGCGACCTGGTGCACACCGCGTACTCCGGCACCCACCAGGACGCCATCGGCAAGGGGCTGGCGCACCACGCGCGGCGCGCCGCCGAACTCGGCGTGCCGCCCGCCCAGGCGCCCTGGGAGGTGCCCTACCTGCCGATCGACCCGGCCGACATCGGACGGGACTACGAGGCCGTCATCCGCGTCAACAGCCAGTCGGGCAAGGGCGGTGTGGCCTACCTGCTGCGGACCCACCACGGCCTGGACCTGCCGGCGCGGCTGCGCGCCGACTTCTCCCAGGTCGTGCAACACGCCGCGGACGCCAGCGGCGAGGAGGTCACACCCAAGGACCTGTGGGACCTGTTCCGGCGCACCTACCTCGCGCCCGGCGAGGACGGCCCGCTGACCGCCACCGACTGGCGGACGGCGGAAACCGCCCCCGGGCAGCACGAGTTCGGCTGCACGCTGCACGACGCGGAGGCGACTGCCCCCGCCGGCACGGGCGCCCCCGCGGGCACGGGAGGCGGCGCCGGCACGGGCGTCGACGCGGGCCGCGCCGTGCGGGTGCGCGGCACCGGCAACGGCCCGCTCGCCGCGTTCACCGACGCGCTGCGCGCCGCCGGCGTCGACGTGGACATCCGGCACTACGCGGAGCACGCCACCGAACCCGGGCAGGGCAGCGCCGCCGTGGCCTACGCGCAGTGCGCGGTCGGCGGCCGGACGTGGTGGGGCGCCGGCCTCGACACCTCGGTGCTCACCGCGTCGGTACGGGCGGTGCTCTCGGCGGTCAACCGCAGCCGCCGCGACCGGACATGACGGGCCGTCATCGGCGCTACGGCCGGTAGACCTTGCCGGGCTCCGGCGCCGCGGGGGCCAGCAACTCGGGGACGGTCACGAACGTGTAGCCCTGCGCGCGCAGGGCGTCGATGATCCCGGGCACGGCCGGGACCGTCCCCTTGTAGAGGTCGTGCAGCAGGATGATGCCGTCGCGGTGCGCGTCCTTGAGTATCCGCTTGTGGATCAGCGCGCTGTCGGTGGTGGCGTAGTCCGACGCGGTGTCGTTCCACAGCACCTGCGCCAGGCCCAACTCCCGGCAGACCTTGGACACCTTCTTGTCGGTGCGGCCCTGCGGCGGGCGCATCAGGGTCGGCCGCTTGCCGGTGAGCTTCTCCACGGCCGTGTCCAGCCGGTCGAGTTCGGAACGGATCTCGGCCGGCTTCAGGTCGGTCAGCCGGGGGTGGGTCCAGGTGTGGTTGCCCAGCACGTTGCCGTCCTGCCCCATCTGCCGGACCAGGTCGGGGTACTTCTCGACGTGGTTGCGGCCGAGCAGGAAGAAGGTGACCCGGACCTTCTTCTCGTGGAGGACCTTCAGCAGCGCGGGCGTGTTCTGGCTCGGCCCGGCGTCGAAGGTCAGGGCTATGCACTTGGCGACGCGGCAGTCGACCGCGCCGGAGGCGAGCGCGCCCTTGTGACCGCCCTCGCCGCCGCCCGTGCCACCGGTGGTTCCCGTGGTGCCGCCCTTGTCGTCGGCCGCCGCCGCGTACGCCGCGTCCCGCGCCTCCTTGGGCGTCTGCGTGGGGTAGCGGGTGCACCCGCTGAGCCCCAGCGTCAGAGCGACCGCCGCGGCGGCGAGAGCGGCGCCGCGACGCGCGGTCCGCATCGATCGGGGCATGGGTGAACCTCCAGGCTGTGGGTACGCTGTGCCTGCCGACGGGCAGGACGCCCACAGTACACAGAGGCTATACACGCCATGTATAGCGGGTGACCTGGGGTGGAATAGGGCGGGTTGTCCTGCGACCGGACCTCGCGGGAACTCCCCCCGGCCACACCCCGGCCCAGGATCGACCGTCTCCCGGGCCCGCTCCGCGGCCCCTCGGGGACGGGGTGTCAGCGGGGGCGGGCCGGGGTGAGGGAGGCGCGGGTGACCGGGTCCCCGCAGTGGCCGCAGCGCAGTTCGACGTCCACCGAGTGACCGCAGGTGTGGCGCAGGTCCAACGCCGGTGCGTCCACGGCCCACTTGTCGCCCCAGGCGCGCAACGCCAGCAGCACCGGGAAGAGTTCACGGCCCGCCTGCGTCAGGTGGTACTCGAAGCGCGGCGGGTGCTCGCTGTACTGGCGGCGTTCGACGACCCCGGCGTCCTCCAGCTTGCGCAGGCGGTCGGCCAGGATGTCCCGGGACGCCCCGGTGAACCCCGCGATCCTCGCGAAGCGGTGCACGCCGTACGCCATCTCGCGCAGGGCCAGCAGCGACCAGCGCTCGCCCAGGACGTCCAGCGCCGCCGCGATCGAGCACGGCCGCGGGCCGAGGGGCAGCTCCGCCATCCGGTCCAGGGGGACGCCGGGGGAGGTGGGGGTGCCGTCCGCCGTGCGCTGCGCGGCGCCGTCCGCGAGGTTGCCGTCCATGCGCCCAGCCTAGACCCGGGTCGGTTGTCTTCTCCTACTCACCGCTGCTAGCGTCGGCCGAGTCGGTAGGAAATCACAACACACTCCTGCCGTGTCCTGTCGCGCACCCACCACGAGGGGCACCGCCCATGACCATCCCCGAGCGGACGTCCGCCGCGCCGGCCCCCGCCGCCACGGAGGACCCGCGCACCGCGGCCGACAGGCGGCGCGCCCTGCGCGTCCTCGCCCTCAGCAGCCTCGGCGTCTTCGTGGTCTTCCTCGACACCACGATCGTCAACGTCGCCTTCGAGACCATCAGCCGCGGCTTCCACACCACCACCGGGCACCTGGCCTGGGTGCTCAACGCGTACAGCCTGGTGTTCGCCGCCGTGCTCATCCCCGCCGGACGGCTCGCCGACCGCTACGGCCGCAAGCGGGTCTTCCTGATCGGCATCACCGGCTTCGCGGTGACCAGCGCCCTGTGCGGAGCCGCCCCGAGCGCGGGAACGCTGATCGGCGCCCGGGCGCTGCAGGCGGCCTTCGCCGCCCTCGTCACCCCGACCTCCCTGGCCCTGGTCCTCCCCGAGTTCCCGCCCGCGCGGCGCCCGATGGCGATCGGCACCTGGGGCGCGATGGGCGCGGCCGCCGCCGCCCTCGGCCCCACCATCGGCGCGCTGCTCACCCAGTACGCGTCCTGGCGCTGGATCTTCCTGGTCAACGTGCCGGTGTGCGCCCTCGTCGTGCTGGTGGGCCTGCGCCTGCTGCGCGAGTCCCGGGAGCCGCACGCCGGCGGCCTGCCCGACCCGGTGGGCGTGGTGCTGGTCGCCGCGATGCCCGCCGTCCTGAGCCTCGCCATCATCGAGGGACCCTCGTGGGGCTGGGCCGACCCGCGGGTGATCGCCGCGTTCGCGGCCGCCGCCGTGCTGCTGCCGGTGTTCCTGCTGCGCACCCGGGCCGCGGCCGATCCCGTGATGGACCTCGCGCTGTTCCGGGTCCGGCAGTTCCGGGTGGTCAACGCGGCCTCGCTGGTGTTCTCCTCCGCCTTCTACGGCCTGCTGCTCGCCAACATCCTCTTCCTGCAGAACGTGTGGGGGTACTCGGTGCTGCGCGCCGCCCTCGCCAGCGCGCCCTCCCCGCTGGTGGTCACCGCCGTCGCCCGCACCGCCAGCCGCCTCGGCCACACCTACGGTCCCCGGCTCGTGCTGTCCGCGGGGGCGGTGTGCTGGGCGGCCGGCGGGACGTTGCTGGCGCTGCGGACCGGCGGCCACCCGCACTGGGCCGCGGACTTCCTGCCCGCGTCCCTGGTCATCGGCCTCGGCATCGGGCTGACGCTGCCCGTGCAGTCCGGGGCGGCGGTCCAGGCGCTGCCGCCCGCGCGGTTCGCCGTCGGCTCGGCGATCAACGCCAGTTTCCGGCAGCTCGGGGCGGTCCTCGGGATCAGCGTCTTCGTCGCCGTCCTCGGCACGCCGACTCCGGCGACCGCCGTCGGATCCTTCCACCGCGTGTGGTGGGTGCTGGCCGCGCTCGGCCTGGCGTCGGGCCTGCTGCTCCACCTGCCGCGCCTGCCGCGCCTGCGGCGCGCGGCACCGGAAGCCGAGGCTGTGTAGCCGGTCGGCGCGCGCGAGCAACCACGGCGAACCGCTGGACGGGAACGAACCCCCGGGGCAGGGCGGGCCGGGCAGGGCGCGGGGAACCGCGGGACCGGCCACAACGGGTCCGCACCCGGGAACGGAGGCTCGGGGCAGCCCGGATACCCCCCGAAGGGGCGACGCGGCCCCCGCCCAGGCGTTCCGGACGGTCACGGTCCTCGCGGTCAGCGGGCCGCGGCCAGGGTGTCGAGGAGGCGGGACAGGGAGCCGCCCAGGCCCCACCGCCGGGCCAGCTCCTCCAGCGCCTCGGGGTCGGCCGGCTGGTGGGGGAGCGTCGCGTCGAACGCGGGCAGCGGGACGTCGCGCGCCACCTCGACCACCTTGGGGGCGACGTCGAGATAGGCGGCGGCCTCGGCGATGTTGCGGCGCCGGGCCGGGGTGAGCTTGGAGAAGGGATCCGCGGCGGCGGCCCGCACCCCCGCCAAGTCGCCGTACTCGCCGACCAGTTGGGCCGCCGTCTTCTCGCCGATGCCCTTCACGCCGGGCAGCCCGTCGCTCGGGTCGCCGCGCAGCGCCGCGAAGTCGGCGTACTGGGCGGCGCGCACGCCGTACCGTTCCGCGATCAGCTCCTCGTCGACGACGTCGCAGTCGCCGACGCCCTTGCGCGGGTACAGCACGCGCACGCCGCGGGCGTCGTCGACCAGCTGGAACAGGTCGCGGTCGCCGGTGACGATGGCCACCGGACCGGCCGCGGCCGAGGCGAGCGTGCCGATCACGTCGTCCGCCTCGTAACCGGCCACGCCCAGGCGCGTGATGCCGATCGCGTCCAGCACCGCCTCGATGACCGGCACCTGCGGCGAGAGGGTGTCGGGGACCTCCTCGACGCCGGCGGTGTCGGCGACCACGCGGTGCGTCTTGTAGGACGGGATGAGGTCCACCCGCCACTGCGGCCGCCAGTCCGCGTCCATGCAGGCCACCAGGGCGGCGGGGGAGTGGTCGGCGACCAGCCGGGCGATGAAGTCGAGCAGGCCGCGCACCGCGTTGACGGGCGTGCCGTCAGGGGCCCGCACGGATTCCGGCACGCCGAAGTACGCGCGGAAGTACAGGCTCGCGGTGTCGAGCAGCAGCAGCCCGCCGGGCTTGCCGTCCATCGCCTCGGTCATGGTGGTGTGATCCCCTCGTCCGGCTCGGCGCCAGCATCGCACGAGCCGCCGACACACCGCCGTACCGTGGAGCGATGACCGCGAGTCCCGCGCCGGTGCGGCGCGCCGTCAGCCTCGTCCCTTCGCTCACCGAGGCGGTCGCCGTGACCGCGCCCGGGCTGCTCGTCGGCGCCACCGACTGGTGCAGCCATCCCGCGGACCTGGACGTCGTCCGGGTCCGCGGCACCAAGAACCCCGACGTGGCGGCGATCGCCGGGCTCGCTCCCGATCTGGTGATCGCCAACGAGGAGGAGAACCGGCCGGCGGACCTGGACGCGCTGCGCTCGGCCGGGCTGAGGGTCCTGGTGACCGAGGTGCGGTCGTTGCCGCAGGCGTTCCGCGAGCTGGAGCGGGTGCTGGTGGAGGGGTGCGGGCTGGACAGGCCCGGCTGGCTGGACGCCGCCGAGGCCGCGTGGGCTCAGTTGCGGCCGGTCGCGCCGCGGCGCACGGCGGTGGTGCCGGTGTGGCGGCGGCCGTGGATGGCGCTCGGCCGGGACACGTTCGCGGGGGACCTGCTGGCCCGGCTCGGCGTGGACCATGTGTTCGCCGGTCACGCCGAGAGGTATCCGCGGTTCGACCCCGCGGCGCTGGAGGGCGCGGATCTGGTGGTCCTTCCCGACGAGCCGTATCGCTTCACCGCTGAGGACGGCCCGGAGGCGTTCCCCTCGCTGCCCGCTGTCCTGGTCGACGGTCGCCATCTCACTTGGTACGGGCCCTCTCTTGGCGCGGCCGCGTCTGCCCTGCGGGCGGTGCTTCACTGAGCGGGGGTGCCTCTCGCTGCGCGTTGCCGTCTGCTGGTCTCGTCGTGGCTTGCCGCGCAGTTCCCCGCGCCCCTTCGGGTTCCGGGGTGCCCCCGTGCCTGCGTTGCCGGGTGCGCCGCCGTCGTGGCTTGTCGCGCAGTTCCTCGCGCCCCTGTCGGTGCACGTTCGGTGGGTGGGGTCGGGGCCGCCACGGGAGTATCTCCTCGGAACTGTGCGTGCGGCTTTGACCATTGGGTTACCCAGGTGTTTGCACAT
>Ga0123353_10003828_pt1 | contig 19194 bp, 12 predicted proteins | sample TergutLab28metaG_3_FD_92763 | JGI IMG/M metagenome (GOLD analysis project Ga0123353, IMG submission 92763) | Labiotermes labralis P3 segment gut microbial communities from Petit-Saut dam, French Guiana - Lab288 P3 | ecosystem: Host-associated > Arthropoda: Insects > Digestive system > Gut ... | reverse complement strand
GTGCGGTAATGAACCTTCGGGTTCCGTGAAATGCGGGGAATTTCTTGACTAGCTGCAAACCAGTTAGCTTCTCAAGAAGGACTCTGCACCATGGAGTAAGTAAGTAAGTCAATACACTAAGTCAATATGAAGGTATATAAGGGTAGTCAAGACACAACTCTAGATCTATTTATAGCACTAACGGCTAAAGCTAGCAACTACATGTTTCGGCCTTAGTAATGGTCATCATCAGGTTGTGCAATACACGGTGTAGAATAACTATACAATATGCAAAGCAGCAGTATGGTTTGATGACGAGATCTCGATCACCATTACAATACATAGAAGTAAAATGGTGTATCTTTGAATTGTGCCATCCCCGTTGTGTGTGTAAAAACTGGATAGGGTATGTAGTCAAACACAACTATGTCAATTAAGATGTTTTAATGACTATAACTAGAAAAACTACATGTTTCGGCCTCTACTGGCCATCTTCAGGTTGTCTTCAAGAGAACTTAAGGTCCTACTATATACAGGGTTATTCGAAATGACTGTCGGGGTTTTAACAACTTGTCACACACAATACACTTGAGATAGGAGTACGAGTATATGTATTTTTTTATTTAATAGAAAAACACTCCAAGTTTTTTTTACATACCTTACAGGTGCTCTATATGTACACCGTTTGTGATTCTACAAACATCAACACGATAATCGAGTTAGGATGTCAGCGGTGATGGTTTCAGTGGCGGTTCTGATTCGTACCTTCAGTTCCGGGATCCTTGCGGGAAGAGGAGGAACATAAACCTGATCCTTGACGTAACCCCATAGAAAGAAATCACATGGGGTTGCATCTGGAGAACGAGGTGGCAAGTTGTTGAAACCCCGACAATTTTGAATAACCCTGTATGTTGTGCGCGCACGTGATGGAGAGATCTCTGCATCCGGACTTCGCTGCGTAATATGTAACATACTACTGCATTTCCAATATAGAAGTTACATATTACGCAATAAAGTCCGGAGGTAGAGATCTCTCCATCATTCTGAGACGTGTCATCCCCGTTGTGTGTTGAAAGACTAATGGTGAGTTTAATTTCAGTCAGAAAACACAACTATGATTGTATGCTAGATGATGGTATTTATTAGCAAACTAAATAACTACATGTTTCGGCCATCTTCAGGTTATCACAATTACAATGACACTCGTTGAGCAAAATTGTAATTGTGATAACCTGAAGATGGCCGCTTTAGGTCGAAACATGTAGTTATTTACTTTGCTAATAAATACCATCATCTAGCATAAAATCATAGTTGTGTTTATTGACTGAAATTAACTCACCACTAATCTCTCCATCAAGTGCGCGCACAATACACTTATATACAGTAGGACCATAAGTTCTCTTGAAGAAAACCTGACAATGGCCAATAAGTACCGAAACATGTAGTTTTTCTAGTTATAGTCATTAAAATCTTAATTGACATGGTTGTGTTTGACTACATACCCTCTCCAGCAATCTGGTATATGTAATAATGCATACAGTCGGTACTTCAAGCTGTGCAGGCGTTAAGGTCGACAAGCAACACCTTTGGGATGTCAGTGCCGTGTTGCATTTATGCGTATATGCAACCACCTGAATGAGTTGCGAAGTCGGTAAACTGGGTCGAGGTGGTATGTTCGTGGTGTTAGTTCTATGGGGTGGGTTCTCGTGAAGTAGGAAATGCTATCGGCATACGCGGAGCGGTGTGGTAATCCCTGTTGGAAACTTTCTTTCATAAAGTTAATACACTAAGTTTAATGCTCTCCCTCATATCACATTACGAGCGATTCACGAAATAATCTTACAGACGGTTTATCCTACAATTGGCAGTAAGGAAGAATATATATATATATATATATACACACACACACACACACACACGCCATTCACGAAATACTCCGCATGCAAAAATGCAACCTCACTACCTGACTCGTCGATTTTGTTCTACACAGTCACGATGGAGACTTTAAAACGTCACGGTATGCGTTATTTTTCCGCATCCACACGACGCTGTCCTATGACACGCATTACCAACACCATTTCACTTCTGTTTTCATATCGTCATCAGTTTTAAATCTCCGGCCTTCCAGGTGTTCCACCATCGCCAGAAACTACTCATAAGAACGTTGAATAAACGTTCAAACTTACACGCCTGGTACACTTAATTTCCGACTGCCTCATGTAACGACAGAATTGCACGAGAAAACATGCATCTCATGAAACAGGCATTGCCTCTTACGCGTTTCATGCTAAGCAAACTGAACACTCATTTTCGGAACAGGACATTGCGAAGAATATTTCAAAATAAGAAGAGGGCTGTAACAGAGGCTGCAGAAATCTGCATATAGACGGAGCTTCGTAATATGCACACTTCATCGAACATTACTACAGTGAAAACTGGATATGGACAAGATTGGCTGGTCATGCGGCACGAATCGGGGAGCTGAAAATGTAATAAACATTTTGGTTGGAAAACATTAAAAGGAAAAGATGCTGCAAGAACTAAGTGTAGATGGAAGAAAATATTAACATTTTTTTCTCAGGAACAGAATATGAGTGTATGTGGACTGAATTCAAATGTCTCAGGATGGGAACTGAGGAGGTTCTTGTGAACAGGGCAACGGACCTTTGGGTTTAAAAAGAGTGGAAAATATCTTGAATAAAAACTTCGCTTCGCGGAGTTAGTTACGTACAATAATCCCGTCTATTAAATATCTAATTAGACAAAACCATCACAATTTAGGCCATGTAATGTAGCTGGTCGCCGATCCCAGTGGTCTCGCGGTCTTGGGCGTGGGACTGTGGCCGCTTGCTTGCTGGGATTGTCCTACCGATTGTGGTGTGTCTGAGTATGATCGTGAAGCCTCAGTAATGAGGCGTTGGCCCACTAGGGGCTGTTGTGCCATGGAGGAAAAAATGTAGCCGGTCATCAAACAATTTCATCAAAATCCGTCTACATACGTGGCTGTGATAAGATGTTACGGACGAAGTGGCAAAACCCTTGCAATTTGTCTCGTCCAGCAAGCAAACCCGATATAGTGGGGAGACAGTGCAGCGAGTTATCCATCTGCTTGGTATTCGAAGTAAAAAGAGCAAGGTGAGTGGTTACAAGTTTTTATGAGCACGTTTTCGGACAGTCACACTAATCCGAATGCCAGACGTCACCAGGTGACTTCTCACACAGCGAGAGTAGAAAGTTTTCATATCATTCTTTGTTCGCCAACTCAAGTTTAACTTACTTTCTCTTACTGTTATGTTTGCTGACTTTGCACCTTTCGTGCCCTCCTATATTATTTCCTCATTTTTCCCTTCTTTTACGTCTTTTCATTGTTAGTATAGTCGTCAATCCAGCACACATCCTAACAGGATACCCACCGTCGACTGCAAGTCAAACGCGCTGCCACAGCACTATCTCAGTAATAGCAGCAACATTATTTTCTTTTGTCTTTCAACATACTCGCAGCGTTCGTCTTGAATGCATCTGATAACGTTCATCAAAGAATTGTCCACAGTCACGTTTCCTTTGTCACTGAAGGGGGAAAAAACACGGAAGGGTAAGCAGAAGAAACGAAGAAAGAAAGAACACGAGGGGAAAAAAGATGGAAAGACGTCTTCTATCATAGGTGGCAATATTTGTGGACTCTGTGATCTAATCACAGAAAATCCTTCGTAATCTACCGCAGAAAAAAAAAGGTAAAGTGATCCCGTTACAGGCCCGGTGTGGCCCAGAGGGTAGGTAGAGGTATAGCTCTACTCTTGCATGACCGCGGCTCTAGAAGGGGGTGAGTGGTCAGCAGCACGCCTCGGCCGCACTTTACCCCCGGGAAAGACCCGGTACCTATTGTACAGGAGGATGGGTGCGCTCCAGGGCTGGTCTGAACGGGCGGAAAAATCTCGTCCCCACCGGGATTCGATCCCGGACCGTCCAGCCCGTAGTCAGTCGCTATATCGACTGAGCTACCCGGTCCACAATATATCGCAGTACATAAGGCATTAATATTAGGCCAAATAGGCAAAGAAATGTAAAACAGCATAACATGTAACATATAAAAGCACAATTGCTTCATTTATTAAGAAATGATCTTTTCACCACAATTAAAAGGAGTATTCGTAGCCGTCCTATCGTGAGGTGATACATGACAATGCGTATCTTTCGATAACTTAATGAAAGAGAAGGTTCATAATTACTTAAGCACAAGTGAAGGCAGTATTTTAAATGTTCATCGGTCAGACGGCCTCGGTATCTCGATTTAATTATCTTCATATGGGACAAGGCTTCTTCGCACAGGTAGTTTGATCCAAAAAAATGTTTTAAAACGAAGAGCTGTTGATGGTACTGCATGGAAAATACATTTTGGCAGAGTCCAAACAGCGGCCGCGACGGGCCCAAAACTGGCCGCGATGGACTCAACAACTGTCCGCGATGGACCCAACAACTGGCTAGGATCGACTGGATCGCCTGTTGGCCACCTCTGCGTTATACAGGGTATACACAAAAGAATGGTGCGGTTTCAAAAGTTAACAAGAAATTTATACCTCACCTTACACGGGCACAACTTACACCGTCAGCAGCGGCAACTGTCCAAGTTTTTCATGCGTTAATCACAATCCTTCAATGTGTGCACCCTGAGTCACACACTGCATCACAGATCTGGACACCTCAAAACGGAGCACACAGAAAGCCTTTTCCTGCTGCGACGCCATCTTGGAAACTGAACCCGCGACCCCGCAGTAAGCATGAGAAGCGAACTACTGGTAGCACATGAGAAACTTGGACAGTTGCCGCTGCTGACGGTGTAAGTTGTGCCCGCGTAGGGTGAGAAATAAATTTCTTGTTAACTTTTGAAACCGCACCATTCTTTTGTGTATACCCTGTATTGTACCGCAGTTACTTATTTCATTCCGTTCCAAGAGTGCACAACAGTCTAGCATTCGGATTGATCCCGTTGCTACTACAATTTAAATTTCAGTGTGGGCTGGAATAAACAGGAAGTGACGTTCAAATATCCTTACAACTGGCACGATCTGTCGCAGGTTGATACAATGCAGAGTGTAGTGAGAATGACAGCCGGAAGTTATGAATAGACACACACATCCATCAGAGCACACATACTCTTTGCCTCGTAACATTCTCATCACGGTGGGACATGAGACACAGCAGCACTATACACAGGACCGGATGAATGTATCCTGCAGCAAGAGGATGAAAATATACACAAACAAATGCATTAAGACTGCGAGGGACACAGACAATACGGAAGAGGTGCGGCGGTCCAAACCTTGCTACTCAAATGTTCCCAACATATCTCATTGGCGCGCGGGGCATTTTTGGGTTTAGAAGGGGTAGGTTATGACATTTTACGATGCACGGAGCGTTAAAAAACGAAGGGAAATTATAGTCTTATCCAAAGCGAATTTGGCAGGACAGACGAAGATAACGGATATGACAAGAACCTTCCCCCTTCCACCCAACTTACCGGTTTCCTGTATATTCCGCATGACAGTGAAACCGAACCACGTGAGATTTGAAGCTTTCTCGGCGACTGAACGAGATAAAAGCCTCTAGCATGATCAGCCACGGGAATCTGAGGCACAAGTCCAACAAACCTTCCATGTCCATCATGTCCTGACACAGCTGACGCCGCACAAAATGCTATCGGTCATTACGCGTTTAACACGGGTGGCCCACTTACAGAGAATAACAATGATCCCCTGCGATCAGGTTCATGTGGCCAGAGGGTATGAAAACCAGTGGAGTTGAACGAAGAATGACAGCTGTTCATTACCGAGATAAATGTATGGACCACAGGAAATCAGAGGGATTCAACGGACAGCCAATGACGTACATTCCGAATGACCCTCGACGTTTAGATGTGTTGAGATAAAGGAGCTGCTGGAAGGAAGTATCCGGACAACCAAATACGTTGTATTGATGGAACGGCATCTAAAATAAGCTGGCATATCTGTGACAGCGTGGAATAAAACGATCAAAGATTTTGTTAGTATCCAGCCGAGATCATTTTATTCTGACGGACTCCAGAAACTTGTGGACTGCTGGGACAGTTTCATCGAAGAAAAGGGAAAAACTGAGAACGTCCATGGTGTGACTGTACAATCAAAACGTCACAGCCCTCAGTCCGTCTGTTCTTGCTAGTCTCTGCGCATTTCGACCGCAAGTAATGTCGGTAGGGGATTCCAGATATGTGGGTAGGCTTGTGACGTCACTGTATTGCTAGTAACTGTGACAAAAACTAACTAACGCAATGGTGCGAAAGTGTTTTTTAGAAACTAGTAGTTGCTCAGCTGATGAGAATATTTACCGCTCTTTATGAAGCCTCACGGTTCATTACCACGGTTCACGTCCGTCACTGATCCCCCGTCCAGAAGAAGACCCAGTCCACAGCCTCACGTCTTATTTCTTCATGACCCGTTTTACTCTCCCATCTACGTCTAACAAGAAATGTATGCTAATGTGTATTGTTGAATGTCAACGAAGAGCTGCTGTCAGTTCGAGAGGTACCGGATTCAGTTCTCGGCCCCGAAGCCGGCAATGTCAATGTTCATACCACACAGACTCGCAATTCCAGCCAAACGCAGCACTCCACTGAACACTGACAAACATTAATATACTTGGCTACACGTTTCAGCTCAAACTAGTAGTCATCATCAGGCAATTTCTGAAATATATGTATGACTACAGAGGAAACAGTCTGTTACTGTTACCGTATGGTTACTGTTTCTGTTATGGTACCGCTGGAAAGGATTCCGAGATCTCAGCCCTTCATATTACGTGTATGTGTATTCTTATTTAGCCCGAGATACTGAGCATCTAAAGTGCTTTAACATAAAACGTATTAAGTTTTCTCATATAAATTTTATTCTTTGAATGTAAACGACGAAGACATGGGTTGAATTATTTATTATGCCAAAATATTGATTTATTTTGTCAAAAATCGTATAATATTCTAAATCATTAATATTAACGTTAAAACTTGTGTAGTGCCTGAAAACAACGCGTTTGGATTCCCTTTTTTAATTAGCCGTCCAAATTCCTTAAATGTTCGTTGAACCGTACTGTTTGACGGCTTTTACAGTTGCTCGGTCTTCCCCTAATTACGGTACTGTGCACAGCAAAGTGAGAGATAGCACACACAGTAGCCATTGTAATTTAAAGTTTGGTATATATTAGTTATTTCTTCGAAACGTCAGATCTACAGGTATGTGGTGAAGGCCCGTTAGACGCTTGGCTTCTAATATGAGCCAAAACATGTAGCCACATTTACGTATTAACGTTCGTCGTATTTCAGTAAAGTGTCGGGTTAGATGGGTATCGTATCTAATTGAGTCAAACATTATGCACACAAATGGATGTCACATACCAAGTTTAAATCAAACCGTGTTTTGTTGCGCAATTTCTGCAGATATGCAATCACATCAGCACTACATTTTCTCGTAAACACGTACCTTTTACTACAGCCCTGAATAAAACAATATTTCACAGTTAATGACTTATTGCATATTTTCGTTGTCTTTTAGCGATTAAATGGTCTGCCTGGAATATTGTTTTCCCATTCCCCCTGTGCACTGTGTATTGGTATGACCGACCAAGCGTTAAAGTAGATGGCAAACATTTGGAGTCGGTCGTTGAATCCCTCAGAAATCGGGAGGGGCGGCTGTCCTACTCTACAAGCCGTAAATTCGCTCTCCATTATATGCCTGCCCCTGATGCGATAACACGCAGCTACAAACGGTGCCGGCTACAGACCATCGCAACATTGTTTACACGTCACGAATGCAGCAATAAATCTTGGCGATAGTGCTGCTATTGACTGCCTGCTTTCCACACGGCATACATACTGAACATGACATCTGCATTCACGATTCTAAACTAATTTCCGCGACTTTGGGCACAAATTTGGATGATCCGCGCACGAAGTTCGTTCACGCAGCCGCCCACCTGTTAAAATTCAGTATTTGTACCGTGACACCAAATTCCCAATGTCGTCGAACAATAAACACTTTTCCGACAGGTTTATATGGTTCCTGCCCTGCACCCGGAATGTCCTGGGTTCGAACGCAGACATAAGAAAAGGCCTCTTTCGTAAGTCCCTCCCCTCCTTTCCTTTGGAATTGCAACAGGAACGCACTGAAATACTGATCACACTCTCTGGAGTTTAACTCTTTGCCAACTGTGACAGGAAAGTTCTGCTCGCCGTCGAGCGGACGACATCAATGCGGCACAGAGACCTATAATGCCGCCCGCTCTGCAGTGTTCAGTCCAGCATTAAAAATAATGTCTGTACACAAATATACATGCGGCGCGAAGTAACACTGTGTATTAATTCTCACTGCACGTATTATCATGCTGTCTATACTTTACCATAGACAATGTGCAAATAAAACAAGGTTAGAAATATGTTTGATGTTTGCTTGACCGTGCATCATTGCGATAACTGAAGAATAAAAGAACTAGATGCCACTTATTATTTTATTGTACTTCTTATAGACTCAACATGTTTCGGGCACTACTATGCTCGTCATCAGGAGCTCGCGACTATAATGCTGATTACCACATTGGTCGTTTCGTTCTTGGTTTGCTGTAGGTTGGAGGTTAGGTGCGGGTAGGCTGGAGTAGTGTCCGGGCTGCAGGCTAAAGCCTACAGCGAACCTACAGCAAACCAAGAACGAAACGACCAATGTGGTAATCAACATTATAGTCGCGAGCTCCTGATGACGGGCATAGTAGTGTCCGAAACATGCTGCGTCTATAAGAAGTACAATAAATTAATAAGTGACATCTAGTTGGTTTCTATTCTTCAGTTAGAAATATGTGTTTCAACGGAGTGTACACCGACTTGTCAACTGTCTTTTACTGTTCAGCGTAAGCACCTGATCACTCTTGTACAAACACCGAAAACGCAATGACAGTCACTAAAGGTATTAAACTGCACAATCAGAATTTATTTCTCCTCGAATTCAGTTAAATACTTATCACACAGACACTTCATGAAAGAGCGACAGTATATCTCAATTACACTTACAAGAGAGGAAAAGTACGTACACACGTAACCACTGCTGCCGTGCAAAGGAAGTAGGCAGTACATATTCTGAGTGTGTATCTGTTGCCGTAGTTACCCAGCGCTTCTGCGCCGTATTATATTGTCATTTATGGCCTGTCCGGGTTTTCCATAAGTTTTCACATTATCTCACAAATGGCACGATTTTCGGGCAAAAGTTACTGAACACAAAACGTGTTTTTTTAAAATTTTCTTTACAACCTCTGTTTAAAACATTTCTCGTTCTAAGTAGAATTCAGCGAGATACTGTCATTCATGTACAACGGTCTTCACGGAAACCTCCGGTTATTCTTGTCCGATTGTACCGAAACTTGAATTTTCCCGACGTATTTTCGAAAAATAATGAAATGTCAAATTTCATGAAAAGCCGTCCAGTGGGAACAGAGTCATTCCATGCTGAAGGACGGAGCGACAGGACGAAGCTTTTGCGAACGCGCATGCATATATAAATAAATAAATAAATAAATAAATAAATATATATATATATATAGTTACGTATTATGAGGACACAAATGGAATCGAAGTTCAACAATTTTTGGGGGTGGTGGGGTTGGGCACTGTCCAAGTTCGGTTTACTGTCACGTAACCCAAGTTACTTTATAAATATCCCAATCAAATTCGTCCCAGCTGTGTTGCGATACAACAATCAACACGGACAGTAAAACTACCAATTTGCGCCCATTTTATTCAGTTTAAAAAAAAAAAAACTATATGCAGTACCACAGACATGACGGTCTCACATACAACTTGTTTTAAGATGCAGCCTACCTGAGCCATGTTGATGACACCCCCGGCCAGTGTTTTGAAGCCCAGGATTGTTCTGTTTTTGTAGCGTTTCCGCCTCTGTAACAGGACGTGAAGCTTGTTGCCATCTCGTTTCAAGAAGTGCGGATACTGTAACAAACACATAACATGCGAAATGTAAGGCTATCATGGCGTGTCGATGAACATTCAAATGTAATGGGAAGTCACATCGTATCGACTGGTAAACAGCTACCGAAGTTTCGATGAATCGACCTGTCTATAAGGCGTAACATCGCTGAAGAGCTGATTTCATCGCACGTGGCAGCACTTCGCAAACAGAGGCACACACACATTACAATTGTGTGTCGTGCGCAGATTACAGAAGGGCAACACGAGTGATAAGGTATATGTCACATTGAAATGTGCAGTGCACAGTGTTTCAAAACTGGCTCTTTGTGACATTTCGTGGTACTGGGTCGGATGTAGTTAAGGGTATACTTTCTCAATATCAGTCACACACAACATATAAGACAATACATAACGGGCAACATGTTTCGGCTGATTACGCCATTATCAGGCCAAAAAGGCACATTAAAACATTAAAAATATATTAATAATGCAATAGGCGTGAGATCTCCACATTTACAATATAATACTGCAAATGTATTCAAAGAAATCTTCTCAAAAAAGTTTCACACAAGAAGCCTTGCTCTCAAAAAAGGCCTGTTGATGGCTTAATCAGCCGAAATACGCTGCCTGTTTTGTCTCGTCTTGTACGTTGTGTGTGATTGATTTTGAGAAAATATATCTGCAACTGAAAACACAACGGGGATGTGTCATTTCAAAATGATTTAGTTATGACCTTCACAATATAGCTCAGACCGATAGCAAAAAAGAGTAAGAAAAGGAGGAAGACCACAGAAGAGTTTTGATAAAAGTGCGTAATTAATTCACGCAACTTTTCTGTAATCTTGTAACGCATAGGCACATTGATGGTATAGTAGTCTCATTACGGCCTCTCTTGTAAAGCCCACAGGTTACATGCGGCTCACAATCTAAGTTAAGCTCTAAGTCCTGTTCTCCGCCTAGCCAGTTAACTTCATCTTCACCGGAATAACAATTACTTCCGCACATGGGAGTTTCCATCTAAAATGTGGGTTCCTACATCCATTGCGGCCAAGCACAAAAAACTTGAGAACTAGCCAGTGCGTGGTGAAGTCGGCTTAGGTAGTGGACAACCTATATTGAGGGCTTCCGTGAAAGTTCAGCCGTGGTGTTTTGCTACCCTTATCGATCTGTTTGTCCAGTACTCAAAACACAGCGGCTCTTCCCATACACGGTAAATACATCTTTGGAGTTGGTGCACTACCTAGGACCATGGTGTGTAAACTTTCGCTGATAAAGAGAATTTCACACTAATTCATGACTGGATACTTCGGTGTACTCATCTCAGCTGTCCTGGTTAACAGCAACACTCAGCAAGCAAAACGAACACACAACCCACGAAGCAATATGTTTCTATGGAGGCGAACAGTAGATCAGAAATCCCCCCCCCCCACTTTTGGAACTCGAATGTTCGTAACCGCATTCAAAAGAGCCAGCCGCTGGTCCCTCTCTACCAAATACGTCGAACTCGTTAGACGGGAATTGGTGTTGAATATTCGTTAACATGCACACAAGTTTATAGTTGAATAGGCTAATGAAGAACAGACAAAACTGATATATGCAGTATCATAACCTGCATTTCAATAATTCTGCAAGATGAAAACTCAAGGAAAAAGGGATTCAAAGTTTTACAAAGCGGCGGCTTTCTAACTTGAAATGTACATCAAACGTTTGAATTTCATATATCCTTTCGCACCATGTACGCGGCAAAGTACTTTAAACTGCTGAAGAAAAGTGCCATGTCCATTCTCAAGGGATATGTAATTGTCCACTGTACCCGTATTTAGATGTACATAAACCATATTGCGAAAACGCTTCAAATAAAAATTGCATAACACGATGAGATCTAGCTATATTTTGTGCCCAGAATTAATATTTTGTAACGCGATCAAAATTTTTAAATGTGGCAGCAGTTCATTCGCACACAAAGCAGGCGACCTGAGATGCATAAGCCAGAAGATGTATGCACTGACTTAGCGTAATGATTATGGCGTTTTCGGTCTCATGCGTTTGTCGCAAAAACCGTGAGGCAGAGAGCGTTTGGAACACAAAACTCAAATTTTTCTTGTTGTGATGTATGGCTGTGAACATACTAAGCGTGTTCAAAAACAGGTGCTGTAGAAAACTGCGTAAAGAGGAGTGTCACGAGGTGTACTCCTCGCCGAATATTATGACGACGATAAAATCGAGCAGGATATGGGCAAGGCATGTAGCACGCACAGGAACGAGGAGATATTCATACTAGGTTTCACTGGGAGACTTGAAAGAAAGACATAACGGAGGAGACTTAGGTGTCGATGGAGTAATACTAAAATGCAACTTAACTATATAGGATGGGTGGGTATAAACTGGATTCATCTGGTTCACAGTAGGGGCCAGTAGAGGACTCTTGTACACATGGAAATGAATCTTCGGACTCTGACTTCTAGATTTTCAAGCGGGACTCAGATACATTGGACAGATTGGCGTTGTGGATGCTTAATTTAGCTTTGCTTTTGCCCGAAACATTCAAGTCCCAATAAACAATGAACGAGTTAACGCTCGACACCCCCACAGAAACACACACAGTCTTCATGTACCGCGTCCTGTAAGCGTCCAGTTTTCATGAAACTGGCAATGGGCCGACAATTTTCATGAAAATCCATTCAGGTATTCTAAAGCCGTTAATGCGGACTGACTGACTGACTAACTGAATGGAGGAAAGACTTGAGAAAGCTAACATACACAGTTATGAATACATTCTGTTCCGCAAAGATATCGCAGTGAGTCAACTGTATAGGTCAAACCAGTTTATAATAAAGTAGCAAGAAATCACAACAGGTTTCAGACGTACTACCATCACGCAAGTGTGGAAGCAACAGGAGGCGGAAGAATATTGCACAGTATGGAGCTTCACGATTGGTGCTCCTCATAACACGTCACTAGGGCCTAGTCCTCATATGCGTGAGGATGAGATGCGTGGGGCAAGTGACACACCAGGAGGATTTTGGTGGGGAAAACTTACGGGAAAGTGACCACTATGGAAAACAAGTCGTAGATGGGAGGACACGGAATGTATTCATCTGACTCAGGATAGGGACAAGTGGTGGCCTCTTGTGAACGCGGTGATGAACTTTCAGGTTCATAAAATGCTAGGAATTTCTTGACTAGGGGAGGAGCTATAGGCTTTTAAAACAGGACTATTGCTAAGGAACTGGTCAACGTCCACTCGCGAATCTACCACGAACCCTGCTCACAACGCCGTAGCAATCGGCAACTTCTATGTTACGCATGTGATGCGGGTGGCCATATATGATTCCGCAAGGAGCTTCAAATTCTCATCAGTATTCAGCTTCCACGTCGTGCGTTGCTGCACCAGCAGTCCTCTGCAGTATTGTACCGTGTAGGATATTCCGCCTTTTATCTTTCGTAACTCTGATCAGCATCAGATCCACAATCGATCATAAATCACCCGTCTCACCCGGCGAGATCTCTAATCATTCATGTTTGACTGCGATATACGTAGGCCTGTCCTTGCTTATTATATACAAGTATTAATATAGGACAATGGGAAGTACCAATTAAAAATGGTAAAACTGCTCTTCATTCAAAACAAAATTTGCCGAAGTAATGCTAAAATGGGAACACAAAAATTCAAAACAACAAACAGCAAGCGAGGCAAATTAGGTGACAACCACTGTAAATTGTTACTAGCCAGATAACACAACCTAACTCCTTATTTATTGGGATAATTAAACCAGGAAGAATATACGCGGGACATGTAGCACGCATGGGAAAAAAGAAGAACGTAAGTTTATTGTCGGCAAATCTGCGAAGACCACTCGGAAGACTAGGCGTAGAAGAACGACAATATTAAAAAGTCTTAAAGAAACAGCACATAGTTTAGAAAATTGTCCGGTGGAGGGCTACGATGAAGTCAGTAATGAACATTTGGATCACAAAGAAAGAGAATCTGAGTACACAAAACGCTATTAGATTCTATTACTTTCTGAAGAACTGTGGTCCATGCATTTACTTTGTACAGAAGCTGTACGGAGGCCGATACGGTATTAGACCTGTTGACCAATTTAAAGGAATCAGCTTCGACAAGAGTAGTCCATACGCAGGAATGGCATTCTACCAAGCCGTTCTAACAGTGACGATGCAATTATCGCAACACCAAAACATTCGAAATTAAATTCTCGTATGAAATTCCCACAAACAGAGAGCGAGAGAATCAGACAGAGAGAGAGAGAGAGAGAGAGAGAGAGACTATATTAAAGCAAAATGAGAATTCCATACAAAGGAGACTGGAGACCCAGCTGTGTAACATTATTGCTATTACGTTATTCAAGAATTTCAACCACAGAGACTGTGATGATTCCAAATAGAAAACGCCTATACCCCTGAATGGAGTAAAGGAAAGCAGAATTAATTTTAAAACGAAAGACGAGACAACTAATGAGCACGAACAACAAATGGACTTCAAAGGGGAAACGTGCTGCATAGCGCTAAGAACATAACCTGAAAAGTGGAATACTCTTATGTAAGCCTTTAACATGCTTGTTCAGCTCAAATGCAATAAATGTTACAAATAGACAAAGAAACTGTACGCAGATTTTAAAATAGCCTTGAAACCGAAAATTGTCGGTGCATAATTTATCATCAGGCAAAAAGATTACTAGCCCTCAGTTCCGGGCAGTTCGAAGCCATCCGTATACATTAGAATAAGGACTAAGTGCAATGGTCACATCTCGAGTCCTTGCCGTCTGTCATAAAACTCACAATACGAGCCCATTCACGAGACCTTCACTGAGGGGCGGAAGGTTATTGCTCCAGGAATCTGTTTCGAATACCCTGTCAGTAACCGACAAAGGAAATGACAGTCTAGTTAACTGTTTGCTGGAATGTATAGGCAAGGTCACAAAAGAAGTCTCCACTCTGACAAATGGGAGTTCGAGGCTCTCATTCAACTAAGAACTTTAAACGGGATCGGACGTTCCGATAGATCAATGAAGCAGTCGAGTTCATAACATTCAGGCGTACACCGCAGTGAGTTGTCCTCACGAGAATGTGCATACAGTTCAACATTAACTGAGAAGGAGGACGGGTGTGTGCTGATGTGTGCTGATGTGTGCTGATGTGTGCTAGTGATCGGATCAATAAGCAGATATGCTGATTTATAAACGTACCATCCAATATCAGAGTTTTTATTGCCAACTGATGCACAAGAGAATTGTTTTTAAAAAGTATTAAAATTTACATTAAAATTACAACAGCTCCAATATGTTTCGGTGTGATCACCATCATCAGGGAGCGTACTGTGTGAGCTTGCTAAACTTACAATATTAAAACATTTGGTTAAAATACATCATTGTGGTTGATCTGGCTGTGCTGTGTATGTCTGCTGCACAGTGCAGCAGACATACACAAACAAGGACCCGATAACATATGCAACCACATCGCCAGATTAACCACAATGATGTATTGTAACCAAATGTTTTAACATTGCAACTTTAGCAAGCTCACATAGTACCCTCCCTGAAGATGATCACACCGAAACATGTTGCAGCTGTTGTAATTTTAATGTAAATTTTAATACCCATTTAAAAACAATTCTCTTGTGCATCAGTTGGTAATAAAAAACTTTGATAGTAACAGGAGGCACGGCACAAATGACTCGATGAACCCCATCCGTATCCCGAAGAAGTCTCACCTACTGTACTGAGCTAGACAGGGGCACAAAACGTACAGCCTTCATCTACTTGTCCACGACACAAACAATTTACTGTACATCGCAGGCCACATGGGCATTGCCTACGAATTACGAATGTCATCTCTTTTACAGATTCAAATTTCAGATAAGTGAAACTGCTGTCCTGTACCCAGATAAAAGAAGTTCACTGTGGTCCAATCCGAATGCAGAACAATACGATCGACCGATTCCGTGGGCCCGAAATAGTGCCTGTAACCTACATAAAACTACAACACGAGCGAAATGTCTATGGTGGGCGTGTGTCATGACGTGCACGTACCCATTATCTTTCTGTAATCTGTTACACGCAGTACTGTGCCTACAGGCAAGGGAAGTGCCCCATGCAATCGCAGGTCAGTTCTATGAGGATCACATGCTACCTTTGACAAAGCGTGTCTGTAATCTTTCATTCCAGTGGCGTACTGCGGTTACGGACAAAACATGGCAAGTACTGTGAAGGCTGTGGAATGACACTAGATGAAATTTAACGAAGTCTTAAAAGAAGACTTGAGGTTTCCATGGCGATTAATATCCCCGAGGGCACAAGGAGCGGCTCAGAACAAGACGAAGACAGGCAATGGACGTATAACGCAACATTTAGGCACGTTCGCATTACCATTGTTGCCGTCAAACAGCAATAACTATTAAATATTATGAGCCCGTCTGTATTCTTGTCTCATATATCCAGCATGCAAACTGAATATTTTCTGCGCAGTATTATATTGTTATATGTAGCGTTTCTGGCTCCACCATACCCTCCCACATTATCTCACAAACGCAAGGATTTTCGTGGGGGGGGGGGGGACTGAACATGAAATGTGTGTTCTGATATTCTCTAAAGCTCTTATTCGAAACATTTCTTATTCTAAGAAGAAATGAGCGAGATAATGTCACAAATGTACATGCGACTTCACGTAAAGTACCCGTTGTCTTGTCAGATTCTAATGAACCTTAAACTTCCTCGACAGATTTTTCGAAAAAAAAAAACACGCAAATACCAAATTTCATGCAAATCCGTCCAGTGGGAGAAGAGTAGTTCCATGCGGACGGAGAGAGGGACAGGCAGACATGACGAAGCTGATAGTCGCTTTTCGCAATTTCCGAACGCGCCTAATAAAGAGAAAAGCTATTAAGATAAGAAGAAACGACAGACGTAGGAAGATAATGTAAGCACGAAGAACAGCGGTTGGAAGGAGACGTGGGGGGGGGGGACACAGAGTGGCCGAATGTTGCCTCCATATCTACACTGTTAAGAGTCTGAAGTGACATTCCTTATAACACGAGTGTGAAAGAGATATATGGCACTTATAACGCCTTGTAATACTGTAAAAATTATCGTCGTTTCGGCCTAACTGTTGCCACTATTCACAGAGTATCATCACATGTTCAGTAGACTTCCTGTACAGCCGTCTTACGTTTCCACGATCGTGTCAAATAAATCTAAGTGCCAGAAACTTGGGAACAAAACTGCTTTCTAAAATTAATACCCAGAAACGCCGACAAAGAATATTACTTGCTCCAGTCCATGTAATTACCATCTGAGGTGCACAAATCTCCAGCGCCAGGTCGTCCGGGCGATTAAACTTGGTGGTATGCATATACATATACATATATAAAGGTAAAGAGACCATGAACACCCAGTGGGGGAATAGGAGTATAGCTATACTCTTTCTTTAACCTCGACGATAGTTAAGGGGGGTGGGTGGTCAACGCCACGCCCTGCCCGCTTTACCCCCGGGAAAGACCCGGAGCCCACTGTATAGGAGACTCTGTGGGTCCCAGGGCCGGTCTGGAAGGGTGTGGAAAATCTTGCCCCCCCACCGGGATTCGATCCCCGTATCGGCCAGCCCCTAGCAAGTCGCTATACCGACTGAGCCATCCTAAACCACATACATATGTCCTTTATTTACACTACGTCGGTGGCCATGAACATAATTTATTACTGATCATGTCACGATTATCTTTACCGTACAGACACCGAAATAACCTAAATATCGAAATGAATAACAGCATTCTTTTCTAAGAAGTACTTCTCATTAAACACTAATTCTTCGATATGGTCCTTTCGGATATCAACAAAAGTAAGCAGAACATCCATACTTTGTTCTGTTACAGAGATATACTGTATGGCAAGTTAGGAAGACGGACAGCACCACAATACACAGTCTTTGAGTATCAGAAAACGACGTCAAAACGATGTTCATATTACACGAGATCTGGCACTTGAAGTAACACACATACCAGAGGTAAGCCAGGCTTCATCAAGTGCCTTGAACTTGTAAGAAATGCTATCTTATAAGATTGCCACCATTTATCATTCCAACTGAAGGTCACGACAGAAATAGCATCAGTAAGAATATGTCACCTAACCTCTGCCCTTTCTAGGATATTGGCTGAACGGGATCCTGTGGCTCTAATAAATCAGAGAAGCTACCGCCTGCTGAGATGCAGACAGCCAGCGCCGGCCGTGCCATCCATCTACAACGGCAGTAAAGAAACAGCGAGTAATGTGATTAGTCACTGAAACCCAGCCTCTAGTGGCCTGCTGGTTTCAATGGACTGTGCGAACTGCCAGTGGATGGTAGTCAATCTCATGGGATTGTGTTATTAAAGCATATCCAACGTTTAGAATAGACTAAGACGAGCACAATACGGCCCACGAAACACCAGCAAGTGAATGAAGATACATTTAGGCTACCTTGTTACAACTGTACTATTTTGAGATAAAAAACTGTGTGCGTTATACCTCCACCTTTAACACCTAACGGTCGCTCAGTTGCTAAAAAATTAACTGATTTTACTGTATCCAAAGTCAACTATACTGCCCACAAAAGCCGCCCGGAGAATCATGTCCTGGGCGAGTCAGCTGAATCCAAACACAGCCACAAAGCGAACTTCTCAAGCATACTCTGGGTGTAAAATTTATAACCATCTTCCAGTACATATTAAAAATACCTCGAACAATATAACCCTTTTAAAAAAATTAATAAAAAGATTATTGTTTCAATATGTTTTTTATAGTGTTGATGAATACTACCAGCAAAAATTTGATGACTAATAAATAAATAGTAGAGTGTGCAGATACTTTTCAAAGTGACCCTGAGAATGTAATGTGGTCATGATAAATTCTTAATATGGATTAAATGGGTGCTATATCAGAACTTGTTCCTTATAAGTGTTTGATATGTAAGGAAAGGTTCGAACCTATGTTCCATGATGATATGGATTTTTTATTTGGAATTGTATTTGTATTGTATATAGTTGATACTTATCTATACATATATTGATGACAAACTGTTTACAGTTTATAGTTATATTTGATGACAATTTCCACATCTGTATGATCTATGGAATATAAATGAATGAATGAATGTAAAGATTAATGGAATGTAAAATAAATGAATGAATGAATATCAATGTCAATGATTAAGGTTCTTAAATAATTTTTAGTTACTTT
>Ga0123353_10003827_pt1 | contig 19195 bp, 13 predicted proteins | sample TergutLab28metaG_3_FD_92763 | JGI IMG/M metagenome (GOLD analysis project Ga0123353, IMG submission 92763) | Labiotermes labralis P3 segment gut microbial communities from Petit-Saut dam, French Guiana - Lab288 P3 | ecosystem: Host-associated > Arthropoda: Insects > Digestive system > Gut ... | reverse complement strand
GGCAGAGGGAACATCGGGAAGGTGTTTGTTTTCGGCAATAAATTGCGCTACCTCTACTAAGGGTAACAACTTATAGTCTTCTTCAAATACGTAGTCTTTCCAGCCTTGTAAGGTTACTTCTACCTCTTTGGTTTTTATTTTGCCGTTAATATTGGCGCTATTGGCGTTTAAAGTATTTGTAATGGTGGCATTTGTAATTGTTGCATTTTCGGCATTTAAAGTACTTGCTGATAATGTTCCTGCAATATCTGCGTTTGCAGCTTTTAATAAACCATCTACAACTAATTTTGCTTGCGGACTATAATTTCCTACCCCAACATTACCATTAGACGCAATGGTTAATCCGCCGCCGGGAGTATTAAGATTAAAATCGCCACTTCTTTGTTGAAACGTGAGACTACCATAATCATAAGAAATACTAAATCCATATCCCGATTCGGGAGTGGTTAACTGAAGTAAAGTTCTTGTATATCTGCTACTTGCCGAATCTTCAATGGGCGTCCTGTCAGGGAGGAAAACCCTTGTATCGTTTATATGAAACAGAGCCGCCGGGTTTGAAGTGCCAATACCCACACATCCGTTTATAATAGCATTATCAGAAATACTCGCGGTTCTTGCATTTAGGGAGTTTGCCGATAAAGTGCCGGCTATTGTTGCGCTTTGGGCTTTCAATATATTTGCAGATAATGTATCCCTAACATCAAACTTTTGTGTGGTTAGTGTGCCTGTTATATGGGCGTTTTGCGCTTTAAAAGAACCACTTACATCTAATGTTGCTGCAGGGTTTGTGTTTCCAACGCCAATAAGTCCATCATTGCCCATAAATAAAATATTTTGTGGGTTGTTATTTTTGTAAGTATAATTTAATCCGGCACTTGTGCGTGATATTTCCCAGTATTGAGAAGTTGAATTATGAGCGGGTTTTAACACAAATTTATCTAACGTACACTGAGTAAAAAAGTAACAGTTTTTTTCATGTTTTTAAGTTTTTAAGTTAATAATAGTGCAAAAATAGCATAATAACTACATGCAAAACCCACCTTTTGTTAAAGGAAAGAGTTTTCTACTGTTGTAATACTGTTCTTCATCTGGAATTTTTTACCGCAAAGAACGCAAAGATTTTACGCAAAGGACGCAAAGATTTTATCTCAGAATGCTATAAATTATTGACGATTCGTCTTATACCATTTTTCAATAAAACAGTATCGAAATTGATTAATAGTCCTAATTTACAGTTGCTTAATTTTAAATAGGTTAATGTTTGTGCAAAATGCAAATCATTTTTTGAAAATTCATTCTCTGTCATATAAATTCATTTTTTTACATTATTTCTTTGCGCCCTTTGCGGTTAAATCTTTGCGCCCTTTGCGTTAATAAACTTAAAAACGTAATGAAAATAAGGTAAATGAGGTTGTGGGTTGCGGTAAATTTTTCCTGACTTTGACCATGCGACACATTAACGAAAACTTTCCAAAAATCCTGTTTCAAATAAACGAGCAATATCTGTAACTTTTGATGTTTCTCTTGATAAAAGAGATATTTTATTGAGTTTTTTTTATTTTTGCACGACTTTACATTAAATATGAAAAACTATTCTTCTTTAGCAAAAACATCACATTTTCTATTATTACTCCTACTATTGTTTGTTTTCATGTTAGCTGCCATCTTTATTGGCACTGCGCAATCTACCGAGTTTGTAATTATTCATTTGCGCATTCCGCGCATTGTGATGAGCGTTTTTGCGGGTGCATCGTTAGCCCTTTGCGGCGCCACTTTCCAATCTCTTTTTCGTAATCCTATTTGTGACCCCTATATTTTGGGAATCTCCTCAGGCGCTTCCATTGGGGCAGCGCTCGCCATTATATTAGGGCTGGATTTCTATCTTTTTGGGGTAACCTCCTTTGCATTACTAACCGCTTTTTTAACCCTGCTATTGATCTTGGGAGTTACAAGGTTATCAAGGGTTAAGTCTATATATATTATGCTGTTGGCGGGCATTTCGCTCAATTTTCTCATGGCGGCTATACTCACTTTGTTAATGGTACTGAACCACCAAGAGATGCAAAAGATTATTTTCTGGACCATGGGTAGTTTTGCCACCGTAAATTATTACGACATATTGTTTTATATTCCCATATTTTTAGTTTGCACTTTTTTCTTCTTATTATTATCGAAAGATTTGAATATTATGCAATTAGGTGATTCTCAGGCACAATCGCTCGGCGTGAACACACAAAAGGTAATCTATATTACCCTGTTTTTATCCTCAGTATTGGTTGCCGCTACTGTTTCTATTTGCGGCGTTATTGGGTTTATCGGGTTAATTATTCCGCACCTTGTCAGAATTATTTGGGGAAACAACACGAGAGATTTGTTTCCTTTTTCTATGCTTTTGGGCGCAATTTTCATGCTCGTTGCGGATACATTAGCACGAGTTTCTGTTACCAATGCCGAATTGCCGGTAGGGAGTATCACAGCGCTGGTAGGAACGCCATATTTTATTTATATGCTGGTTCGTAAATAACGATATTCTTTTTTAGATCTCGTGTCCAAAGATTATTTCGTCATTGTTTTTATTATAAAACTTAAACTCAACAACAGCAAAATTTGGTTTTTCCACAATAGGGATCCAACGATGAAAACGCCTAACCCATCCCCATTGTTTAGAAAAAATACCTTTGGTAAGATAGGCATGGATGAACGGATGAACAGCCAAATAAAAACCTTTTTCAAGTTGTTTATCAATAAGATATTCAATGATATTCTCAATATCTTCTTGAATGAGTAATGCAGATTTGATTTTCCCTGTGCCATTGCAAGTCGGGCAAAGCTCGGTGGTATCAATGATGGTGGTTTCACGCACACGTTGGCGTGTAATTTGAACAATACCAAATTTATTGATCGGCAAAACGGTATGTTTTGCCTTATCATTTTTCATTAATTCCTGTAAAGTTCTGTAAAGTGTCGTTTTATTTGCCGCTTTGGCAAGATCAATAAAGTCAATAGTAATTATACCGCCCATATCTCTCAGTCGGAGTTGGCGTACAATCTCAGCGGCGGCTTCTAAATTCACATGAAGCGCATTTTCTTCCGAATTTCCTGTTTTGAACCTGTTTCCGCTATTTACATCAATCACGTGCATTGCTTCAGTATGTTCTATTATAAGATAAACTCCTTTTTTAAGAATGACAACCCTTCCAAACGAACTTTTAATTTGAAGCGCAACATTCAACTCTTCAAAGATAGGTTTATTGCCTTTATAAAATTTTACAATACCTTTTTTTTCAGGGATATGTGCAGTGAGATATGATTTTATTTCTTGAAACAACTCCTTATTGTCCACATGCACGGCTTCAAATGAATCATTCACTAAATCTCTGATGATAGAGGTAATTTTGTCTTCTTCGGAAGCAATTTTCACAGGCGCTTTTACTTGTGGCAGTTTAGCAACGAGTGATTTCCATTTTTCAACCAACATATCTAAATCGATAGTCAATTCGTCTATATTTTTACCTTGCGCCACGGTTCTGATAATAATTCCAAATCGTTTAGGGCGAATAGATTGCACGATTTTTTTAAGACGATTTCGCTCTTCTCCGTTTCTTATTTTTTGAGAGATACTGATTTTATCCATAAAAGGGACTAAGACTAAATATCTACCTGCTAAGGAGATTTCTGAGGTTAGTCGTGCCCCTTTGGTCGAGATAGGTTCTTTGGCAATTTGAACTAAAATGGATTGTCCGGGTTGAATAATATCGCCAATTTTTCCATTTTTTTCAACTTCGGGCTGCAATTTAAGATTGGCAATACTTCTTTTATTGTTTTTAACAACCTGATTTGCAAATTCATTGAGGGAACGTGCGTACAAACCTAAATCCAAATAATGAAGAAATGCATCTTTCCCGTCGCCAATATTAACAAAAGCGGCATTGAGTCCGGGTATCATTTTCTTAACTTTTCCAAAGATAATATCCCCAACCACACACTCTTCAGTTTTCCTTTCGCGGTGAATCTCCACAAGTTTTTTGTCTTCCAGCAAAGCAATCTGAATCTCCGTTTCACGGGAAGTGATGACTAGCTCTTTAGATATTTTTTGAGTCTCTTCAGTATTCATACTTTTAATAAAAAAAAACTAAATAGAGCGCTTTAAACACCATATTTAGTTTTCATGATAAGGTTTAAAGAAAAACACTATTTCTTCTTATGTCTATTCTTTCTTAGACGTTTTTTTCTCTTATGGGTCGACATCTTGTGTCTTTTTCTTTTTTTACCACTCGGCATAATTTTCTTAGATTAAAATAAATTATTTAATTTTCTTAACAGCAGTTACAAAAGTTTTGCAAGGTTTGAATGCCGGAATTTTATGAGCCGGAATAATAATAGTAGTTTTCTTTGAAATGTTACGAGCAGTTTTTTTAGCTCTTTGTTTCACTATGAAACTACCAAAGCCTCTTAGATAAACATTTTCATTTTTTGCTAAAGCTCCTGTTACGGATTTCATAAAGGTTTCAACAACGGTTTGAACAGCTTGTTTTTCAAGTCCTGTTTTGTTAGAAATTTCGGAAACGATTTCAGCTTTTGTCATGATTTTTTAAATTTTATGGGTTAAACAATGATTTTTTTTGAAATTAATCGGCGGCAAAGATATACATTTATTTGATTTACAATCTTTCAATCAATTTTTTTTTAAGATTTTAACGAGTTGAATAAATGTGAGGCTAAACGGCTGGCGCCAATCCTAAAGAAATTATTAGATAACCACTTGTTATTCAGTTTGTTTTCTAATAACTTCAGATATAAAAGAGTGGTGGTAATATCGGTAATTCCACCGGCAGGTTTTATGCCAATTATTTTTTTTGTGTCAGTATAAAACTGAAAAATAGCATCTAACATTACAAAAAATGCTTCTGGGGTGGCGTTTATTGAAATCTTTCCGGTAGAAGTTTTAATAAAATCAGCGCCGGCATACATAGCCAAGATAGAGGCTTTGTATATTAATTCCGGTTCTATGAGTTCGCCTGTTTCTAATATTACTTTTAAGTGCGCTGTCTTACATGCTTTTTTTATGGCTGCAATTTCCTCAAAAACTATCTCATATTTTTCTTCCAAAAAAAGACCTCTTGAAATGACCATGTCAATTTCATCTGCCCCTTGTGCAACAGCATATTCCACTTCAGATATTTTGATTTCAATAGGCGACTGACCGGAAGGGAAGGCGCCCGCTACCGAAGCTACTTTTACAGGCATGTTTATTAATAGTTGTTTCGCTTGCTTTACAAAAACGGGATACACACACACCGCTGCCGCTTGAAAACGGATGGCATCTTCACACAGTTTCTCAATTTTTTTTGTACAGTCGCTCCCCTCTAAGGTTGTTAAATCAATACTTTGCAAGGCAAATCTTAGGGCCTCTTTTTCAGAAGAGAAATGCTTTAGAGGTTGTATATTTATTTCCTCAATGCACGCCTGTATTTCGCATAATGAATAAGGGTAGGAGGGGAGTGAGATCATAATTTTATGAATTTTTTGTATGATTTATTTTCTTTTGAAGTAATTTCTAATATGTAAGTTCCCGGCGCCAAACATGTAACATCTAAAGAATTTTGAATTTTGAATTTTGAATTTTGAATAATCTCTTTTCCTGAAATATCAAATACTTTTATTTCATCAATTTGTAATTCATAATCAATAATTCGCAATTCATCCATTACAGGATTGGGGTAAATTTCAAGGTTGTTTTTGTATTCACTAACCGTTGCGTTGTCAATAATACCTAAAGTATATTCTCCTGATTTTAGGTTTGTTGTTGTAATTCTGCCCATCTGTTCGTTACCTATAACTGTGGTAGGAATAATCTCCCAATCGTGGGAGGCGTCTTTTCGATACAACAAAACCAAATCTTCTTTAGAATATCCTAATAAAAGTTCTTTGTCATAAATCCTATCAAAGAAAAAAGAGTAAGTAGATTGAATATCATGGTATTGCATAAAACCTGCACGCCAAAAATGTGTTTCGGAGATTCTAATGATATGTGAAGCAAGATTCTTTGCAGGAGTAGGGGCGAAGAGGTTGTGTTCCATTCTAATTATAGACTCTCCGGAAATAGCCTCCACTTTCATTGAAAAAGAAGCATCCCCCCAAGTTGTTGTTCCTGTTGTATTTATAAGTTTAGTATAGTCATAGCAGGCATCGCCCATTTTAAAGTTCGGGTCAATTGCCCAAAAAACAGGCTCAAAAGGGAGTTCAACATCTACAATTTCAGATTCTCCCGAAAAACGAATTTTTTCTTTCAAGTATCTTTCGCCGGTAGCGGAAACAAACTCTACATCAACCAAATTATTATTAGCAAAATATTCGGCATGATGCAGTCTTTGCTTAAATGCAACTTGATAGATATTACTACTTTCTGCTTTTGCTTTTACGGAATCAATGTTAAAATTTAAAAATCCGGGCTGGTGTACCCATCCTAGATAAAAATCATGCAAATAATCTATGCCGGAAATTTCTGACAACTTTTCAAAAAAAACTTCAGAATCAGCATTTTTGTATTTATTTTCATCTAAAAATTGAGTAATTGCTGCAAAAAACAAACTGTCTCCCATATAGTGGCGCAGCGTATAAACAACCAATGCACCTTTGTCGTAAGAGGTTGTGCCATAAGTAATATCTGTAGGTACATTATCTAATGCAAAATAGCCGCCGTCTTGGTTATGTGCTTTATTCAAAACATCCATGTGAAGTTTTCTAATTCCGGTATTGTAGGTTTGCAGTGTAGGGTCTAAAATCTCATTGCATAAATATTCGCCATAGGTTGCAAATCCTTCGTTAATCCACATATTTTGCGAAGTTGCACAGGTAATAAGGTTTCCAAACCACGAGTGCGCCAACTCGTGAGAGATCAGGCTTTGGTAGTTGGTGCTTCCGGAAACATAAGACTGAGGGTAACCGATATTGGTTGCGTGTTCCATTGCTCCGGAAGGAAAAGGTACAACAACATATCCAACGCGCTGCCAACAACAAGCACCCCAACGTTTTTCATACGTATGAATGAAGTTTTTGAGATTTACAAACGAACCGGGTACTTTTAGCATGGTAGCAGAATCGGCATAAATTTCAATCGGCAAGATATTTCCGGCAATGCTATGAAGGGTATCCGGATAGAGTACATATTTTCCTACTGCCACCGAAGCCAAATAGGAAGGAATCGGGTCGGTAAGTTCCCATTGCCAGCGTTTTAGGGAATCTCCTAAGTTTGTTGAATGGACTAACAATCCACCACAAACTGCCATTTTGTCTGCATCGGTAGTAATGTTGAATGTGTAAGTAGATTTGTCGGTAAATTCATCAATACAGGGAAACCATACACGACCGAATGAGTGCGGAAGACTGCCCATCCCCACGCCCATATTATAAGCAAAGGAGGAAGTAAAGAAGAAACCACCCCATTCAGGATCTTTCACAGGCTTTCCATGATAATATACACGAATGGTTGCCGTGTCTCCAACATTTAAAAATGGTAAATCAATTTTTAGCTCCTGCCCTTGATGAAAAAAAGTTACATCAAGATTTCCTTTTTTTACCGAATCAACGGTAAGTCCTAATAAATGAAGAGAGATGCTCGAGAGAGAGTTTTTTTTTGCTTCAATCAAAAGATCGGTATAACCTTTAATCTCTTGATTTGCAAAATTTCTGATTTCCAAGTTAATATTATAATGTTTTACATGAATGGTATCGGCTTTTGTTTCTGCCAGCACATCTTGCACGCAGAGTAAAATCATTACATGAAAGAAAATTATTAGTTTTTTCATAATGATGCTTAATTAATTATTTTTTATGATAAAAATGAACGCCAAGGTAAAACCGCAATCCTTGCGGATAGGAATTGGTTGTTTTATAAACATTTAGCATGTAGTCCATTTTAAATAGAAGGCTTATTCTATTCGACACTAAATATTCCACTCCAACAGCAGGGTTGATAATACAAAGCGTATTAGAAAAATGGATAGTCGGGGTTGCCTTTGTGCTATTCGATAGTTTCTCTAAAAAAATCAGTTGAGTTGCTTTGCCGCCTCCTACGGTAATTCCCACAAAGGGCACCCATTTTTTTACAGGGTAGAGCAGATCGAGCGTAATTCCGCCCCACCCGATTCTACTATTGTTTTTAAAAGTTCCATATTGGCAAGTAGAAAAATAGCCTTCTGCACCTATTCGAAAATAATGGTTGAGAAAGACGCCCATTTTTCCTCCCAACCCATACGTTCCTCCTTTTATTTGATGCTCTATTTCATTGCCTTGCAAGTCAATCACTGTGAAAATTTTGCTTTGAACGTAACCTGCGTGAACAAACATTCCTCCCGCATAGCCTTTGTAGCCCCATGATTTAGATCCTGTATCGTTTTGCGAAGAAACGACAAAGGAAAAAAAAATAAAAAAAATGAGGGTAACCAATCTACGCATTATTTGCTCAAGTTTTTTGAGGGGCAAATAAACATGATTTTTTTTAAATTACACACAGATGGATAAAAATTTAGGAATTAAGAAGTTAAGAAGTTATATTTTTAAAGGGAAAAGTAACAGATTTCTGATGAATGCTTTCTCGCGTGGACAATTAAGTGGAAAAGAAAATTTATTATTTTTGCGCTCAAATGTAGTGAGAAGCCTGCCTTTAGTCCTCTCTGCCACCAAACGGAAAACCTTTTTACAAGTGGAAGGGAAAACAAAGGAAGAAAATATAAAAAGAATAGCAATAAACACAAATACTATACCAATGAATTTCAATGTTTTAATTATTGGTCGGGGCGGGAGGGAACACGCCATTGCTTGGAAAACAGCGCAGTCGAAACTTGTTTCTAACATTTTTGTAGCGCCCGGTAACGACGGCATCGCAGAGTCTTTTACGTGCGTTAATATAATTGAAACGGATACTGAAAAATTGGTACTATTTGCCAAAGAAAACAAGATCCACCTTACCATCGTCGGTCCTGAAGTGGCGCTTATGAACGGCATTGTGGATGAATTTCAAAAACAGGGATTAAAGATTTTCGGACCGGTTCAAGCTGCAGCGCAAATTGAAGGCAGCAAGCAGTTTGCAAAAGAATTGATGGTTAAACATCACATTCCTACCGCGGCTTTTGAAGTGTTTGAAAGTTACGATGCCGCAAAACAATATTTGCTCGAAAAGGACACACCAATCGTAATCAAATACGACGGTTTGGCAGCCGGAAAAGGGGTTGTGGTTGCTGCCACAATAGAAGAAGCAGACCAAGCTTTGCAGGATATGTTGCTGAACAACAAGTTTGGAAAAGGCAAAGTGGTAATGGAAGAGTTTCTCTCAGGTCCCGAATTTTCGCTCATGGCATTCGTGCACGGAGAAACGGTGTTGCCGTTAGCGATTGCCCAAGACCACAAACGAGCCTTTGACGGCGATTTGGGACCAAACACGGGTGGTATGGGCGCCTACACCCCTGTTCCGATTATACCTCAAAGTGCAGTGGAAGAAGCGGTTAATTCTATTATAAAACCTACTGCCAAAGCAATGGTAAAAAACGGAACTCCGTTTACCGGCATATTATATGGCGGATTGATTCTGACAAAAGAGGGTCCTAAAGTGATTGAATTTAACGCCCGCTTCGGCGACCCCGAAACCGAAGTAGTATTGCCCAAAATGAAAAGCGACATGATCGAGGTAATATTAGCATTGCTCAATGGCGAAACACCTCTGATAGCGTGGCATGAAAATACTTTTTTGGGCGTAGTATTAGCCTCAAAAGGGTATCCTGAATCGTTTGAAAAAGGAATTGAAATTACCGGAATTGAAGAGGTCAACGCCCTTCTGTTTCACTGTGGCACTGCAAAAAAAGAGAACAAATGGGTAAACAACGGCGGACGCGTATTATTCGTTGTTGGAGAAGGAGAAAACCTTGCTGAAGCACGAAAAAATGCATACCAAAATATAAAAAATATCAGCCATAAAAACTTGTTTTTCAGAAATGACATTGGTTGGCAATCATTCATCAATTAATAACATAAAATCATGATAAAGAAAATCAAAACCATCTCCTTTCTCCTTTCTTCCTTTCTCCTTTTTCCTTTCTCCTTTCTCCCCATTAAAACCTTTGCACAAACCGGCGACCTCCCTCCCGAAATTTTCGGCGAGTATGCCGGCGATGCGCATATTACAAGCACTTTGTTAGGCATAGACTGGCCTGTGCAAGGTGTTTCGGTAGAATTGAAAAACACCAATTCCGAAAACGATTATATCTTAATAGTTCCCGGGTTGGGATTTTTTGATATCCCCGTATTGGATAATATCATAATTACCCCCATAGAAGAAGGATATATGTTATCGAGAACCAACCCGATTGCTTTTATTATTCCGGAGATAGTTGTTCCTTCCATTCCTCCTTATTTTCCGGAAGGAGGAACTTTTTATGACGTACCTGTTGAGATTACATTAGAAAATACTAATATTGTAGCTTTTGTTCTCAATTTGAATATTAAAATTGTTGCCACTTTAACCTATTATCTTGGTCCCATACCTATTCCTATACCGGTTACAATTAATTTACAGTTTGAAGGGATGCTTGTATCATCTCCTCCCATGATCACTACCACCGATCTGCCCGGAGGTAGAGTAGGCGAGGCATATTACACTGTACTTGAAGCAGAAGGAATTTCTCCCCTTATTTGGAGTATTACAGAAGGAACATTACCCTCAGGCTTAATATTAGACGAACTTACCGGCACTATTTCCGGAACACCAACAGAAGCAGATACTCTTTACTTTTCTATTACAGTAACTAACCTGTGGGGTAGCCATGCCAAACCTTTGAGTATTGAAATTGAAGATACTGTTACGAATGGAATATGTACAACCGATATGGTACAGTTTAAACTTTTTCCCAATCCCACCACCGGAACGTTACACGTGATAAGTAACGAGTTACAAGTGACAAGTGTTGAAGTGTTTGATATTTACGGCAGAAAATTAAAATCTAAAATCGTAAATCTAAAATCTGAAACTGTTTTGGATATTTCGCGTTTGGTTTCAGGTATCTATTTATTAAGGATTCAAACAGAAAAAGGTGCTCAAATTCAGAAAATAATAAAGCAATAATTTATATTTTCATACACGATTGCAACCATTACTAAAAAATCGTTCTGCGAGTTCTTTCATATTCAGTCCTCCAAAATTTCCCGACGACATCAAAGCAAGCACCGTTTCGGTGTTGTTCATGGATAATATTCTTTCTTCTAACTGTTTTGTATGGTGAAGAATTTCCAAATCTTTCCGTTGAAATGCATTGAAAATCATTTCAGAAGTGATAGGCGGGAGTTTTTTATGGGCAACGGTTTCGGGGTTAAAGAAGATGATCCCCACGTCGGCGCAATCCATTGCACCTGCGTATTGTTCTAAAAACCGCTCTGTTAAACTGCTAAAAGTGTGCAGTTCCATACAGGCAATAAGTTTGCGGTGCGGGAACTGCGCTTTGAGCGCTTCCACTGTTGCCCTTAACTTGGAAGGCGAGTGCGCAAAGTCTTTATAAACGGCACAGGTATCGTTTTTGCACAACAACTCCAAACGGTTGCTCGCACCTTTAAAGGTTTGAATAGCATCGTAAAACTGCGCATCAGAAACACCAACATCCTGACAAGCCAAACGCGCCGCATTGATATTGGTAAGATTGTGTTTCCCAAAGATCTGCAAAGGAATTTTGACGGGCTTAACACCATTGCCGTCAGTTTTAACATCATTGCCGTCAGTTTTAACTGACGGAGCTAAAAAGCTTACCCCATCCTCTATGTAATGCGGATGTAAGCCATATCCAATTTTTGGCGCACGGATATTGGCATGTTCGCTCATCTCTTGCAACACGATGTCATCTTTACAATAGATATAGCGACCTTTTTCAGGAATCATCTCTGCAAAGATTCTAAATTGCTCTACATAAAATTCAAAAGTGGGAAAAACGTTGATATGATCCCAGGCAATACCGCTAATAATACCGATTGTGGGCTGATATACATGAAATTTAGGATGTCTGTCTATCGGAGAGGTCAAATACTCATCGCCTTCAATGACCATAATTTCTGCATTATCAGAAAGTTTTACCATCACATCAAACCCCTCTAATTGAGCGCCCACCATGTAATCGCAATCTATTTTAAGATGTTGCAACACGTGGATAATCATGGCGGTAATGGTAGTTTTTCCATGACTGCCTCCTACCACGATGCGCGTTTTATTTTTACTTTGCTCGTACAAAAATTCCGGATAGGAGTAGATCTTAATGCCTATCTCTTTTGCTTTCAGCAGTTCAGGATTATCTTCGCGGGCGTGCATTCCCAAAATAATAGCATCTAATTCCGAGGTAATTTTATCGGGAAACCAGCCTATTTCATCGGGTAGAAGTCCAACTTTTACTAACCGGCTTTTCGCAGGTTCAAAAATTTCGTCGTCAGATCCGGTAATTTGATATCCTTTATGATGAAGCGCCAACGCCAAGTTGTGCATGGCGCTGCCACCAATCGCAATAAAGTGGAGGGTCATATAGATATAAAGATTTAAGGTTTAAGGTTCTTTTTAATCTCAATTCTCAATTCATAATTATTTCATATTAACCACCTTAAACGTTTTAAGTATATCGGAGGTTGAGAGTTTAATAAAATAGATACCATTCGAATATTGGCTTAAATCAACAAGTTTGGAATCAAGAAGTTTATTTTCAATGATTACCTGTCCGGCAATATCCGTAACTATATACTTATAATCCGCCATTTCCATCAAACCTTTAACATAGAAGATTCCATTGGAAGGATTGGGTAATATCTTAACATGATCCAGGTTGTTTTCATGGACAGGTTCACAAATGGCAGCCAGAAGCTGCACTTCAGTAAAAGAGGAAGCGCAATAATCTTCCACACTTCCTTGTGGTGCATCAGTTACTTCTCTCAAATAATAATAATAGGTTGCGGGGGCATCTATTTGAGGATGTGTCCAAATATTTCCAACATAAACCGGTTCTTGGTCGGTAATACTTTCATACCAGTATGCTAAACCTTCCAAATCGAGGGCAATTTCAAATTCTTCACCAGTACATACAAAAATAGGATCTATTTCGGGTGGTTCGGGCATTTCAACAGTAATCAAATTCTCATTCTGAATGTTGTCTGTACCAAATTCATTCGTTACTGTTAAACTCACGGTATAAATTCCGTTTTGCATATATTGATGCAAAGGATTTTGTTCGGCGCCGGTGCTGCCATCTCCAAAATCCCATAGCCACATATTAGGTTCGTGGGTTGAGTGATCTATGAATTGAATATTGCCGTTGCAAGTTATTTCCGTATTTACTTCAAATTTAGCTTTGGGCAAAACACATTCTTCGGAAATAATCAGTACTTCTGTAAAAGATGAAGTACAAAACTCATCCACACTTCCTTCCGGCGCTTGGATTACCTGGCACAAGAAATAAGTAATGTTTTCTTCAACAGGCGGGTGAAGCCAGTAGTTACCAATATAAACCGGTTCTTCGTCGGTAATATTTTCATACCAATGGGCAATTCCTTCCAAATCAAGAATAATCTCAAATTCTTCATTATTACAACCTTCTATAACATCTATTTCCGGTGGTTCAGGTATTTCAACAGTAATATAGTTAACTTTTTGAATAGTATTGGATCCAAATTCGTTAGTTACTGTTAAAGTTACCGTATAAGTTCCGGTTTGAACATATTGGTGTTCAGGGTGTTGTTCAACGCTGGTATATTCGTCGCCAAACTCCCATAACCACTCATCCGGCTGGTTTGTAGAATTGTCTGTAAACTTGATATTTCCGGTACAGGATGTCGTTGTATTGGCAGAAAAATTAGCATTGGGCGTTGAAGGTAGTCCTGTACATTGGAAGGTTATTTTAAATCCTGAAAATTGCATATATACATCCGAAACAAAACGAATGGTAATATATTCTCCGGTGGCTGTTATCGTACCCGGATTTCCTGTGGTGTTGCAATAGTTGGTGTTATTAATTTTAGGAGCGCTGATAGAATTGCCATTATGGAAACAAATATAATCGTAATTGCAAGTGCTATAAGCGCCGGGTTCAATATCAAATTCTTCTATGGTTAGCACAATGCCGGTAGCGCCCGGAGCATAAATCGTAAGCCTTGAATCTGCATTATTAGGATAATTGTTAGGCCACCCCGGACTGTAGAATACGCCCGTGCATCCCTCTTTGTTAAGTTGTCCGGAAGTGAGCATGTTGAATGCGCAAAGAGAAGATGGATCTATTTTAATATACTGTTCTTTTGTGATCATATCGCTGCCGCACACGCCTCCATCCACCGATAAAGTAACGGTGTAGTTTCCGGCTTGGGTGTATGTATGCACCGGATTGGATTCGGTGGAGGTTGTACCGTCTCCGAAATTCCACAAATAAGTGATACCATTCATACTTTTGTTGGTAAATGTAACCTGCGCTGGAACGGAGCAAAAAATGGTTTCCGATGCTTTAAAATTAGCGGAAGTTACGCTGACAAAAGGTGTATTAATGACGCCTATGGCATAGAAAGCGTCTCCCACAGCTTGTACTTCGGGAGAACAGCCTCCAAACAATTCGCCGGTTGCAATAATCGCATAATTATATACGTCAATATATTGTGAACTGGGGGATAGATATTCGGTCAAGGTTTTGAAAGCGATCTGCTCTGCATTTTCTATTCCTATTGCCGCAACTTGGTAAGCGTTTCCATTATCGTTTGTGCCGATGCCTCCCATACATAGAAGGTAAAACCAATAGGAAAGAGGTCCACAGTTGTAATGAACCCCACCGTTGTCCCCACTTCCGGTGTACCAATATTGCCCATGATAAGTGTTAGGAAGTTGATGGGCTTTTGGATTTGACAAGGAGCGAAGGGTCAATCCCATTTTCTCGCCCATTGTCCAATTTGCATGTTCGGGAACAGCGTAAAATTCAACGGCAGTGCCGAAAATGTCGCTAAAAGCTTCACTTAAAGCACCGGATTCATAAGAATACACTAAATTGGCAGTAAATGAGGTTAATCCGTGCGTGATCTCATGTCCACAAATATCTATGGTCGTGAGTGGTGTAATTCCCTGACCGATAGCACCATCTCCGTATGTCATCCTTTGTCCGTCCCAAAAAGCATTGATATTGTTAGAATATCCATACTGTATAAGATTAAAATGGACATAGGATAAAAGGTTGTACCCATTACCATTGATACTGTTTCTATTGTGAACATTTAAGTAATAATCGTAAGTAGAGCCGGTTGAGAAGTGGGCATCGGTAGCATATTGGTCTAATTGAGCATTTACATTATTCCAAACATTATCGTCGTCAAAAAAATTAACGGCTCCATTATAGTTAATTGTATTTTGACAATTGTATGTTTTGATCCCATTTCCACGGGTAAGGTCGTGCAAGATATATTGTGCACCTTGTTGCGTGGTTTGGATAGGTTGGATGCCGTAATATGCGGTGTGGGCTATTCCTTCCACTCTGTCATTGAAATGTATTAAAGGTAAGTCAAAAAGAATTTCACCCGTTTGGGCATCCACATACACCATTTTTCTATCGAACGGTTTTAAAGAATAGATGTTAAATTTGTAAGCGGTGGTTAATTTATGCTTTCTAATATCGGGCTGAACGGGCGTAATTACCTTTATGCCTGTTGGGTAATAAGTGGCAGCGTCATCTTCGAGCATTATTTTCAGGTTTTGTTCTTCTCCCTCATTCATCCACATATACAATTCTGCACCGATATAGTTGAGTGCAACTTGCAAAGCCTCCTCTTCACTTATCGAAAAAACAACATTAAAATTATCAATATCAACAATATCGCCATTAAGAGCTACAACTTTTCCATCTCTTTCATGAACATGCCAAGCAGAAAATTCAATGGGGTATCCTGCAATAGTTTGCTCATAGCGGTAAAGTTGTTTACCATCTTTGCTTGTATGTTGGTTTTTTAGTGTAAAACCACTATTAACTGCGGCACAAAAACCTTTTGAATATTCTATTGCCTGTTCGTGCGTAAGGTTATTATCGCTACTAAAGCTCATAAATGCAGGTGTTCCGATCTGTTCTTGCATCCTAATCTCTTTAGCTATTCTACGTAATTCTTCACTTTGTTCTTTTTTTGAAATTTGTGAAAACAAAATCTGCGGTATAATTAACAGTAATAGAGGAAGTAAAAGTTTTTTCATATTAAAAAATTTTTTATAAATAATGGCAGCAAAAATAGAAATCTTTCTCTATTTTTGCCGAAATTTTTTAATAAACGATGCGATTTCATATTTTTCTCTCTATTTTGATTTTTCCAATCTTGTTGGGAACTTCGTGCCACAAAGATAAAAAAGGAAAAGTAGAGATTAATTTTACCCACACAGTTGACGGCGAATCAGTTCATTTTAACCAGCTTATCTATACAAATGAGGCAGGAAATTCCTACCAAATAAACGAGATTAAATATTTTATTTCAAGAATAATCTTTATTGATCAAATCGGAAAATCATTTGAGATAATCCAAGATGACGGCATCCATTATGTGGATTGCAGTTTGGAAAATACGTTGCGATGGAAAATTGATGAGATTCCGCAAGGAAATTATGTTGCCATTTCGTTTGTTTTCGGATTGGATGAAAAGGATAACATCAGCAACCGCTTTCTAAATCCGCCGGAGAGTAATTTCTCATGGCCTAATCATTTGGGCGGCGGCTATCACTATATGCAAATCAACGGTTTTTTCTTAAACCAAGAAGGAAATATTTCAAGTATGACTATCCACACCGGAATCGGGCAGGTTTACGATGGGAGCGCTGAAAATACTGAGTTTGTGAACAACTATTTTACAGTAACCCTGCCTGTAGAGTTTTTTGTGAATAATGACAACACACCGGCTTTTACACTCAACATGGAGATTCAGCGTTGGTTCGATACGCCCAATCTATATAACTTCGATGATTATGGCACAGGGATCATGCAGAACCAGACCGCACAACAATTACTCAAAGAGAACGGAGGAGATGTGTTTGATATAATGATAAGTAATTAATAATACCTTAAACAATATTTTATGCCAAAGATTTCAAAAAAAGGGATTGCAATGCCCCCATCGCCCATTCGTAAATTAGTTCCTTATGCAGATGCTGCCAAACAACGTGGAATGAAAGTTTTTCACCTGAATATCGGGCAACCTGATATTGAGACCCCTCCATGTGCTTTGGATGCCGTTAAAAACAACAACCTTAAAGTAATTGAATACAGTCATTCTGCCGGAAATTTGAGTTATCGCAGAAAACTGGTAGAATACTACAAAAGTGTTGGAATTGAAATTACCCCCGATGAGATTATCATAACCAACGGTGGATCCGAAGCGATTTTGTTTGCTTTTAACAGTTGCTTGGATCCGGACGACGAAGTGATTATCCCCGAACCGTTCTACGCCAATTATAATGGCTTTGCTATTTCTTGCGGTGTGAAAGTGAAGCCGATTGTTTCCTCTATCAAAACAGGATTTGCACTCCCGGAAATTTCAGCATTTGAAAAACTGATCACACCAAAAACCAAAGCAATCATGATTTGCAACCCCAACAACCCAACAGGATATCTGTATTCGAAAGAGGAGATTGAAAAGTTGGGAGTTTTGGCGAAAAAATACGACCTCTACCTGTTTGCCGATGAGGTTTACAGAGAGTTTTGCTACGACGGTGCTAAGCACTTCTCGGTAATGGATCTTCACGCTATTGACCAACATGTAATATTGTTAGACTCTGTATCAAAACGGTATAGCGCATGTGGTGTACGCGTGGGAGCCTTTATTTCCAAAAACAAAGAGGTAATGGCTACTGCTATGAAGTTCGCACAAGCACGTTTAAGCCCACCCACTTACGGACAAATTCTTGGGGAAGCCGCCTGCGATACCCCGAAATCCTATTTCGACGAAGTGGTACGCGACTATGTAGCCCGTAGAAATTGCGTGGTGGAAGCCATCAACAAGATACCCGGCTGTTTCTGCCCTAACCCAAAAGGCGCTTTTTATGCCGTTGCAAGCCTCCCTATTGACGATGCAGACAAATTCTGCCAGTGGCTATTAGAATCGTTCGATTTTAACGGCAAAACAGTGATGTTGGCGCCTGCCACCGGCTTCTATTCATTTCCCCCTCCGGTAGTAAATGAAGTTCGTATTAGTTACGTGCTGAATGTAAACGACCTGAAAGAAGCAATGGAATGCCTTGCCGAAGCAGTGAAGACCTATCCCGGAAGAAAATAGAGCAACCTATTCTTTAACCAATTTATAAATTATTCTCTCACAGGAGAATCCTTCTAATTCAACAAAATATATTCCGCTACTCAGGGTGCCACAGGATATGGTTTTGCCATTGAAGATGGCAGTGTGTATTTGTTTGCCTACAATATCCGTTATTTGGATGTTTTTCACTAATTCGGGATGACTGATGTTTATTAAATTCGTAAACGGATTTGGGAAAAGCACTACGTTTTGTAGAATGTTTGTAGTAATGCTGTTTTCTTCTACTTCAAAATTGATGCTAACAATTTCAGAGGGCCCTGAAGTATATACCGACTGCACTCCGGCTTTGTATGTGCCTTTGGATAGACCGGTAAACAGAAATTCTGTTTCGGAAACGTTAGTAGCTTTTTCTACGTCATTCAGATAAACCGTGTATCCAAGATTCGATCTTTGACCGGTTGTTATCGGCTTGGGAGTTTCATATTTAGCTTTCATATCCACTATGGCGGGTTTTTCCATACGAGTTACTGCATTGGCAAAATTTTTGCTTACTACGCCAGTCAGTCTTACGATCTTATTATCATAAGTAGCAGATTTTCCGGATCCGGTAACTTCCGCATTAGCCCTGATCATAAACACAAATGGAGCTTCCTGAAATCCGATGTGTGCAATCTCCCAAGCTCCACCGTAAAATAGCATGTCGTAGTTCATATCTGCATTCGGTCCGTCAGAGTCCACGCCCAGAAAGTTTGTAGGCTCTGTGCCTTCAGGATACCAGTGTATCATGGCATAAAATGTACCGGAATAGGGAATGTTGTCTAACGGCACATTGCCCCAATCATCGCTTGCAAGATAGAAAGGCGCGCTTTGTCCAACCAATTGTTGGTGGTCATCGTAAATATCCAGCGTTACTTTTCTACTG
>Ga0123353_10003826_pt1 | contig 19197 bp, 17 predicted proteins | sample TergutLab28metaG_3_FD_92763 | JGI IMG/M metagenome (GOLD analysis project Ga0123353, IMG submission 92763) | Labiotermes labralis P3 segment gut microbial communities from Petit-Saut dam, French Guiana - Lab288 P3 | ecosystem: Host-associated > Arthropoda: Insects > Digestive system > Gut ... | reverse complement strand
TATCATAACCGATTCAAGGAGAAAAGGTCAAGATCAGTTTCGCAAAACGACATGTTTTTAACATAAGGAACATGCCGCGTCAATCGGGGTACGCACAAGAAAATCGAGTACAGTGCCATTCATTATAAAAGTTTGTAAAGCACGATATAAAAGAGAGTTGTTGAGTCCTCTTTTTGCTATGGCTGACAAGTACGAAACTTCAGTAGTCTCACTTTGTTCTGCCGTAGGACCAATCTGGTGCATTGTCGCGGTTTTCGTCCGAAATACGCAATTTATCTCTGAGTTCTTGAACATTCCTATTCAGCTTCCTTACTTCGTGTTGCAACGCGCACACCTCTGCTAACATAGCGTTCAATTGCCGGGCTGTCAAGCACTCCCCGCTCCGAAATTCATCGTTCGCCATTTCCTCAAGGGATCCCCGAAACTCTTTCTCAAAGGTTGACAGCAGGTCTGTTGTCTTAATTTCCGTAATTTCTTCTGCCGTGTTTTTGAGAGCACTCATCGCTCTATGGACTATCAACTCACACAAGGCAGTCGGCACGAATACCCTTTTCGGTCCACGAGTGCAAACCTCTTTCGACGGCTCATCCGGTTGTCCATTCTGCTCTTTCTCCATCATTCTCCCCTTGCTGACTACTGAAGTTTCTCCCACTCACGGGCGATATTCTACAGTAACCGTAAGGGGATGTCAAGAGACCCAGAATTTTTTTCGTTTGGATGCACCCTTTTCGTTTTTTGCGATTTCTCAAGGGGGGAATTTGTTCTGAAAGCATCGTGAATTATTGCCCAATCAATAATTTCTTCGTCCTGTCGTCATGGTTCCCTGAGAAAAATTTATCGAGAACCGCTTGAAAAACTGGTGGCGCATTCGGGATCAGTGAAAACAATGTCATTGACGAACGCAATTTCATGTTGTCTGGAGAACCGAACACTTCGTTCGCATCGTTTGTAGATAAGCCAAGTAATGCGGTTGTTATTTCAATAAGACGTTGTCCCAGTTGTTCATGCAGTAAATAGGCATTTGCTTCGTTCATGTCAGCGATAGCATAAAACTTCGAGGTTGGGCTGGAGCCAAGCCCGGCAAGTTGTGGAAAAATATACCACATCCAATGCCCCCGCTTGCGTCCGCTTTGGATTTCAGCGAGAGCGATCGCGTAATCCTGCTCTTGGGCTTTGATAAAACGTTGAAGTTCGTCCGACATTGTATTGCAATATGAAAACAGATGCTGTTCATCGCAGGTTTCCCGCGAGTCTAGCCTATTTTTTCCGAAGCGTCAAGGGGTTTCAAGGAGGTTGAAAATACTCTCTTTTTGCGGTCCCAAAGATGAGGAACCAAGTCTCTGCACTCCGCTGCACCCCACCGGAGTGCCACAACAGTGCGTGTTGTGCGCCACCGTTGGCGGCTGTTGGGATGGGGGAAAGTGAGGCTCTCGCTTTTTCCACCGCTTCGTTGAAAGCGCGGGCGTTGCGCTGTCCCAAAGTAAAAGACTTGAAAGTAGCCCAGTGGCACCAACCGCAGTTAAGAGTATTACGATACATTGGATTATGCCATTAACCAGGGGAAATTGCAAGAGATTTTGGGAAAAATTTTGTGCGAAGAGTCGGCTCGTTCTCTAATTACCCGTCCAATTTTCCCCTTTTCCCTGAACATCGGCACCGATTTTGCCGATTGGTGGGGTAGAAACTTGTGGAGTATGTCGATGTTCGTCCGAAGTATTGTCTGTATCGTTCTTGTGATAGGCTTGTCCTGTGTCGTCGGCTGTGAGTCCACAAAGTCGAGCACCAAGACGACGAAAGGTTTCCCGTGGCAAAAAGTAGAAAAGGAGCCGGAGAAAGAAGCCCCAACGAGTGTCGGGGAATTCATCGGACGAGACAGAGTAACCTCGTTGAGAAGGTAGGCTCGAAAATTCGCTCTTTGACATTCGCGGCTTGTCATCTGGTCGCTACGGTGGTCGCTACGGATTGACAAATGGTCGATTTACCACTACGATAGAAGTGTTTCGATGGCACGTTTCTTTTCGTTTGCACAATGTTTCGACCATTCGTTTTTTTCTCATTCCTCTGGGTTTTCAGTCCCTTTTCGGCAGCGCAGTTTGGCGGATTGTACGATTTCGACGACTTCGGAACCTTCACGCTAGGACCGAAAAGCCACGTTACGCTGAAAAGCCAATTTATCGAAGAGTACCTCGTTGTCGAAGCCAGTATTTCGTCGGGTTGGCATCTTTATTCCGTAACACAACCGGAAGGTGCTACCATCAGGGGGACGTTTGAATTTGAAACGCCGGGGTTGAATTTACTCGAAATCCGACCTACTACCGCGCCCAACATCAACAACAGCCCGTACTTCGATGTTGATCTCGAAGAACATGACGACTCCGTAACGTGGATTCTCACGTTCCAAGATAAGTTGCCGTCCGATGCAACCATCAAGGGACGATTTCGTGGTCAAGTTTGCGACGATGAGGACGGAATGTGCGTGCAAGTGAACGTTGCGTTTGAAGCCGTCTTCGACGCGAACCTTGATGTTGCATCTCTGCAAGCACAAGCCGAATCGGTTGCCGAGCGGTTTGTCGTTCGTGTCGGTGAAATTACCGAGGCACCACCAGAAGTAGCAATAGACTCGCAAAATGCTCAAAACGCCGTCATTCCCGCGCAGGCGGGAATCCAGACGGAAGACGTGAATGTCAACTCTCTAGCCCCCCGCTTTCGCGGGGGAGATGGAAAAGACGATGCCGCAACATTCACCTTACAGGGAATAACATTCACCCCACAGGAAACCGTCCAAGTTACGACCCTTTGGTGGGCACTGGTACTCGCTTTTCTCGGCGGAATCATTTTGAATATCATGCCGTGTGTCTTGCCGATCATTGGATTGAAAATCCTCTCGTTCTTCGAGCAAGCAGGCAAGAGCCGGGCAAGGGCGTTTATGCTCAATGCCTACTACTCACTTGGCATTCTCTCCGTGTTTCTCTTTTTGGCGTTTTTGAGCCTCGGGTTGAGCAAACTTTTCACATTCGACTTGTTCAATATCATCATGGCATGCGTCGTTTTCGTAATGGCATTGAGCCTGATGGATGTCTGGACGTTGAATGTGCCGGGCGCATTGGGAGGTAAAACCTCGGACAAATTGACGAGTCAAGAAGGCGTACTGGGAGCATATTTTAAGGGCATCATTACGACGCTCTTGGCAATTCCTTGCGGTGCGCCGCTGTTGAGTCCCGCCATCAACTGGGCGGACATCCAAATTCGGTCGGGAAACATGCCAGAAGTCTTTTTGATGTACGCCGTCATCGGACTCGGAATGGCATCGCCGTACCTGCTACTTGGGGCGTTTCCCGAATGGCTCCGGTTCCTGCCGAAGCCGGGAGAATGGATGGAAACCTTCAAGAAAATCATGGGCTTCTGCCTGCTTCTGGCGGTGGTATGGATTTTGTACTTCGTTCAAATGGAAAAACTGTTGCCGACGGTAACGCTACTCTTTGCCCTTTGGTTCGTGTGTTGGCTTTACGGACACCAACAACTCACGGGCAGGGTCAAGAAGCGGAGTTACGGCATTTCGGCGGTCGTGGTGGGGCTTGCCATTTTGGTTTCGTACCAGATACCGGGCATCCCGAATTCTTACACGTTGGAATCGGCAATGCAATCGCGGATAATGCGGATGGAAGATAGGGCAAGATCGGAAGGGTTTGCCGAAGGATTTACTGCCGGGGAAGTGGCGGGCAAAACCGAAGTAGCATTGACACTGGAATCGGAGATGCGGACATGGATGGAGCGAATGGCAGAGGACATCACGGGGGAATTTATCGCAGAGGCACTAAAAGGGATGTCCGAAATAACATCGCAATTAGGATTGGAAATCGAACTGCGAGAGCACCAAAAGGATCATTGGAAACCGTACAGTGCGGCGGCGTTTGAGTCAGCATTGGCATCGGACAAGATGGTCATTATTGACTTCACTGCCGACTGGTGCGTGAACTGTAAGGTATTGGAGGCAACGATCTTACGCTCGACACCGATTTTGGAGGCACTCGACGAAAAAGGCATTGTTTCGCTGATGGCGGATTGCACTCGTGAGGGTGAGGCAACGGAACTCTTACGGCAACTAGGACCGGAGCAGGTTCCCGTGCTGGCGATTTTCGATCCTGCCGATCCGTCAAAGCCAACGGTGATGCGCGGAATGTACACGCAGGGTAAGTTGTTGGAGTTGCTGAAATAATTCGTTGACGTGCTACGGTGTGGTTGTAGCCGCTCTTCAAACACTGTATAATACTCGCCGGAACCTTGATGATTATTTCCCCACTATGTCCGAGCCTCCTATTTTGTCCACCGAAATGATGCAAATTACCGTCGCGGAATTTAACTCCATCCGCGATTTGGTGTACAAACGATTCGGAATCACTCTCTCCGACCAGAAAAAAAGCCTCGTCGTCGGTCGCCTTCAGAAAAAACTCAAAGAACATGGGTGTACGACCTTCAAGCAGTATTACGATATGCTTGCGGCGGACAAGACCGATGCACTCATCAGCGAACTGGCAAATCAAATTACGACCAATCATACATTCTTCTTCCGTGAGCAGGAACACTTTGATTTTTTCCGGAGCGACATTTTGCCCTGGATGGTTCAAGAACATAAGAAGCGAAACGATAACGATCTTCGGATTTGGTGTGCGGCGGCATCGAGCGGCGAGGAACCTTATACATTGATCATTTCTCTTCTCGAATTTTTCGGTGCCGACTACAAAAATTGGAACTGCGGACTTCTTGCGACCGATGTTTCCGAAAAGGCTCTCTCGGCGGCAGTTGGCGGGGTCTATGTGCAAGCCAGAATGCAAGGGGTGTCACCGGCAATCCTCAACAAGTATTTCAAAAAAGTGCCCGACGGTTACGTCGTAACGGATCAACTCAAAAAAGAGGTCACGTATCGCCGGTTCAACTTGATGAACAAAACGTTGCCCTTCAAGAAAAAGTTCGATTGTATCTGGTGCCGAAATGTCATGATTTACTTCGACACGCCGACGAAGCATGAACTTGTCAATCGGATGTACGACTTCACGGTAAACGGCGGTTATCTGCTGATCGGTCATTCCGAAACGCTTGATCGCAATCAGACGAAATGGAAGTACGTTAAACCGGCGGTGTATCGGAAGGAGGAGTAAAGCGCAAGAGCAACGGGCGTTAGCCCGTCGGTTCAGCATCGAGTCCCTTGGTAGGCAACCGGCGGGTTAATGCCACGCCGCTCTTTGTCCATTGTGCCGCTCATGTTCGGTTGCCGCTATAGGTAAGACGATGGAGCGGCGTGGTTTTCCAAAGAATTTTAGCAGAATTTGGAAATATGTTGGCTGGTACTACCGTATCCTTCCGATTCGCAGTTCGTGCAGAATCCGGGAGATCCGATTTTGTTGTCGGGCGAGTTCTTCGACAGCGTGCCGTAAGGGACGCAAGTCGGCATCCGGTTTTTCCAGCATCTGCTTGATCTCTTCATCGTAACGAGCCGTCCGCTCATTGACCCGACGTTGCATCGAGCGAATCATTCGCAACTCTGCTAGGAGTTGGATCAACGGCTCTTCCGCCATCGCTCCGCCTTGTTCTTGCTCTTGCTGATCCTGTTGCTGATTCTCTTCATTTTCCTGCCGCTCCCGTGCCTCTTCGATTGCTGCTTGAATAGCATCCAACATTTCCTGCAACGCATCAATGACGGAATCAGTGATGTGAAGCGTAATCGCATCCAACGCCGTCTGCTCGAACCGCTTCTTTACCTCAGTCATATCGAATCGGGCTTGCAACAGCGATTCGACCATCGCTTGTGCCGTGCCGTCTTCCCGAAGGATCAGAAGTGCAATTTCCGCATCTTCGATGACCGATTGCTGATCGATTCCCAAGCGATCCGCTCGAATGTTGATCTGTCGCTGCTCCGATGTTGGTGCACCCTCTAATTCCTCTATCAACCGCTCTGTCTGCGCACGGATCGTTTGTTCTTGTCGGAGCATTCGCTTGAATCGTTCCTCTAATTTTTCCAACGTTTGCAACAGTTCCTCTTCCCGAAGTTGGCGCAGGATTTTTTCGAGTTCCTCTTTGAGCCGTTGCAACTCCGCGATTGCTTCTTCTTGCTCTTCGATGGCACCGTCTCGCTCCGCTTGCTGAAGTCGTTGCTCCGCTTGCCGCATTCGCTCGATTGCCCTTTGTAAAGCCTGTTGACTCGGCGTTTGCTCTCGTCGTTGTTGCGATTGCTGTCTCTCCTGTTGTTGCTCCTCTTGCGATTGCTGTCCCTCTTGCGATTGCTGCCCCTCTTGTGATTGTTGCCCCTCTTGCGACTGCTGTCCCTCTTGCGATTGTTGCCCCTCTTGCGATTGCTGCCCCTCTTGCGATTGTTGCCCCTCTTGCGATTGCTGTCCCTCCTGCGATTGTTGCCCCTCTTGCGATTGCTGCCCCTCCTGCGATTGTTGCCCCTCTTGCGATTGCTGCCCCTCTTGCGATTGCTGTCCCTCTTGCGATTGTTGTCCCTCTTGCGATTGTTGTCCCTCTTGCGATTGTTGTCCCTCTTGCGATTGTTGTCCCTCCTGCGATTGGTCCGAAGAGTTGTCCGATTCGTTTTCACTGTCCGACTCGTTTTCTCTTTGCGGTGCCCCGCCTTCGTATTCGGCTAGTCGGTCTTGGAGTGTTTGCGCTCGTATTCGGATCTCCCGCTGATCTCCTTCCAGCCTTGGCAGGTTTTGCGGCTCCTGTTGCCGGGTCTGATTTCGCAGAGTACGTTCGCTGTGCAGAAGTTCTTCTATATCTTTGAGAAATTCTTTGATTTGTTCCTTTTCCGCGTCCCGGCGTTCGTTACGGTCGGCACTTTCGAGCAATCGGAGCAGTTCGAGCAAGTCCGCCTCGATGTCGGTCTGTCTACCGACGGCATCGCCAAACTGTCGGCGTTCTAATGCACCGATGAGTGTTTCAAATCGTTGAACGAGTAGTTTGTCTCTGCTTTCGAGGAGTGCTTTATTGAGGAGCGTGGAACGGCGTGGGTCGGTACTTGCCGACGTTTCGGCAAGTCGGAGCAGAATCTGTTCGAGTTGTGCGTAACGCCCCGCCAGACCACGTTGTTTATCGGGCAATTCCTGCGCTTGCAAAGAGAGACCGAGGAGAATCGCAAGTCCGAAAATGATGAAACGGTGGAACATTTTTGCGTAGGGGAGCGAGAAACGATGTCATTATCCGCGATCTCGGGACGAATTTCAAGCCGGTACGGCGTGGGGTGCGCGTGCCACATCTTGACTTCCTTCCCACTGCGCGTTAAACTTGAATTATCATGTATTCGCTCTCGTTTCCCTACCAACCGAAGCAATTGGGAATGACTCTCTTGGAAGTCATTCTTTCGCTCGCCATTTTGGGAGGAACGGTGGCGATCATTGGTGAAATTGCTCGCGCTGCGTTCCAGAACGCTCGGTCAGCACGAGATATGATACAGGCGGAACTCCTCGCAGACAGTATCATGGCAAAAGTCCGACTCGGTATCATCGATATGGAAACGGCAGTCGAAGTGCCCGTTGGCTTGAATACTACCAACCTGCTGGACATCATCCCGGATACGCATGCCGTCGCCGAAGGCAATGTCGCCGATATACTCTGGCATTATTGGTTGGAAGTGGTGGAAGTTGACACCGTCTACGATTGGGAAGGCAATGAGATCTGTTATCTGGTGGAAATAGCGGTGACGGTACGCCGCAACTTGCCGGAGGCACGGAATCCTGCCGTGTGCCGACTCGTCCGCTGGGTTACTCTCGAACCGGAATGGGAGGACGACGAGGAGTTTTAAGCGCAAAACTACTCTTGCCGAAAACCGCAAAATTCGTTACGATTCCCCGCCGTAATGGTTCGCTTTTCATTAAACCAATGAAACACTTTTCTCTTGCCTTCCTCGTTGTGTGTCTCGGATTGAGCGTAACGTTCGCCCAGAATATCGATGCTCTGCGCTCCGCTGGGAATGGGATCGACATCAACGCCGATGGACGCGTGGTTCCGCTCCCCGCTGACAAATCGGATGCCCTCGGCAGAATGATGACCAACGTACTGGAAGCCCCGCCGGAAAATATGGATCGTCGAACAACCCGTCGGGCAATTTCCCTCAAAAAACTGGATGCCGAGGTGCGAGCAATCGTCGAACGATACGAAACCCTGCCCGATGCGATCCGCTATCTTGGCGGATTGACTTCCATCGAATACATCGTTGCCGTCCCCGACGAAAACGATCTGCTCCTCATTGGACCTGCCGAAGGTTGGCGAACCGATGCCGCCGGTAATGTCGTCGGCACTCAAACCGGTCACCCCCTCTTGGTGCTCGAAGATTTCTTGACCGCGTTGCGTTTGTGGCACCAACCGGTCGCACCCCGGACAGTTGCTTGTTCGATTGAACCGACTCTGGAATCCACAACGAGACTTGCACGGTTGCACCAACAGTTCACGAACATCACCGCCGACAATGCCGATGCTTACGCAGCAGCACTCGAAGAGGCATACGGCGAAAACCCTCTCACGATCATCGGCATCCCGGCAACGAGCCGATTTGCCAGAATTCTCGTTGCTTCCGACTTTCAAATGAAGCGGATCGCTCTCGGTTTGGGACCGTCGCAAGTCCGAAACATTCCGAGTTACGTCAGTTTGATTTCGACCAGCCGACCGAACATTTCGCCACGCTTTTGGCTCATTCCTGAATATGCGGCGACAACTCACGATTCTACGAAGTTGACTTGGCGGCTGGGCAATGTTCGAGTTCGGACATTGACGCACGAGGATTATCTGTCGCCGCAACGGAACCGCAGTACGGATCGGGCGGCACTGGTCTGGTGCCGAAATATGGAGGAAAATTATGATGCACTCGCAAGAATGCAGCCCGTCTTCGGAGAACTGCGAAACAATATGCGGTTTGCGTTGGTGGCAGCGTTGATCCGACAGGAGAATCTGTTGCAAAAGGCAGATTGTACATTGACGATTCTCTTGGACGAAACGAGACTCAAGTTAGTGGAGTATCCCGAACCGAAGTCGGTGGCGTTTCGTTCCGTCAGATCGCAGAGCGGTTTTTCGACGATCGTGGCGAGCGGTGGGGTGGAAATCAATCCACAGGACGCGGTGCGGAACAACGTACGGTTGGATAGCCGAATCGATACCGAACGAGCGAGACTTGTTCAAACGATAGGGGACGAATGGTGGGGACAGTAGTTGGCGTTCATTTTTTCCCCAGTGCCCGTTGGCGTTGAAAAAACCGGCTCAACACATCGCCGCAGGGCTCCGATAGCACTCCCGACACCACTGAACATTGATGGTGCAGACGGACATCACCCAGCATCTTGAATAGCGATTGCACCGCTCCTGCCTTGGGGTCAACTGCACCATACACGACTCTCGGAATCCGTGCTTGTAAAATCGCACCGGCACACATCGGACAGGGTTCGAGTGTAACGAAGAGCGTACAATCGTCGAGCCGCCAAGAGCCCAGTGCTTCGGCTGCCTGCGTGATTGCCAACATTTCTGCGTGCGCCGTCGGATCACGGAGTTGTTCCCGCCGATTGTGATCCGATGCAACCACTCGCCGTTCAGGGTGCACGATGACCGCTCCGACGGGAACCTCATTCTCCTCTGCCGCCGCTTCCGCCTCTTGCAGTGCTAACCGCATGTAATAGTCGTAATCCATTCTTTTATCGATTCCGTATCTCGTTGATCCTCGCCGCCGGACGCACGCCGGGTCCGTTTTCGTTGCCTTCACCGAGTTCTGCACGAATCGCATCGGCAACTTCTTGTAGACGCTTGACAATCTCTGGATGCTCGGCACTCACATCGGTCGTTTCGCCAATGTCATTCACTAAATCGAACAAAGCGAGCGGTGTCCGACGCTGGGCATACTGTCCCGGAAAACCATCCTTGCCCGGCGTTTGACCCTCCATTGTGCGGTACTGATGTGGGAACACTAATTTCCATTGAGTATCACGCACCGCATGAAGTTGCCGGTCATAGTAAATCGCAAAGGCTTCGTGCGGCGACTTGGCACCCGGTTCGCCGAAAACCAGCGGTCGAATGTCTTTGCCGTCGATCCTCTTTTCCGGAAGCGGCGCACCTGTCAACAGGGCAAGCGTCGGCAGAATATCGATGGTCGATGCCAACTGATCGCAGGTACTGTTCGCAGGAATCTTGCCGGGCATCCAGAACAGCGTCGGTACCCGTACCCCTCCTTCAAGCGATGTCCCTTTACCTTCACGCAACGGTCCCGCGACACCGGAATGATTGCCGTAAGACAGCCACGGACCATTGTCGGAGGTAAAAATGATCAACGTATTCTTGTCCAAGTTCAATCGCCGCAGCGTCGCCACAATTTCACCGACCGACCAGTCGATTTCCATCACAACATCGCCGTAAAGCCCTTTGCCGCTCTTGCCGTCAAACTTGTCGCTCACATAGAGCGGCACATGCGGCATTGAGTGAGGAATGTAAAGGAAAAACGGCTTGTCTTTGCTTGCTTCAATGAACTTGACTCCCCGCTCGGTGTACCACATCGTCAGGTTCTTTTGCATTTCAGGAGTAACAATTTCCGGGAGGCGTTCCGAACCTTCAAAGATGCGGAGCGGAGGCCACGTGTTCCTTCGCGGGTGGTCATCGGGAAGATTGACAACTTCCGGGTGATAGGGCCACATGTCGTTGGAGACCGCCAAGCCGAAGTATTCGTCGAAGCCCCGATTGGTCGGCAAAAACTCCGGGTGATCGCCGAGGTGCCATTTTCCGTAGATTGCCGTTGCGTAACCCTTCTTTTTGAGGACTTCGGCGACGGTTTCCTCGTCGGGATGCAATCCGATGTTTGAATTTGGTCCGTAGGCACCATGCACACCGACTCGCTGGTGATAGCAACCGGTCATCAGCGCAGCGCGGGACGAGGAGCAAACTGCCGAAGACACGAGAAAATTGGTGAAACGTCGTCCTTCTGCCGCCAGTCGGTCGAGATGCGGCGTTGGATTATCGCTCCCGAAGGGTCCGATGTCGCCGTACCCCAAATCGTCGCAGAAAAATAAGACGATATTCGGCATTTCCGGCTCTGCGGCAAGCAGAAACGTCGGACAGAAAAGGAACAGAACCGCAAAAATACTTCGCATGTTAACCTCGGCAGTTGGGGATAGAACAGGTCTTTATTGTAACAAAAAGAGTTTTTTTCGCAACGCGCCGCAAACGGAAGAGAGCGATAAAGTGAATCTGGAAGTTTATCAAATTAACGGAGCAACTGCACCGTATCCAACTGCTAACGGCGACTGAGACAATCCTTCAAAATCAAGCGTCATCACCTTTTTTGATTGCGGTTTCGGCTGTTCGATGTATCTCGTCTAACACATCACGGATTTCTTTATCGACTTCGTCCGCTTTCATGAACGGAATCAATTCGTGAAACCTCGTTTTTTGAGCAATCGCAGTACGACCAAGATTTTTGTAATAGTTCTTCAAAACGGGAGGAAAGACTTCTTCGCTTGCCGAAGTGTTGGTTGATGGCTTTCCAAGTGTCCGGCGAGAGGGCTTTGAAAGCGTAGCAGATGAGCGTGTGGTTGATCGTCTCTTTGTCGAATAGTCGGCAAAGTTTTGAAGTGTTTTGCTTTCGGCGATGCGAATAGTGGTCTCACGATAGTCGAGGGCCTCAATCTGCATGACGAGTACAGCATGAAAAAGGTTGTCGCTGGTGAAGTCGGGCGTGCGATCTTTCTTGGGATTCGGCTTGCAGAGTTTTTGGAGATCGCGATGGGCGAGTTCGAGGATTTCAGGATGCTTGTTGAGATACTCATCGACTCTCTTGTACTCTTCGCGGAAGTCTTGTACAATCTTGAGTGTCTTGCTCTCGCTTTCGTCGTTGTGAAAGAAGCCTGTCAGAATATCGGTATGTTGAGGACGCATGGGTGTCTTCTTGAATTCGTAAGGAATGGATAACAACAAGAATGATACCAATGCGTCGCTCTTAGAAAAGACCGCCAGGATGATAAAAATTACAGAAACTAGATATAACGTGTCACCTGATCGCCGGTGGTCGGGTTTTTCGCCGTGAGTGTGGCGATTTGTCCCGAGGGGTGATAGGTCATTTCAACCGTCACGTCTTGGTCGGGATTGGCACCCAGCGTACCGGTAACATAGTTGGCAACCGTTTTCGTTGTCCGACCGAGGGCATCGACAAAGGTACGATGGTCTTTACCGGCAGGGTCAATGGTTCGGAATGCTCTGCCCGTTGCCGTGTCATACTTCGTTTCCGTTACGAGCACGTTGTCGCTCCGGGCGGGAACGGTAGCAGGACGTGCCAGTGCCACGCCGCCATTGGTTCCATAATTTGCTGTTGCGATGGAGCGTCCAAAGCCGTCGAACCACGATGCCGCCGATTGAGTGCGACCTGTCGAAAGCGTTAACGCCCCGGTGCCGCTGGCAGTGGAGAGCCGCTCGATTTGCGTCTGTACAGTCGCGTTGCCGAGGTGGTCGAACGTCGTTTCATCGTGCCTCGAACAGGACGGTTGCCGCTTGCCAAACAGTTCTAAATGGTTCACCAATGGTACGTTCTTTGCCCGTGGGATCGTGACCGCTAACTTCTCCCGCCGTTATGTCGCGGCAGGGAACGATTGCCGAGATCAAGTCGTCGTTCTCCGGCAACACATCCAAACGAACGTAAAAATCCTTGCCAAAGCCATAGACTTTGCCTTCCGGTTCCACGTAGATTAATGCAATGATTCGGTGTTTTTCTGGATCAAGGACAGGCTTCTCGCAGTGGACTGTTTGGATGTCCCACTCCCTTTGCGATGACGCAATCAGAATTCCCCCATGAAATGGCTTATTGCCTTCGTCAACTTTATCTTTCTCCGCAATGTTCAAATGGTAAAGTTCGCCACTGACGACGTATGATCTTAGAAATTCATCGGTCATAACCTTCTCCTCCCTATTGAGAATATAGCAAGGAGCACTATCACGAATGAGGTGGAAACTTGGTAGATCGCCCACAGCATTCTTTATCGGCACAGCAAAGAATTTTCCGCCCCATGCTAAAAGCGATTGCGAGAGAACCGTCCATTTGTTTTCGTGACCATTCACGCCGTTTTGCTCTGCAATATGTCTGTGCGCCTCCCATAAAGTAAAAATGAAGCGAGGTTTTCTCAGGAGCTTACCGTTTTCCACAGTATCTGCGGTATTTACGATCAGCGTACAAAACTGCCAACGATCGCGCGAAATCGGTAGGAAATCAAAGCCACAGGAAGTGTAGGAATAAAGCGGAGGCTTGTACAAAGGAGGAAGAAATGAGACAGACTGGAATCTTTCATCCGTAAACGGACTATACCACGGAAGACCGGTTCTGAAAGGCGACTCTAGATTCGTAACTTCAGAGATCAATTCTATTCTTTCGATGTCACGACCACCATATCTATTGTCCAATGTATTCACAAACCGCTTTTCACTGGCTTCCATATTCAGTATTGTGTTGTTATGGTCGGTTCGAAGAAGAACAGGATAGCGTTCGTTATAGGCCAAAGTGCTGCGAGCCAACGCACCCTCAGAAAAGACGACTCGTTCGGGAATACACCAGAACGAGTCGTCTTTGTAATTCCAACGCTGAATACGTTCGTCGTCCCATTGCAAACGCAAATCGGTAGATTTGATTGATTCGGACTTAAACATCCCTACGCTTGTGGGCAATGGTGCCGGGTGAATTGTTTTCGTTGCCATGTCACCTGCGAACCATTGCAAAGAACTGTACGGTACAGTGATGATCGTCTCATCGGTTGAATTGTCCAGGTAAACGACATTCACTTGTTGAAAACCATCGTAGGAAAAAACGTTGTTTCCAACGATGACTCCTACCTTGATTTGAATGACCTTTTCCGGCAATATACGAGGCGCATCGGTGATGTATTGGGTATATTGGCTACGAAGAGATCCCGAAACGAACGCCATAGTAAGTAACAAAAAAAGCGATCTGTAGAAAATTGTTTGCATATTTTCTCCTTGCAATAAAGGTAGCATACCATAACCGGAAAGAAAATGCTCTTTTTGGATTCACCACGCAGTACACAGAGAATCAAATCTCCGCGTACTACGCGGCAAAAACAATTATCTGCAATTGACCCCGTTAACGACACACGCTCAGTGAAAATTGTACCGTAAGGAGGCAACGGTGTCAATGGGAATATCCAGAGAATCTTCAAGTTTTTTAGTTCCGACTTGATTTGGATTTATTGGTACAGTTTATTACGGCACTACCCTATTGTTGCCACCGGATTTCCTGACCGTCGTTCCTTGGTGCCCTGGCGGGGGCAACATAACCACTATCCCACAGACTATTCCAAAAAACCCACTGATTAACTCCATCTTCAAAAATTCCAAAAGCTGACACCGATTTCTCGATGAAGGCGTAGTTGATCATGTCGTTTTCGGTTGTGTTGGGGTAATCAATACCATAACTGGGGTCAAAAAAAACAGTGTATTGTATTTTGCAAATACAGACATACTCAAAAAGTGTAGTTTTTGGGGTGTAGGCGCGATTTTAGGTAGCGTTTTTGTGAATTTGGGTAACCCGGGCATTCTTGTACAGTGTCCAGAATGCGTTCCACCGCTCCGACTTCACCAGCGTCCGTAATGTCAAAATCGTTTGACCACCCGTCCGTGTCCAACGCATGCCGCTCCGACACAATCGACACTTCACCACGCTCTTGCACGCCGCCTCGATCACCCCACTGCCTATCGGCAAACCACGATCACGAAATCGCTTGTATGCCATCCGATCCTTGTTCTTCTTGAAAAACACAACCTCTCGCCGCAACGCATCACGACGAGCACGGCAACAAGAGACGCTCGAAACAGGAGCGGCACGCTTTACGAAAGACGGAGATAATCCCACATAGCGATTGTGTTGCACCGCTTATTACGAGCGCAGTGCAGATTGTGTCCGCAAATGGACACGCGACACTCCTCTCACAGGGAGCAACGCAACTTATCCATTCGCCGATCATTTCCTACCCGGTTACCCGGTCGCTATGTAGAAAATGCCGTCCGCCGTAGCGGCTTTCGTAAACTTGTTAACGTACTCTACTAAATCAATTCGTCCGTTGTTTTCGGACGCTATTTCCGATTGCGTAACGCATTGTAACACAACTTTTTGCGGAATGCAATAGGGGCGAAAGATTTTTTTTGCGCCCCACAGAGTGAGACGGCAAATCCGGTCGCTCCGGCTATCGCCTGCGCGCTTCCGGCTTGCATGAACGCTCTGCACGCAATCGCTCAAAATCCGGTATAATACACCGAAACCGCACGATTCCAACGCATAGATGACCGAAACGCCAACGAAACAATCGCTCAACTTTATCGAACAAATCATTGAGGAAGACCTCCGCACAGACAAACACAAAGGACGAGTTGCCACCCGATTTCCGCCGGAACCTAATGGCTATCTCCACATCGGACACGCCAAAAGCATTTGCCTCAATTACGGACTGGCACAGAAATACAACGGCACTTTCACGCTCCGATTCGATGATACCAATCCCTCCAAAGAGGAAACCGAGTACGTCGAATCCATCATCGAAGATGTCCAATGGCTCACCGGTGCCGACTTCACCGGTCAGGTGTGCTATGCCTCCGACTACTTCGAGCAAATGTACCAATGGGCAGAGGAACTCATATTAAAGGGAAAAGCATACGTTTGCGATCAAACGCCGGAAGAGATGCGAAACAATCGCGGCACACCGGATAAGCCGATGATCCCCAGTGCTGGTCGGGAATTTTCGCCCGAAAAAAACCTCGAACTCTTTCGGCAAATGCGCGATGGGCATTTCAACGAAGGAGAACGAACGCTCCGGGCGAAAATTGACCTCGCCTCGCCGAACTTCAATATGCGTGATCCCGTGATGTATCGGATTATCAAGATGCCGCACCACCGCTCCGGCGACAAGTGGATCATCTATCCGATGTACGATTGGGCACACGGACTTGAAGATTCCATCGAAAACATTACTCATTCGATCTGTACATTGGAGTTTGAACATCACCGACCGTTGTACGATTGGTTCCTCGAACATCTTGACAATGTGTGGTTGCCGCGACAGTATGAGTTTGCCCGACTCAACTTGACTTATACGGTCATGAGCAAGCGGAAATTGCTGGAATTGGTCAAAGGCGGACTGGTGTCGGGCTGGAATGACCCGCGTATGCCGACGATCTGCGGCTATCGACGGCGCGGTTATACGCCGGAAGCAATTCGTGCTTTCTGCAAAGAAATCGGCGTTGCGAAGATGAACAGTACGATAGATGTAGTAAAACTTGAAAATGCGATTAGGGATGATCTCAACAAAAGGGCATTTCGCCGGATGGGAGTGTTGAATCCGATTAAACTGGTCATCGACAACTATCCCGATGGGCAAACGGAGCAACTGGAAGCGGTCAACAATCCTGAAAACGAGGCGGATGGCACTCGGCTCGTGCCGTTCTCGAAAGTGCTGTGCATTGAGCAGGACGATTTCATGGAGGATGCTCCGAAGAAGTATTTCCGTCTCACGCCGGGACAGGAGGTTCGGCTCCGTTACGCTTACTATGTAACCTGCACGGGTTGCGTGAAAGATGCTTCAGGCAACGTTACGGAGGTGCATTGCACGTATGATCCAGAAACTCACGGCGGTCAATCGGCGGATGGTCGCCGGGTGTCGGGAACGATCCACTGGGTCAGTGCGGAACACGCCTTGTCGGCGGAAGTGCGGCTGTATGACCGGCTTTTCACGAAGGAGAATCCCGATGACCCACAAGACCCGACGGACTACCGGGATTACTTGAATGCTAATTCGCTGACAGTGATTGCCGACGCAAAGTTAGAGCCGAGTCTTGCGGAAGCGGCGACGGATGAGCGTTATCAATTCGAGCGGATTGGTTATTTCTGTGTGGACTCGGTGGACTCAAAACCGGGTAAGTTGGTCTTCAATCGCACAGCATCGCTACGGGATTCGTGGGCGAAGATGGAGAAGAAGGGATAGCAATAAGAACGGGGGGCTTGACGTTCAAGCACCGAGCCGGTATCCTATCACTGTCTTCGTTCCCTTCGCTAATGATTGAACCCCTTCGCTTCACCGAACAATGTCGTCGGCTTATTGGTACACTGCGATTGCTTCGCCTCGAAATTGATGCGCAGGCGATTTTTGTCTTTCCCGAAGCCTCCGTTGACTGGGCAAAGTTCCGAAGAATTATTGAAGACGAACATGTCATCGTCGCGTCGTCCAACGCTGCCGTGCTGGCTGCCGCCGCAGAAGAAGAATACCAAACGATTCGGATTCACCTCGATGGCAATGCAACGATCTATGACCGCATTTCGCACGCCATTTTGGAAGCCGTCGCCGATGATTTCATTCCGCATCGTTGCCGGGTGTTGGCTTTTTACAGTGGTATCGACCCCGCCTGGCTTGATTCAATCAGCGTTGTTAATCTCGACGAACATCTAGTGCGGCTTTCTGGACGCGACCTTCGACAATTAGAGAGTCGGGTACCGCTTAAGACATTAAAAGTGCTCGTCGATCTTGCCGTGGACATCGGTTGGGAAGGTCGGGAGGGCAATCCCATCGGCACGCTCTTCGTGGTCGGCGATACTCGAAAGGTCTTGGCAATGAGCAGTCCCGCCGGCTTCGATCCGGTCAAAGGATATAGCCGGACAGAACGTAGTTTATTCGACTCCAAAGTTCGGGAAGGAATCAAAGAGATCGCCCAACTCGACGGTGCAATCGTTGTTTCGTCGGACGGAGTCGTGGAGTCGGCAGCGCGGTATTTGGAAGCGACGGCGACATCGACGTTGTCGCTTTCTCCCGGTTTGGGGGCGCGGCACTGGACGGCAGCGGCGATCAGCCGAATGACTTCGGCGATTGCGATTACTGTCAGTCAATCGACCGGTACGGTACGGATTTTCCAAAACGGCGAAGTCGCCCTCCGTATTGAGTCCCGGCAGCGGCAACCGCTCGTCTGGCGCGACCCGGAAATCGAGAAGGCACCGTGAACCTTGTGATCACACAAATTTTATGGTACACTGACTGCCATGAAATACAGTATCATCACCACTATTTCCTTCGTGCTCTTGGCACATTGGGTAACAGCGCAATCCCAGGACGAAATCCGTCTGCTGGTGCGAGGCGACGACATCGGTTCATTCACTTCCGCCAACCATGCATGTATTGATTCGGTCAAAAACGGCATCGTGCGTTCACTCGAATTGATGGTGCCCTGTGCATGGCTTCCCGAAGCCGTGAAATTGTTGAACGAGAATCCCACCATCGACGTGGGGGTACACTTGACGATAACCAGCGAGTGGACAAACAACAAATGGCGACCACTGACGCATGCGCCCAGTTTGACCGATGAATATGGATATTTTTATCCGTACATCTGGGCTAAAAGAGATGAGCCTAACCGTGCGCTCCAAGAGACGGAATGGAAACTCGCCGAAATCGAAGCGGAATTCAGGGCGCAGATTGAAATGGCAAAAAAGTGTGTCCCACATGTATCCCACATAACGGATCACATGGGCTGTGCAGGTTGGAACAATGAGGTACGTGCGATGGTACAAAGGCTTGCGGTGGAATATGACCTGTACTGGGGAAATCCACAAACGAAAGCCTTTCCGAGAATGAATGCCAACAGTACCGACCCTGCCGAAAAACGTGTCGCCGCTTTTATCGAGGCACTGGGACAACTTGAACCCGGCAATACCTACATGTTTGTGGAGCATCCGGCTTATGATACGCCCGAAATGAGACGCGTGGGACATCTGGGCTACGAACACGTTGCCCAGGACAGAGACGGCGTAACGACAATATTCACCGACAGTCGTGTGATCAATTTTATCAAGCAAAAAGGCATCCGATTGGTGAGTTATGCCGATGTTATTGAAGAGGCGAAAATCCAAAGTACAAACGACACCCCCAAGCCGAATATTCTTTGGATTACTGCCGAAGATTTGTCCCCCACGCTGGGATGTTACGGCGATGCGTATGCCGTAACGCCGAATCTCGACCGCTTGGCATCGCAGAGTCTGCGTTACGCCCATTGCTGGTCGAATGCTCCCGTTTGTGCTCCGGCGAGGACTGCTCTCCTGATGGGGATGTACCCGACGGCATTGGGAGGACATCACATGCGGAGCGATGCGCCGATTCCGCCGACGCTCAAACCTTATCCGCTCCTTTTGAGAGAGGC
>Ga0123353_10003825_pt1 | contig 19199 bp, 22 predicted proteins | sample TergutLab28metaG_3_FD_92763 | JGI IMG/M metagenome (GOLD analysis project Ga0123353, IMG submission 92763) | Labiotermes labralis P3 segment gut microbial communities from Petit-Saut dam, French Guiana - Lab288 P3 | ecosystem: Host-associated > Arthropoda: Insects > Digestive system > Gut ... | reverse complement strand
GATCTTTTTGCAGACTACGCCCGCAAGCATATGCCGCCTCCAGAAGCTCCACTTCAAGACGTGCCCTGTCTGAATCATGCGTTCCGCTTTCAAGCATCCCCAACTCTACAGTGACACCATCCGTTTCCACAAGGCGTATTGGCGTGTTCACCAGCATTTGCCCAAAGCCTTTCGTCTGACCACAGGCGAACAAGTGCTTCGGGAAATCACGGCTTGTCTCGGCTGCGTGGCATCGGCCAACTTCGTGAACAAGGCCGATACCGGAGAAAGGCGCAAGGCGGCGGGGCAACTTATGCTCATGCGGGAACGGTTGGAAGTGATTCGGGCCTTTCTGATCCTGGCCTGGGAAATCCAGGCCCTCTCGCATCACGCTCTGGCCGACCTGAACGGCAGACTGGATGAACTCGGCAAACAGGCTACCCGCTGGCAGCAATGGTTTTCAGGGAGTGCGGCTCCATAAATCAACAACCGCCGTCGGGCGAGGCGCTACCTGTTTTTCCCTCCAACAAGGACAGGAGTGAGGGCTGAAAATATCCTGCGGAGCAGTTGCCAATTTTATCGTAGTGATGTAAGAGAAGCGGATATCTTGATTGAAGCGGGCCACTTGAATTCAATGAACCCATTTTCTTGCGGGTGACTCGTATGGAGGTTTTGCGCGATATCGGGCTGTTTGTGTGTGCCCTCCTTTTTGTCGTTTTAAGCGCGTCTGTCGGCCATGCTTCTTTTTCGTACCGGGTTTTTTCTCCTTCCCCCCCTGCCATATCTCAGTATTCCACAATAGCCTTTGTCGTGCCGAAAATTGACCGTCAGAGTACCGCGGCTCTCTCCTGTGAAGCGCCGGAACTCTATTCCGCGCTCTTGGAGCAGAATATTTTATTTGGAAACAGCCCCTAGCGAAAAAACAAGAAACAGGCGCTTGTCTGTTTCGTGGTGGACTATCTTTAAAGTTTTCGGTTTGTTTGAGGTCCCGGCAGCTCTGGTCCCCTTCAGCGCTGCTTAACCAAGAGAGGTAGGTATGGTGGAATTTTTGATCGTCCTCTGTGTCATCTTTCCCGTTCTGGCGGGAGTGGCTGCTTTTTTGGATAAAAGCAACCATTTGAAAAGACAGTTGATTATCCTTACGGGAGGGGTACTGACCTTCGCCGCTTTGATGCTTGCCTTGCGCGGCGCGGATTCGGTTGTTTTCGGTTCTTCTTTGGCTCAAGCCCTGGGTACTCCGATACTGCTGCTTGATTTTGCCCTGCTGGGCTTTATCGCCTACATAGGGTGGCGACGGAACAGCCGCCTTATTTTGGGGCTCGCGGCAGTGCAGATTGTCGGGTTGCTTATTCTTGACATATACCTGGATCCTGTGGTTGATGCCGCCACACCGGCGTTCACTGTGGACAGCCTGGCCATCACCCTTGTTCTCGTGGTGTCGATTGTAGGTTCGCTCATTGCCTATTATGCTCTCGGCTACATGAAAGAGCATGAATGGCATCTGCACCTTGCAAAAACGAAACAACCGCAATTTTTCGCTATAGTTCTTGTTTTCCTGGGCGCCATGAACGGCTTGGCCCTGGCTGACGATCTCAGGTGGGTCTACTTTTTTTGGGAAGTAACCACGCTGTGTTCCTTTCTGCTGATCGCCCATGACGGCACGGATGAAGCCAATACGAATGCCGAGCGCGCTCTGTGGATGAACATGGCCGGCGGTGTGGCTTTTGTTTTTGCCCTGTTGTGGTTCCAAGGCGTTCAGGGCACGCTTTCCCTGACTGTCCTGCAGGAAATGGCCCGCTCCGGAGTCAGGGAAGCTGCCTTCCTCTTGCCTGTCGTGGCTCTGTGCATAGCCGCTTTCACCAAATCCGCCCAAGTGCCGTTCCAAAGCTGGCTGTGCGGGGCCATGGTCGCTCCCACGCCGGTATCAGCGCTTCTGCATTCATCTACTATGGTTAAGGCAGGGGTCTATTTGGTGCTGCGTCTGGCGCCCCTGAGCTTCGACACCTCGGTTTCCACCATGATCGCGGTCTGCGGCGGCTTCACCTTCCTGTCGCGGCCGCTCTTGCGGCGGGCCAGAGCAACGGCAAGAAAATTCTGGCCTATTCCACCATATCCAACCTGGGGCTGATCATAGCGTGCGCCGGCATCAACACCCCCGCCGCTGTTGCGGCCGGGCTGCTGCTGTTGGTCTTTCACGCCATTTCCAAGGGATTGCTCTTCCTTTGCGTGGGCGCTATCGAACAGAAGATCGGCTCACGGAATATTGAAGACATGCGCGGGCTGTTCCGGGTCATGCCCAAAACGGCACTGATGACGACCTTCGGCATCATCACCATGATGCTTCCGCCCTTCGGCATGCTGCTGGCAAAGTGGATGGCCCTCGAATCTTCGGTGGAAGCCGCGGCCATGCCGGTTCTGGTGATCATGCTGGCCCTGGGCAGCGGCCTTACCGTATTGCTCTGGGGACGCTGGGCCGGTATTTTAATTGGTTCCGCCAACCCGCGGCTTGAAGTTGACGATGAGGCCCAGGAGCCAACTATGGCGACCGCCATGCGTTCCCTGGCCGTGGGCGCGGCAGCCCTTTCGTTCTTTGCTCCCATCCTTTACCTGTGGCTCGTGGCGCCGACCGTGCATACCATGTTTGCCGCCGCACTGCCCTATCATGTCTGGTATGGCGGCATGGGCACCGGATACGGCATTTTTGCGGTCTATCCTCTGTACCTAATTATTGCCGGTGGTTTCTGGTACGCCTGGAAAGAAACACAAAAATATGCCGCCGGCAAGCCGGAACAGCCGTATATGAGCGGCATACAGGCCACAAAAGACGGCAAGGTCGGTTTTATCGGCCCCATGAAAAGTTTTGTAGAGGTCAAGAGCGGGAACTATTATCTTGAGTCCTTCTTCGGCGAAAGCCGCCTCACTACTCCGGCGAATTATGCGGCTCTTGCCTTGTTTGGTCTGTTGCTCGGAGGTATACTGCAATGATACTGATAGGCAAACTCTTTCTCGGCATACTGGGGCTCGCGATAGCTCCCCTTCTCGGCGGCCTCCTCGCCGGGGTGGATCGTGTTATTACGGCGCGTATGCAGTCGCGGCACGGACCGCCTCTCCTGCAACCTTTTTATGATGTTTTCAAACTCCTGGGCAAAACCCCGAGCGCGGTGAACGCCTGGCTGATTCTGTGTTCCTATATGACGCTCATGTCTTCGGCTCTGGCGGTCTATTTGTTCTTTTTCCAGGCTGACCTGCTGCTGATCTTCTTTGTTATGACCATTGGCGCCGTGTTTCAGGTCATGGGCGCGCTGTCGGTGAATTCTCCCTTCTCTCAGGTAGGCGCGCAGCGTGAACTTTTGCAGATGCTGACCTATGAGACGCTGATTATCCTGGTTTTTGTGGGCATCGCCCTCAAAACCGGAAGCTTCAGCATCGCGGCCGTATACGAGCTGGACAAGCCGCTTCTGTTTTCCATGCCTCTCCTTTTCCTGGCTTTGGGCGTGGCCCTGACCATCAAGATGCGCAAATCGCCCTTTGATATCAGCGCATCCCATCATGGGCATCAGGAAATCGTGCGGGGTGTGTATACCGAGTATACCGGTCCTCAGTTGGCCATGCTGGAAGTTGCCCACTGGCTTGATGTGGTGCTCATACTGGGGCTTTGTTCGCTGTTCTGGTCAACTAGTTGGATCGGGATGCTGATTTTGCTGGCGGTCACCTACTTTGCCGAGTTGCTGGTGGATAACATCAGCTCCCGCATGACCTGGCAGTGGATGCTCACCCGTGTGCTGGCCCCGACCATGCTTCTGTGCATCGTCAATATCTTGTGGCTCTATGCCCTGTAGAGGAGGAGGCAGATAATGTTATTCGACCTGCAAAAATGGATCAATATCGGCAGGCTCAAGTCTCCCTGGGTCGTGCACTATGACTGCGGCTCATGCAACGGCTGCGACATCGAGGTTCTCGCCTGCCTCACTCCGGTGTATGATCTGGAACGCTTCGGCATCATCAACGTGGGCAACCCGAAACAGGCGGATGTTCTGCTCGTTACCGGCACGGTCAACCACCGCAACAAGGAAGTGTTGAAAAATCTTTATGAGCAGATGCAGCACCCCAAACTGGTCGTCGCCATCGGCGCTTGCGGGTTGAGCGGCGGTATTTTTCAGGAAGCCTATAATGTCGTCGGCGGTGTGGATAAGGTGATTCCGGTTGACGTATATGTGCCGGGATGCCCTCCCAAACCCGAAGCTATCATTGACGGCGTTATTATGGCCCTTGGCAAACTCAAGGAACAATTGGAACAGGCGGGAGAGGGACAAGCCGTCAACGGTTGAGCCGGGCGTCTTCCCCATGAGCAGATTAGCTTAGAAAAAGCTGAACTGCTCAGCAAGGATTTGTCCGCAAATCCTTGCCACGCGATGCTTGTAGGCGGGCTTTGCCCGCCGTTAAACAAGCATCGCAAGCGCAAAATCCCATAAGGAGAACTGAAGCATGTATGAAACTACTGTAATAACTATTGATGAAGTCGTTCCCACTGCCAAGCGCATGCTGCACGATGGTTTTCGGCTTATCACCCACAGCGTTGTTGATCGGGGCGAAGAGACCGATATTCTGTACCATTATGACAAAGAACTCAAAGAGCAGGCTTTCCGTCTTTCCGTACCAAAGGGTACCGTCATACCGAGCACGTCCGGTGTGTATTTCGCGGCTATGCTGGTGGAAAATGAAAATCGCGATCTGTTCGGGATCAAGTACGACGGCCTGGTTCCTGACTTCAACTCCACCCTGTATCTGGAAGAAGTTACTGATCACTTTACGGCCCCGTTCTGCAAAATCTCTGTCCACAATAAAACCACACAGGAGGGCTGATTATGTCTCGAACGATCATTCCTTTCGGGCCTCAGCATCCTGTACTGCCTGAACCTTTGCACCTCAAGCTGACCCTTGAGGATGAAAAAGTCGTGGAGGCTGTTCCCTCCCTCGGTTATGTGCACAGAGGGCTGGAAGCTCTGGCCGTCACCCGGGACTATCATCAGATGGTGTACGTGGTGGAGCGGGTGTGCGGCATCTGCTCCTGCCTTCATGCCCTGTGCTATTGCAACTGTATTGAACAACTCATGGGCCTTGAAGTTCCCCCCAAAGCGAAATATCTGCGGATTATCTGGTCCGAGTTGCACAGGCTGCACAGCCATTTGCTCTATCTGGGTTGTTTTGCCGAATCTTTCGGCTTCGAGAGTTTGTTCATGGCTTTCTGGCGCGTACGTGAACGAGTCATGGACATTTTTGAAGCGACCGCCGGCAACCGGGTAATCATTTCCGTAAACATCATCGGCGGTGTAAGACGGGATATCAGCGACGCCATGCTCCAGCATATACAGCGCGATCTGGATATTATCGAAAAAGAGATGAAGCCTCTGTACGACACCATGATGAAGGACTACACCATCCAGCAGCGGACAGTGGGCATAGGGGTGCTCAGCAAGGATCAGGCCTATGTTCTTGGTGCTGTAGGACCGGTTTTGCGCGCCAGTGGATGGGCGCAGGATGCGCGGATGCTCAAATACGAGGCCTTTCCCGATCTCAATTTTGAGCCCGTGGTGGAGCACGATGGCGACTCTTACGCGCGTACCAAAGTGCGTTTTCGTGAAGCGTTCCAAAGCATAGATTTGGTGCGCCAGGCCATCCGGAAAATTCCCGCCGAAGACGATATTGCCGTGAAGGTCAAGGGTAATCCTCCTGCGGGTGAAGTCACATTCAGAGTTGAGCAGCCGCGCGGTGAGCTTTTCTATTACGTAAAGTGCAATGGCGACGCAAACCCGGAGCGTGTGCGCATCCGCACCCCAACCTTTGCGAATGTTCCGCCGTTGCTGGCCATGCTGCCGGGGATCCAACTGGCTGATGTTCCGGTCGTTGTCATCAGCATTGACCCGTGCATCAGTTGTACGGAGCGCTAGGGGCTGTTTCCAAATAGTTATTTTGTCCAAATAGCTGCGTCACCCGGCCCTTTTTTCTGCGGCCCTGTACCACAAGAGTACACTCCCTTCGCAAAAAGGGCCGGGTAAAACTCCTTATTTGGAAACAGCCCCTGGAGCATTTCACGCTTGAAGCGTTAATTGCTCTAATCAAGAGGAGAGATCTTCATGTACATGACCAAAACGATTGTGAGTAATTTGCTGAAAAAATATTCCACACGGCTGTATCCTGATGAGCAGCGTATTCTTCCGGACGGATTTCGGGGTCGTTTCAAATTTGCTATAAAAAAGTGCATCCTGTGCCGCCTGTGCGCGATCAAGTGTCCGACAAAGGTGATACACATTGACCCTGAGGTGGGCTTGTGGGAGCGCGAGGTTATGGGCTGCCTTTACTGCGGAGTATGCGCGGATGTCTGCCCCACAGGCTGTATAGTCATGACCAACGCACATAGGCCGCCAATCATGGAACCGGCCTTCCTGCGCTTCAACGTGACGCCCAAGCCGTCGCCAAAGAAAAAAGAAAAAGACGATCAACCCGCTCATGAAGGTCATGAAGGGGAGATCAAGGCCCCTCTGGAGGCAAAGGCGGCTGAAAAGGCCTTGGAAAATGATCGTACAGCCAAGGTGGAAGCCGTGGAGGAAAAGGCGGTCATGCCCACTGCCGAAGCTAAGGCTGAACCGGCGACGCCTACGCCTAAGAAGAAGGCAAAACAGTAAACTCCCTGAGGGGGCTCCTGAGGGGTCAGACTCCCCCGGCAGGGGCATGATGCCCCTGCACCCCTCATACCCCTGAAAACAGCTTTGCTGTTTTCAGGAGCGCCGGTCAAGAGACAGCACCCAAATGCCGGGTCCAGGGCCGGCTAGGCCCTGGCGGGGTGGAGGGGCAGAGCCCCTCCAAAAATAAAAATATATAAAAAATGAGGCGTCCATATGGACGCCTCATTTTACAGAGTGGCTTTCGCCTGCCTAGATTTTTCCGTGCAGGGAAAGGCGTGTCGTTGCCCTGCTTAGAGCTGCTTTGGCACGGGCTGAGTTGACATTGTCCGCCTTCTGGTTCAGGCGTTCTTCCGCACGCTTCTGGGCTTTTTGCGCACGGGCGTGGTCGATGCTATTGGCTTCTTCCGCGCTCTCGGCCAGTATGGTGACCTTATTGTCCGAGATTTCGGCAAAGCCGCCGGACACAAAGACATAGCGTGTCTGTTTGTCCACGTTGTAATGCAGGGCGCCGATAGATAAGGCCGAAATAAAAGGAACGTGACCCGGGAGCACCCCGAACTCGCCTTCTATTCCCGGCGCGCCCACATATTCCACTTGCTTGCTCAGGACCAATTGGTCAGGAGTCACTATATCCAGTTGGAGTGATGCCATGATCCCTCCTTATTATTCAGCAGCCTGGCGTTGCTTGTACTTTTCTTCTACCATTTCAATAGGACCGACCATGTAGAAGTCGCCTTCGCTCATGTGGTCGTATGTGCCGTCCAGAATAGCGCGGAAGGCCTTGATGGTCTCTTCAAGCTTCACGTACTGGCCAGGGGTTCCCGTGAACACTTCCGCCACGTGGAAGGGCTGAGACAGGAAACGCTGGATGCGGCGAGCCCGGGCAACGGTGAGTTTGTCTTCGTCAGACAGTTCATCCATGCCGAGAATGGCAATGATGTCCTGCAGATCTTTATACTTCTGCAGAATCTGCTGCACGCTGCGGGCCACAGCATAGTGTTCCGTGCCCACTACCTGCGGGTCGAGGATGCGCGAGGTGGAGTCCAGCGGATCCACGGCGGGGTAGATGCCAAGTTCCGCGATCTGGCGGGAAAGCACGAGCGTTCCGTCAAGGTGCGAGAACGTGGTGGCCGGAGCCGGGTCGGTCAAGTCGTCAGCAGGCACGTACACGGCCTGCACCGAAGTGATGGACCCCTTGTTGGTGGAGGTGATGCGTTCCTGCAGGCCACCGAGGTCGGTTCCCAGGGTAGGCTGGTAACCCACGGCAGAGGGCATGCGGCCGAGAAGCGCGGACACTTCCGAACCCGCCTGGGTGAAGCGGAAGATGTTGTCGATGAACAGAAGCACGTCCTGGCCTTCCTCATCACGGAAGTATTCCGCGCAGGTAAGGGCGGTCAGGGCCACGCGGGCGCGGGCTCCTGGGGGTTCGTTCATCTGGCCGTATATAAGTGCGGCCTTTTCCAGAATCCCGGCGTCTTTGAATTCAAAATACAGGTCGTTCCCTTCACGAGTGCGCTCGCCGACACCCGCGAACACGGAGAGGCCGCCATGCTGCTTGGCAATGTTGTTGATCATTTCCATGAGAATAACGGTCTTGCCGACGCCCGCGCCGCCAAAGAGGCCCATCTTGCCGCCCTTTGGGAAGGGGATCAGGAGGTCAACAACCTTGATGCCGGTTTCCAGGAGTTCGACCTTGGTGTTCTGGTCGGTAAAAGCCGGGGCCGGACGGTGAATGGGCAGATACTTGTCAGCCTTGATCGGACCGGCTTCGTCGATGGGCTGGCCCACCACGTTCATGATTCGACCGAGAGGGGCCTTGCCCACCGGAGCCATGATTGGACCGCCGGTATCTTCGACGCTCATGCCGCGCACCAGACCTTCGGTGGCGTCCATGGCGATGGAGCGGACCACGTTGTCGCCGAGGTGCTGCGCCACTTCAAGGATCAGTTCGGGCGCGTTCTCGTTGTTGGGGTTTTTCAGAAAAAGCGCGTTAAGGATATTGGGGAGTTTGCCGGAGGAAAACTCCACGTCCACAACCGCGCCGATGACCTGCGCAATTTTACCGATGTTTGCACTCATTTTTCGTCACGCTCCCTTATTATCCTTTAAGCGCTTCAACGCCGCCCACGATGTCTATGAGCTCCGTGGTAATGGCCGCCTGACGCGTCTTGTTGTAGAGCAGGGTCAAGGATCTTATCATGTCGTCGCAGTTTCTCGTGGCATTATCCATGGCTGCCATCCGCGCGGCGTGTTCGCTGGCGGAAGTGTCGAGAAGGCCGCGGTAAACCTGGACCTTGACAAACCGGGGCAGGAGTTCGGCGAGAAGCCCGTCCACATCCGGTTCATAAATGTAATCCTTGGACTGTGCCGGGGTATCGCCTTCCTCTTTATTCGCCGAGGCAATGGGAAGGAGAGGCAGACTGGCCGGCGGCTGTTTGCCCAGGCTGATAAACTCGCCGTAGTACATGATGACTTCGTCCAGGGCTCCGCTCAGGAAGTCTTCCATGACCTGTGCGCCTACGGTAACCGCCATGGTGAAGTCCAGGGCGTTCATCTGCCCTACAATGGCCATGGGAATATCGAAGCCGAGTTTCCGCACGGCGTCTCTGCCTTTTTTGCCGATGCAATAGAACTTAACGTCCTTTCCTTCGGCCTTTTTGACGGCGGCGAGTTTCAGGGCGGCAGTGATAATGTTGACGTTAAAGCTGCCCGCCAGACCACGATCCGAGGTGGCGAGCACAATGCCTGTAGTCTTGACCTCATCACGGGCTGCAAGAAGGGGGTGGACCGCATCCTCGGATTGTCCGCCCAGATCGCGCAGCATGTCAAAGAACTTGTCCGCATAGGGGCGGAAGCGTTCAATGCGCATTTGCGCGCCGCGCAACTTCGCGGAGGCGACCATGTTCATGGCCTTGGTGATCTGCTTGGTCTTTTTGACCCCGCCGATCTTTACTTTGACATCTTTAAGAGAAGCCATTCACGCCTCCGGGGGTTACGCCTTGAAATCCTTCTTGAACTCCGCGATAGCCGCTTGCAGCTTTTCTTCGACGGAAGCATCAAGGGCTTTCTTTGTTTTGATTTCGTCAAGAAGAGCGCTTTTGGAAGCGCGCATGAACTCCAGAAAAGCGGATTCAAACGAGCGGATATTTTCTACAGCCACATCGTCCATGAAGCCCTTGGTGGCGGCATACATGGAAACCACCTGCTCGTAGTCCACCATGGGCTGGTACTGGGGCTGCTTCAACAGTTCCACCAGACGGGCGCCACGGTTCAGCTTTGCCAGGGTGCCCTTATCAAGATCAGAGCCGAACTGGGCAAAGGCCGCCAGTTCGCGGTACTGGGCAAGGTCAAGGCGCATGGTGCCCGCAACCTGCTTCATGGCTTTGATCTGGGCAGCGCCGCCGACGCGGGAAACCGAAAGACCGACGTTAATGGCCGGGCGTACGCCGGCGTTGAACAGGTTCGGCTCAAGGTAGACCTGGCCGTCCGTGATCGAAATAACGTTGGTCGGAATATACGCGGATACGTCACCGGCCTGAGTTTCAATAATCGGCAGGGCGGTGAGGGAGCCCGCGCCTTCATTGTCGGACATTTTGGCCGCGCGTTCCAGCAGACGGGAGTGGAGGTAGAACACGTCGCCGGGGAAGGCTTCGCGTCCCGGAGGACGACGCAGCAGCAGGGACATCTGGCGGTAGGCCACGGCCTGCTTGGAAAGGTCGTCGTAGATGATAAGGGCATGCTTGCCGTTATCGCGGTAGAATTCCGCCATGGTGGCTCCGGCATAAGCCGAAATGTATTGCAGGGCGGCGGGTTCGGACGCGGTGGCCGAAATGATGGTGGTGTATTCCATGGCGCCGTATTTGCGCAGGGTGTCCGCCACCAGGGCCACGTTGGCCTTTTTCTGGCCGATGGCAACGTAGAAGCAGTGGATGTCGGTATTTTTCTGGGCCAGGATGGCATCGATGCAGACAGCGGTCTTGCCGGTCTGACGGTCGCCGATGATCAGTTCGCGCTGGCCGCGGCCGATGGGCGTCATGGCGTCAATGGCCTTGATGCCGGTGGGCATGGGTTCATGCACGGACTTTCTGGCGATAATGCCGGGAGCCTTGATTTCAACCGGCCGCACTTCCTTGGCTTCAACCGGGCCGAGGCCGTCAATGGGCTGGCCGAGGGGGTTGAGCACGCGGCCCATGACCGCGTCGCCGACGGGCACGGAGAAGATTTTGCCGGTACGCTTGACCGGGTCGCCTTCCTTGATCTCCGTGTCGTCGCCGAGCAACACGACGCCGACGTTGTCTTCTTCAAGGTTGAGCACGAGGCCCATGAGCCCGCCCGGAAACTCGAGCAGTTCCATGGACATGGCGTTACTGACCCCGTACACGCGGGCGATACCATCACCCACGTAGAGCACGGTGCCAGTTTCGCTCATCTCTACGCGCTGTTCGTAGTTCTGAATCTGCCCTTCAATAATTTTGCTGATTTCTTCTACTTTGATCTGCATGGCCCTACTCACCCCTCTTGATGGTGTCTTTGAGGATGGAAAGTTGTGCGCGGAGGCTTGCGTCCATGACCTGGTCACCAACCTTGAGCACTACGCCTCCGAGAATTTCAGGGGATACGCCAAACTCGAGCACCAGAGTGCGTTTGGCTTTTTCCTCCAACTGCTTGACAACGGCCGCTTGTTTCTCCCCATCCAGCGGAATGGCTGTGAGGAGCTGGCCGCGAACTACGCCTTTTTCAGCATCCAGCAACTGATTGAACGTGTCACAGATGCCTTCGAGTTCGCGCAGGCGGTCTTTGTCGGCAAGCAGCCGGCAAAAGTTCAAAATGGCGCCCTTGAGTTTGAGCTTGGCCGCGATTTTTCCAATAACCTTTTTCTTCTCCTCATGGGTGAAGATGGGGTTTTTGAACACACGGACAAGATCAGGCGATCCAGCCAGAGCCGAGCGCAACGCCCCGAGAGATTCGGCATAGCTCTCAAGTTCCGGCAGGCCGGATTTCTTGCCCAGAGCAAAAAGGGCTCGGGCATACCTGCGTGCTACGATATTGCCGGTCAATTGAGCACCACCTTTGTTAAGTATTTGTCAACGAGCTTGGTATGCTCTGATGCGGAAAGCTTTTTTGCAATAAGCTGTTCCGTGGCTTCAACGACTTTATCGGCCATTTCAGCGCGTATGGCTTCAATAGCCGCCTTGATCTCGTTCTGGGCGGTGGCTTTGGCCTGGGTGGTGATTTGCACGGCGGCCTTTTCAGCTTCCTGAATTATGGCGGCCTTCAGTGTTTCACCCTGGGCGGTATAGTCGGCGATAATGGCCTGACGTTCCTGTTCAAGATTGGCGATACGCCGCTCAACGTCGGCCAGGCTCTGTTCAGCGGTTTTTTTGCGTTCTTCAAGGGAAGAAATTTCAGCGGCTATATCTTGGGTACGCCCTTTGAAGAAGCCGACAATTTTTTTGCCCGCGAAGTAGCCGATAACACCAATGAACAGGCTGATGTTAACGATGCGGAGGGCCACATTTGACCAGGATTCCTCGCCTCCCGCGGCAATGGCCGGAGTGGCGGCCAACAAAAGGATACTGAACGCTGTGAGAACAATTTTCAGACGTTGCACGCGAAAACCTCCCTTGACCGCCAAAAACGGCGATGCCCATACATATAGAATTTTAGCCGAGAATTTTGGACATTGCCTTGGCGGCAAGGTCATTTACCTGAGAGAGCAGCGTCTTCATGGCCGCCTGAGTTTCCTTGGCGGTTTCTTCTCGCGAAGATTGCAAATAGGCTGACGCTTCAGCATGGGCGGCATGGAGCATTTCCTGCTCTCTGGCCGCGCCCTGGGCCTTTAAGGCTTCACGGGCCTGACCCGCCTGGGTGCGCGCTTCAGCCAGGGCGGCCTCGTATTTTGAGAGTTTTTCCGTGGCTGCGGAAGTGAATTTTTCGATATCACCCGCGTAGCCGGAAGTAAGGGCCTTACGCTCGGCAATTTTTTCACGGACAGGCGTGATCAGGAGATAGTTGAGCACCACAAGCGTAATGAGGAAGTTCACCATTTGGATGAAAAAAGTCATATCCAGATTAATCATATTTTCCATCGATTACGCTCCCTTTCAGAGATTGTGAATAATTGCTCAATTGTGGGCCGAATTGTACACGAAAAGTATAATTGTGTAAAGTACTTTTCAAAATAGGCTTTACAAATACAACCGGAAGGTTCCGATAGAAAATACTTTTACTTTCCGTCGGAACCCGGTTGGGATAAGGATTATTGCTTCACTCCGGCGTCGAGGAGGGGCGTAGTAAATTCACTCTGGGTGGTGAGCATGGGGGCGGTCTGATTATTTTTGGAAGCCTCTTTACCCATGACCAACTGGCCCTGCAGGATAGCGCCTTCTTCCATAATAAGAGCCGGACTGCTCAGGGTGCCGGTAACTTTGGCGGTTTGATGCAAGATAGTGCGGTTTGTCACAAAGGCTTCGCCATTCAAAGTGCCGTGGACCACAAGTTCCTTGACTGTGACCGTGCCGTCCAGGAGCGCCTCTTTACCCAGGATCAGCTTGCCGTCGGAGGTGATGTTGCCGATGAAGCGGCAGTCAATGCGGACCGTGCCCTTGAAGTTGAGTTGGCCTTGATATTCGGTGCCGGAACCCAGAAAAGCGGTAAAGTCGTCTTTTGCCATGAGAATATCCCCGTATTTATAGTAAAGCGTCCCAAAAACGCTTAGGTTGTCTTGAACATGAAGCGCCGCATGGAGACGTTGATCACCAAGCCCAGCATGATGAAATTAACGATGGTGGCTGTGCCGCCATAACTTACAAAGGGCAAGGGGATGCCTACCACGGGCACCAACCCGACCACCATGCCGATATTAATCAGAATCTGCCAGAAAAAATAAAAAAAAACTCCGGCGCAAAGCAGGGAACCGAAGTGGTCTTTGGCGCCGCGGGCTGTGTTTATTATGCACAATAAAAAGCAACAGAACAAGGTTAAAAGTACCACGCAACCGAAAAAACCCCATTCTTCGCTGAACACCGCGATGGCGAAATCAGTATGCTTTTCCGGCAAAAAACGCAAGAGGCTCTGAGTGCCGCCTTGAAAGCCTTTTCCCCACATTTGCCCGGAGCCTATGGCAATTTGCGACTGGGTAATATGATATCCCGCCCCTTGCAGATCCCGCGAGGGATCCAAAAAGGTCAGAATACGCTCTTTATGGTAGTCCCGGAGAAGGAGCCAACTGGCCGGAAGCAGCAGGGGAATGAGCAGGCAGCAGATCTTGAATACATATCTCTTCACGCCGTGATATAAAATGATGCCGCCGAGCAGAAAGAGAATCAACAGGGTTGTGCCGAGATCCGGCTGGATAAAGATAAGCAGACAGGGCAGGGCGACGACAGCCAGCATGATGCAGAGCTCAAGTCCGTTCAGCGGGTCTTTAAAGCGGGAGAGCAAGGTTGCCGCGAGCAGCAGGGTGGTGATCTTGGCTACCTCACTCGGTTGCAAGCTGAAAAAGCCGAGGTCGATCCAGCGCTTGGCTCCGTATACGGTTTTTCCCACAAAGGGCACCATGAGCAAAAGGAGAAGGGACAGAATGAAAAAAGGCAAAGCAAGGGTGCGTAAATGGCGATAGTCGAACAGGGTGCAGATAATCATGCACAAAAGCCCCACTCCCCCCCATAGGAGTTGCTTGTGGAAAAAAGGGGCGACGGTAATGCCGTCTTCCAGCCGGATGCCGCTGGCGGAATAAAGATTGGCCGCACCCACGAAAAAGAGCATGGCCGTAAAAGCCAGAAGACTCCAGTTGGCGTGGGTTATGAGGCGTCTGTCCATCATGGGACTCATCGTTTAATCCTCATACGGTATATTTACGCTTGAGCTGCTTGCTATACGGCGGGCAATCGTTGCTGTCGCCATCCGTAAGGCGCGCAAAGCCTCGCCTAACGGCTGCCGCAAGCACAGGGCCTGTGTCCGCGACCCGCCTACAAGCACCTCGCGACAAGGATTTGCAGGCAAATCCTTGCAGAGCGGTTATACTTTTTCAAAGTAAAACTGCTCTAATCCTCTTCTTCCTCGTCTGCCGCCGGAGTTCCTCCCGTCCGGGCTTCTGTTGCCTGTCGTTTGGCCGCCTCACTGCCGGGAACAGGGCCGAACAAGGATTCAAACACCTTGCCCACAATGGGACCGGCGACCGAGCCGCCGCCGCCGCCGTGCTCGGCCATGACCACCACCACATAGGTTTGCCCGTCCTTGGAACCCCAGGCGGTAAGCCAGGCATGGTCGCGGTGGTGATATTCCATTTCATGGGTACGCAGACGCCGTTCCCCGAGGCGCACAACCTGGGCCGTGCCTGTTTTGCCGCCCATGACGGCATCCGGGCGGGCGATGCGTCGCGCCGTGCCGCTGGTCACCGTGAGCCGCATGCTTTCAAGGATGAAGTTGCGGTGCTCGGCAGGTATGGGCAACATGCCTCTTATTTCAGCCTCTTCATTTTCTATCAGGCTGGGCTTGAGGATTTTTCCGTCATTGATCAGTGCGGCTGTAAAAACGGCCATTTGCACGGGGGTCACCAGCGTATACCCCTGCCCGATGGACACGTTGAGGGTTTCTCCCCGGTGCCAGGGTTCGTTAAAACGGCGTCTTTTCCATTCCCTGCCGGGAACAAGGCCGGAGCGTTCATGGGGCAGGTCGATGCCGGTGGGCTGGCCGAACCCGCAAGCCTTGGCGAAGCGTTCCATATTATCAATGCCCATCCGCTGCGACATTTCATAATAATAGACATCACAGGAATGGATAAGGGACTGTAGCATGTTCATGGGCCCGTGGCCGCCTTGTTTCCAGCAGCGGAAAGTATGGGTGCCGATGGTGACTTGACCGTGACAGAAGATAGCGAGTCTGGGATCGACTTTTTGTTCGAGAAAAAGTCCGGCCATCATCAACTTCCAGACGGAACCCGGGGGATAGACGCTTTGGATGGCCCGGTTTTGCAAGGGGTGCCGGGGATCATCCACAAGGATCGCCCAATCCCTCTTGGACAGGGTAGTGGTAAACATGTTGTTGTCATAGGAGGGATGGGTCACCAGAGCCCGCAATTTGCCGCTGTAAGGGTCCAGCACGACAACTGCTCCGGCGTGCTCTCCCAGCGCTTCAGAGGCGGCTCGCTGCAAATCGATATCCAGGGAAAGTCTGATATTCTCTCCGGCCCTGGGCGGTACTTCCTGCCGTTTTTGCAACTGCCTGCCCAGCACATCCACTTCGACACTGTTCTGGCCCTTGGCGCCGCGCAGGGATCTTTCCAATATCAGTTCAAGCCCTTGTTTACCCACGATATCGCCCAGGTCGAGTTTCTCGTCCGCCTTCAGTTCCCTTTCACTGGCGTCGGCAACATAGCCGAGAATATGAGCAAACATGAGACCGTGGGGATAATAGCGCCGCTGCCGGGTTTCCACGGACAAGCCCGGCCATTGGTAGATTTTTTGTTCAATATCCTGGACCTTTTCAAAAGGCACGTCCGTGGCCAGGATCTGGGGCTGGAAGGATTTCACCCTGAGTCTGTCCTGCATGAATTTGGCGCGCAGGGCAGGCAGGGGAATATCCGTCCACTGGCTGACCTGAGCCAGGGTTGCCGGAATGTCCGGACAGTCTTCCCGGATCATGCTCAGTGCATAAGCAGGTCTGTTTTCCGCCAGGAGTTGCCCTTTGAGATCAAGGATGATTCCCCGGGTGGCATGCACACGTTCCTGGCGGGTCCGGTTGGCATGGGCCCTTTGCGCAAACTCCTCGCCGCGCAGGATTTGCAGATACCAGAAACGGATCACGAACAGGAGAAAGATGAAAGCCACCAGGCCATAGAGCAGGTATATGCCCAGCTTGGGCGGCTGATAGCCGTCGGAACCGATTTCAATGGATAACAACATATTGTATTACCCGCTGAAGGCCGCCTTGGGGCGGGTAAAATAGGCCAATCCCCAGATAAGGGGAATTATCGCGGCCTGGAGCATGCTTTCCCGCACCAGCAGCTCGAATTCCAGCGGCAGATCTTGTACGGAGCACATCAGCCAGGTCAAAAGAAAGTGATAGACGCCGAGACTGGCGGAAAGCAGAAAGACGAAAACAATATTATCGGCGACGAAAAAACGCTGGCTCAGGCGAAACAGATACACCTGCCCGCCATACCAGAGTACCGCCGAGCCAAAAGTCAGACTGCCGGAACCTTCCTGAATAAGTACAAAGATACAGAACAACCAGAAGCTTTGCCAGTTCTTTTTTTCTTGCAGGGAGAGCAGAAAACCGGGAACCAGAGCATCGACGCCGGGAATGGTCTGCTGCACGATGAGCGCTCCGGCGATGTAGGTCGTCCACCAGAGGATACGGATAAAAGTCTTCATCTTCATGGCGTTGTAGAGCGGGAAGAAGGGGATGTTCCGGCTTGGCTGTCGGAAACCTGGAGCGCGGCAGCTTCTTCATCCGGGGGCAGCAGCACGTCCTGCTCCACCGGGTTGGGCAGGCGTTCCAGCAAGGGCGGCGCCGTGCCCGCCCGTTGCAGCAACAGGACTTCTTCCAGAATTTCAAGACTGACTACGGGCTGGGCATGGACCTGCTGGAACAAAATTTCATTGCCCGGGGTGACATGAGTGACGATGCCCACGGGAATTCCTTTGGGAAAGCTCCCGTCAACACCGGCGGTAATCAAGGTTTCCCCGACGCTGATCTCCGCGTTCTGGGCGACATAGGCGACTTCCAGGCGGCGGTCCGGGCCGGTGCTGCCGGTGAGAATGCCCGGCGTCCTGCTTTTCTGGCTGATCACGGCCAGGCGGAAACCGGGGTCCGTGACCATGAGCACGGTGGAGGCATGGGGAGCCGTGCGCAGTACCCGCCCGACCACGCCATTCTGGGTGACTACGGGAGTGCCGACAATGGCTCCGTCAAGATAGCCTTTGTTCACAGTGAAAGTTCTGAGCACGGCCTGGGGGCCGAAGCGCTTGGCAATAATTCGGGCTGCGAAGGCGGGCCGGTCATAGAGGGCGTCAAGGCCGAGCAGGTCACGCAGCCGCTCCAGTTCGGCGCGTTCCTCAATGCTGAGCGTAACCTGGGAATGAGCGCGGCGCAGCTCCTCGCGCAGGCGCGTGTTTTCCTCAGCCACGCCCACCAGGGCGACATAGTCGGTCCAGGCGTTGATACACTGATCTTTCACCCAGATCACGGGCGAAAGAATATAAAAGACTATCTCAAGCCCTGTTCGTTCCGCGATGGTATCAAGATAGCCTGTACGGGCGTTCCAGGTAAAAAGGCCGAGATAGCAAAACAGCAAAAAGACCAGAACACCGATCAAACGGTTGGAAGAAGGCGCGTTAATCTACGCATACCTCCTTGAGGATATGGATATTGTCCAAGGCCTTGCCTGTGCCCATGACCACGGTGGACAAGGGATCTTCCACCACGGTTATGGGCAGGGAAGTCTCGTTGCGCAGCAGTTGGTCCAGGCCTTTGAGCAGGGCGCCGCCGCCCGTGAGCACAATGCCGCGGTCCACGATGTCGGCGGCAAGTTCGGGGGGCGTTTGCTCCAAAGCTACGCGCACGGCCAGCACAATGGCGTCCACCTGTTCGGAAATGGCCTTGCGCACCTCTTCGGAGGTAATGATGATATTCTGGGGAATGCCCGTCACCAGATCCCGGCCTTTTACTTCCATTTCAAGTTCGGGGTCCAGGGCAAAGGCGGAGGCGATGGTCATCTTGATGTGCTCGGCCGAGGATTCGCCGATCAGCATGTTATACTTGCGCTTGACGTGGGTCATGATCGCTTCGTCCATCTTGTCGCCGCCGACCCGGACGGACTTGGAATACACAATACCGGAAAGGGAGATGACCGCCACTTCCGTGGTGCCGCCGCCGATATCCACCACCATGTTGGACGTGGGTTCCTGAATGGGCAGGTTCGCGCCGATGGCCGCGGCCATGGGTTCTTCAATGAGATAGACTTCCCGCGCTCCGGCGCTTTGCGCGGACTCCTTGACCGCCCGCTTTTCCACCTGGGTGATGCCCGTGGGCACGCAGATCATGATGCGCGGGCGCACCAGACGGCGGGAATTATGCACCTTGGCGATAAAATAGCGCAACATGGCTTCGGTGACTTCAAAATCGGCAATGACGCCGTCCTTCATCGGGCGGATGGCTTCAATATTTCCCGGAGTTTTGCCGAGCATGCGCTTGGCTTCCATGCCGACGGCGAGCACACGGTTGGCGCGGGAATCCTTGCGCACGGCAACAACGGAGGGCTCACGCAGCACAATGCCGCGTCCCTTCACGTAGACGCAGGTATTGGCGGTCCCAAGGTCAATAGCGAGGTCGCTGGAAAAAGCTCCAAGAAGGGAATCCATTACTTTGGCCATGTCTCTTATCAGCCTCTTGTTACTGTAAAATTATATTTTTTGGAGGGGCTCTGCCCCTCCACCCCGCAAGGGGACTGAGTCCCCTTGACCCCGCAATTCCTGAAAACAGCGAAGCTGTTTTCAGGCCATGAGGGGTGCAGGGGCATCATGCCCCTGCCAG
>Ga0123353_10003824_pt1 | contig 19200 bp, 17 predicted proteins | sample TergutLab28metaG_3_FD_92763 | JGI IMG/M metagenome (GOLD analysis project Ga0123353, IMG submission 92763) | Labiotermes labralis P3 segment gut microbial communities from Petit-Saut dam, French Guiana - Lab288 P3 | ecosystem: Host-associated > Arthropoda: Insects > Digestive system > Gut ... | reverse complement strand
CTCCTACAGGACCGGCGGCTTTGATGGAAAAGATATTTTTGATGCGTCCCCAATCATTATCGTCGAGTTTCCAAGCAACTTTTTTTTCCGTTTTGTTTTCCGATGACGCATGGATGTCTCCTTTCATGGACTGTGTTATACCGAAAATCAAGATTACTCGCACCCGTGCTTTCTGCTTTGAAGATACGCGGGCATGGTATTGACATTTTCTCAATATCGTGGAAAATGGTGGTAATTGGAATGTTGAAGCCCCCTTCGTCTAGTGGCCCAGGACACTGGATTCTCAGTCCAGTAACAGGGGTTCGATTCCCCTAGGGGGTAATGGTAAGTCGTTGTGTACCAAGGACTTACGTTGCAAATCATTGCAGGTAAAGGAATAGCATCCGCTTTTGAAATTTTCGTTTTTCGCCGCTCCAACGTAAATTCCCTCTATTCCAGCGGGTTCCACCGTCAATTTCCCCATCAGTGATTTACACAGAACATTGAATCGGTCTTCGTATCTTTCGGTCTTCGGACTGTGTACGATATATTAGAGTTGTTCCATAATTCGCGGTAGTATTCAAGCGTGATAAGAAGTTTGTCGCCGATGGCGAGTCCTAATGGTTTCCCGCCTGATTCATGCAGTTTGTCGTGAGCGGCTTGAAGAATGTCAATCATCATTAAAAGAACTGGCTTGGTAGTTCCGATGATTCGTTTGAATTGCTTTTTGGGCATCTTCAACATTTTTTTGACGCGTTCCATAAATCCTCCTTGACTCGAAAACAAAAATCTAATACACTTGTGTCATCATAGCCTTTTTGGGGATAACGCGCAAGGTCAATCCGTGACACAAATGGGTTATGGAACAAGTCTAATAAAGACGTGTTTCCTTTTACCTTTACGAGGAGAGATACGATGCGGCTTTTTGTTTCGATATTGCTGATAGGGTGTTTGTTGCCGATATTTGCGTCGGCACAAGAAATCGATTTCATGAAGATGATGCGGTCGGATATAAACCGTCGGTATCACATGAGTGAAAGCTGAATTCGGTACTGGGCGATGTGGAACGGCAACGGAACAAGCACTTCCATACGTCCGTTCACCCACAATGACGATTTTCGGCAGGGAATCGGTTTGACCGATGAGCAGCATGAACAGTTAACCTTCATGTATTCCAAGAACGGCGGCATGGGACACTGGTACCGATTGAAAGCACAGACCAACCCTGAACTGGCAGCTCTGTTGGAAGAAGACAAGCAACTCATATCTCCATTGCGAGGTAATGATCCTTATGGAGAAAAACTGACGGAAGAACACAAACAGGCAATCATCGTCCATACAGAAAAATCAAGCACCATTTATCATGCTGAAACCCGAAAAGATATTGAAAACCTGCTAACGCCGGAGCAGATGCAAGCCGTTAAAGAGTATGAACTGGCGATGATGGGGGAAATACCTATCTTGAATCCGTCGATGTTTGAATGTCTTGACCTGACCGACGACCAAAAGAAACAAATGGCGGACATAAAAAAAGAGATGGAACCGATGTTCGGTCAAATCGTCGAGGAACTCGTCAAAGCGGAAGATGATATGCAGGAATTTAAATACGACTTGTTTGAAGCGGTCGGTATCAAGTTCGGCAAAGACGGAAGACCTGTCGATGAAAACGGTAAATCATTTGAGAACAATCCGGAATTGATGAAACAAAAAACCGAACTCATGGGAAAAAAATTCGCCGAAAACGTTGATGTGCGTACCCGGATGGAACAACTCTCCAAACGGGCAAGCGGTTTCATGGGGATATTCAAATTCAAAATGTTGGACGTGCTTACCGATGAGCAACTTGCGAAGATGCAGCGCATCATCGACAATCCGGCGGAGTATGTTAAGAAAATTCGTGACAAAATGCAGAAAGAGCGGGCAGAAAGGGAAAAGCAGGAGAGCAACAAGTGGCAGCCCGGAATCGACTCATGGCGGCCCGGCGACCCGCTTCCGGAAGAGTACCTCAAGCAGCGGCAGCAGCGCAAAAGTTTTCCAAAATCGGATACTGCCGAAACAAGCGGAAAATAACCCAATCAGTGCTGTCAAACTGGCACTTTTTGCTCTTGCCAACATTAGCGGGGATGTTATTATTTGCGCAGGTAAAAATGACGCTGAAAGAGGTGGGGACTTTAGTCCCCGCTTAAAACAGAAATGTTAAGATAGATAAAATAGCGTTAAAATAGGTAGTCAGCATGTGCAAAATGATACAATTTACGGAAGTGTTTTGTTTTCAAGGAGTTGCGTCGGAAAAATTTTTTGATTTAGGACTTGATGTTAGGCGGTTTGTCGGAACGGCGGTTCGCAGAAATGTTCGGGAGTTGGTGACTTGTGTCGCCGCCTATTGCGATTGCAATACCCGCTCAATTCGTTGAATCGCTTCCGGCACCGGCAATGCAAAATGACCGGCGTTAATCGGATGAGCGGAATCAACCCAACCGTCAACCTTCTTTTGCGCCGATATAACAGTGCTGTGTTTACGCCCGCCGAAAAAATGACCGATTTCGACAAGTGCAGCCCCGGTGTGCTTTCGTGCAAGAAACATCGCAAGTGTTCTCGCCGTTGAAATCGGCTCAATTCTGCTCTTTGATTTCAACGCATCTTCCGAAAGACCGAAGGTTTCGCAAACCGCTTTATTTATATCCTGCAAACGGACATTGCGCCGTTGATAACTCTCCAACTTCGCCAATGTTTCTTCCGCCGCCTTCAAGGTTAGCGGTTCGTCTGTCGTCGGAAATGATGCGTGAAGCAGATTGACCGCCCCATGCAGTTGACGGGCATGTATCCCGAAACGAGACGCAATCATACGGCAAATATCGTCTCCGAAGGGCAGTTTCCGTTCCGCAACAAGGTTCTGAACAATTTTCAACGAGGTTTCGCGTTCCGGCTGTTCGATAGGACAAATCATACCCGCCTGTATGCGGCTGACAATTTCCGGCTTCAGGCGGTTTTCTAAATTCTGAAACGGAATACTGCCGGATAAAACGATTTGTATTCCTTTGCTTTGCAGTGTATCAATGGTTTGAATCAATATGTTCTGCGTTGCGTCCTTGTTGATAAAGTGCTGAATGTCATCGATGAGCAGTATCGCTATGTTCTTAAATCTGTTGTGAAACTCGGCGATTTCGTTTCGGGTTGTCCCCCGTTGTATTGCTTCCATAAAAGCGGCGGTGAATTGTTCAGCCGTCATATACAGCGGTGTTTTCCGTTTTTTGCGGTATTCCGTCCAAATTCCCTCGAGGAGATGCGTCTTGCCGACGCTTGATGGTCCCGAAATATACATCGGGGTTATCTTTCCGGGATGATTCAACGCTAAATCCACTGCCCGGCAAGCAAGGCGGTTTGACATTCCTTCAACAAATGTTTTCAAGGAATGAAACCGGGGACCTGCCGTCTTCAGTGCGGGATTCTGCTCCGGCGGCGGTGCCGAATATTCAGCGGAATAGACCCGCTTCTGAGCATCACCGCCGGACTTCAGCGGTGAGAAAGGACTTCCTCCGAGGACAAAATGAATCGGCAGGACTTGATTAAATATCAGGACGCATACTTGTTCGAGTTCCTTCCCGAAATTGTTTTTAATCCAATCGGCAGCAAAACGATTTCTAACGGTGAAAACAAGGGTTTTATTTTCGTTCTCTTCTTTGAGTTGGACAGCGGAGCCGCTGAACCAAACTGCAAAACGTTCTTTGCCGAGTAAAACTTCAAGTGCGCCGAATACTTTTTTTGTTATGTTATCGTGAAGGTTCACGGTATTTTCGGCGGACTCCATTACGGAACTAGGGGGATTAAGGGTTAATGTTTCTGACCTACGCAGCGCATTGATTTTATGTTTAATACCGGACTTGTCAAATACCCTGATGGGTTATCAGCGGTAATTTTATTTTTTCTTTCCGTAAGAATAGAAATAATAGTACTTTCGGGCTATTTTACGATTTTTCCTAATTCGGATTTTTTACCGGAAACGCTAAACCGCAAAGGGGAAAACTTGTCTTAATACGGGGCAGTGAAAACCATAAGTCGTTTTATGTTTTGCCGTTTGGGCATTGATATCCTGTGCGGAGTACCGCACTCCGCCGATCAGAGGTCAGCGGCTGCCAATTCCCGCAAAATTTTCCGCTCCCAGAAAAATTTACACACCCTATACAAACACAAAAAAAAATGTATAATAACGCCCACGAATTAAATAATAAATTATCGAATTGCCTGTGTTCGTTCATTTACTAACCAAATACTTATTTGAATCTTGCAACTCCAATGGCTAGTCCTTCACCCGTCGAACAAAGCGTTAAAAAAATTATTGCCGGTCATCCCAATGCGGGACGCGATACTCTCATTCCTGTTTTGCAGGAGATTCAAGAGGAATTCGGCTTTCTTTCCCGCGAAGCCGTTGTCGCTGTCGGAAAAGAATTGAATCTGCCGGTGAGCAAGATTTACGGAGTCGCAACCTTTTACAATCAATTCCGTTTCACGCCGCAAGGGAAAAATCATATTCAGATTTGCCGCGGAACTGCCTGTCACGTCAAAGGTTCACTCGCCGTTCTCGAAGCATTGAAGCGGGAATTGAAAATCGAAGCAGGCGAAACCACCAAAGACGGATTGTTTTCGCTGGAAGTCGTTGCCTGCATCGGTGCCTGCGGACTCGCACCGGTAATGAACGTCGGAAAGAACGTTCACGCCAATCTGACAACCCAAGTGATACCGGGCATCTTGAAACAATACGAAAAACAATCGAAATAGCAGTTTGAAATAGGGCTAAACGAAATTCCTAAAACAATTTTATTCAGATATTATCATGCCAGTCAAAGTTGATAAGAACTTCCTCCAATGGGCGATTTCCGGCGCAAAGTCCGACGATAAAAACGCCGCCGTTTATAGTAAAAAATTTGCCGAACTTCGCCGTGAAACCGTTGCGAAGCCCGTGATTTACATCGGAATGGGAACCTGCGGAATCGGTGCCGGTGCGGAATTCACCCTTGACGCTGTCAAAAAATATCTCGCCGATAAAAAAATTGATGCCGAAATTATTGAAGTCGGCTGCATCGGTCTATGCGTTTTTGAACCGCTCGTTGACATTCAACTTCCCGGCAGAACACGTTTGATGTTCCAAACCGTTACGCAGGATAAAGTCCCCGCTGTTCTTGATGCGGTCTTTGCCGGAAATCTTGACGCGGTGCAAAACCTTGTGCTCGGACAATTCCGCACTGTCAACGCAAAAGCGTGGGACGGTGTCCAATATCAGGATGAACACCCGTTCTTCGGTCCGCAAACCCGCTGGGTTTTACAGAATTGCGGCGTTATCGAACCGACTGGCTTGGAAGAATATCTCGCTTGGGGCGGTTATCAAGGACTCAAAAAAGTTCTCGGCGGCAGCGGACAGAAAGCAATGACACCGCAAGAAGTTGCCGACGAAGTCGATTTGAGCGGTCTGCGCGGTCGAGGCGGCGGCGGTTTTCCCACCGGTAAAAAATGGAAATTCGCCCAAGTCCAGAAAGACCCGCAGCGGTATCTCGTTTGCAATGCCGACGAAGGCGACCCCGGCGCATTCATGGACAGAGCACTCATCGAAGGAGACCCGCATCGGCTGCTCGAAGGTATGGCAATCGCCGCTTATTCCATCGGTGCAAACAAGGCATACGTTTATATTCGGGCAGAATATCCTTTGGCAATCAAACGTCTAGAGATTGCGATTGCCGATGCCGAAGCAAACAACCTGCTCGGTGACAAGATTCTCGGCACGGACTTTTCGCTCAAAATGATTATCAAGAAAGGTGCCGGTGCTTTCGTTTGCGGAGAAGAAACGGCATTGATTCACAGTATTGAAGGCAAGCGCGGTATGCCGCGTCCGCGTCCGCCGTTTCCTGCCGTTTCCGGCTTGTTCGGACATCCGACTATCATTAACAACGTAGAAACACTTGCCAATATACCGGCAATTCTTAAGAACGGCAGTTCATGGTTCAACGTCATCGGAACAGGAGCAAAGGGAAAGAACGACGGAAGCAAGGGAACGAAGGTTTTCGCTCTCTCCGGCAAGGTTTCCCGAACGGGTTTGGTTGAAGTCGCAATGGGAACTTCGCTAAAGGAAGTGGTGTTCGAAATCGGCGGCGGGATTGCAAACGGTAAGAAGTACAAGGCAGTCCAAATCGGCGGTCCTTCCGGCGGCTGTATTCCCGAAAGCAAAGTCGGCATCGAAATTGATTATGAGTCCCTGAAAACAGTCGGGGCAATGATGGGTTCCGGCGGACTCGTTGTTATGGACGAAGACAACTGCATGGTCGATGTTGCAAAATTCTTCATGGACTTCATTCAGCGGGAATCCTGCGGCAAATGTGTTCCCTGCCGTGAAGGAACACGCCGGATGCTGGAAACGCTGGAAAAAATTACGCATGGAAGACGGGGAGAATCACAGAAAGAAACGCTGGAACGTTTCCAAAGCGTGGTATATCTGGAACAACTTGCCGAAATAATCCGAGACACTTCGCTGTGCGGTCTCGGACAAACCGCACCGAATCCGGTTCTTTCGACTTTGTGCTGGTTCAAACACGAATACGAAGCGCATGTCTATGACCGGAAATGTCCGGCTAAGGTTTGCACGGATTTAATCCGTTATGAAATAACCGACAAATGCACGGGCTGTACACTTTGCGCTAAGAAATGTCCGGTTCAGGCGATTACAGGTGAACTGAAGAAGCCGCATACTATCGACAAAGAAGCATGCATCGGCTGCGGTGCGTGTGCCGACAACTGCCGGTTCAATGCGATTATCAAGATATAAATTTACACTACTATAACACAACGAACTATTATAACAATGGCGACTACTGAAATAATATCTATCGAAGTCAATGGACGTACCGTTGATGCGGTGCCGGGCGAAATGCTCTTGAAGACGCTGCGCAGAGCCGGAATTCATGTTCCGACCCTGTGCTTTGTCGAGGGATTATCTCCGACTGGTGCGTGCCGCATGTGCGTTGTCGAAATTGAAGGACAGCGCAGTTTAATTCCTGCTTGTGCTTTCCCGGTGTCAGCCGGATTGAAGGTTCATACTCATTCGGAGCGTGCTGTTGCAGCCCGCAAGACAATAGTCGAATTGCTGCTTGCCGACCATCCCGATGACTGTTTGTACTGTGAGCGCAATCATCATTGTCAACTGCAAACGCTTGCCGAAGAGTTTTGTATCCGCCGCCGCCGTTTTGTCGGTGCGAAGAATTCATATTCCCGTGATTATTCCGGCGAGTCCATTGTCCGCGACCCCGAAAAATGTATCAAGTGCGGCAAGTGCGTCCGAGTTTGCGACGAGATTCAAGGCGTTGCCTGTATTGACTTTATCAGTCGCGGTTCCAAAACAACGATTGGAACCGCCTTTGACGAAGGACTTAACGTCAGCAGTTGCGTGAACTGCGGACAGTGTGTGAACACTTGTCCGGTCGGTGCCTTGACGGGCAAGTCGCACATTGACCGTGTTGTTGACGCGCTGCGGGACAAGAACAAAGTCGTGATTTTGCAGCACGCTCCGTCCGTTTCGGTCTCGCTTGGCGAGGAATTCAATCTGCCGATAGGAATCGATACAGTCGGTTTGCTTCATGCCGCTGGTCGCGCTGTCGGTTTCAATTACGTCTTTGATACGAGTTTCGGGGCTGACTTAACGATTATGGAGGAAGCAACCGAACTTGTTGGGCGGGTCAAGAAAGTATTGGTCGAGAAACAGAACCCGAAAGGGATTCTGCCGTTGTTCACTTCCTGTTCGCCGGGCTGGATTAAATATGTTGAAACATTTTTCCCGCAGAACATTTCGAATCTTTCGACTTGCAAGAGTCCGATGAGTATGCAGGCGGCGATTACGAAGACGTTCTTTGCTGACCAGCAGGGCATCGACCCGAAAAACATTTTCAGCGTTGCGATTATGCCTTGCACGGCAAAAAAGTTCGAGGCAAGCCGACCCGAAATGGGACGCAGCGGTTATCAGGATACGGACGCTGTTCTGACTACCCGCGAGTATGCTCAACTCATCCGCAGTTTCAATCTTGACTTTTCGAGTTTGCAGCCCGAACCGGCAGATACGCCGTTTGGAACGCGCAGTACAGCCGGTAAGATTTTCGGCGTGACTGGCGGCGTAATGGAAGCGGCAATCCGCAGCGCATATAATTTTCTCAAGGGCGGCACGCTTGATAACAGTTTCATTGTGAAAGACGGCGACATGAAAAATCTTCGTGTCGATGCAGTCCGCGGCTTGGCGGGTGTTAAAGAAGCCCATATTGATATTGACGTTCCGGGACTCGGTGTTGTAAATGTCGGTGTTGCGGTTGTCAACGGATTGGGCAACGCCAAGAAACTGCTTGACGCCATCAACAGCGGTGAGAAAACCGACTTGCATTTTATCGAGGTGATGACTTGTCCCGGCGGTTGCGTCGGCGGCGGCGGACAGCCCTACGGCACCGACCTTGAGAAAATCAAAGAACGGACAAAAGCACTTTACACGATTGATGATTCCGAGTCGCTGCGGACATCGCACAGTAATCCATACGTCATACGTATTTACAAGGAGTTCCTTGGTGAACCTTGCGGACACCGTTCACACGAACTGCTGCACACGGATTATCACCAGCGTGAAGTACTTACTTAGTGAATAGTTAAGAGTGAATAGTGAATAGTTCCGCAAGCAATTATCCACTATCCACTATCCACTAATCACTACCCATTATTCACTAATCACTATTAACTATTAACTAACCATGAATATCCTTATCGTTCAGCAAAATGCGGACGCAAGAGCGGAATTGAAATCGCAACTTTCCGGAAGCGGATTTTCCATCTCCGAAGCGGATAGTGCCGAAGCGGCGGAAGAAGCAATGAAGACCGGCAAGTATGAACTTGTGATAGCGGACTTATCGCTGGAAAATTCGGACAGCGGTTTTACGCTGGGTTATCACTTGAAGCGTGATTATCCGTCGGTGCCGTTTATTCTGCTTTCGTCGACTGTAAATCTTTATGACATTGCGTTTTCACGGGAATCCGGCTGGGAACGCAACTGGATTGCTGCGGATGTACTGCTTAACAAGCCGGTGCGTTTCGAGCAGTTGTTGTCCAGCGTTCAGAAAGTTCTGCACATAACGCCGCAGAACGCTCATTGATAGAAAAGAACAACTCAACTCTCAAAGATGCGGGGACTTCATCAGCCCCCGTTGCCCCGCAAGGGTAAATAAAGAAGGCAGCGGCAATTATTCGGCAAAAGTAATATGGTATGCTTTCTACTATTCGAATAGCGGTATTAGGAACCGCCGCCAGACGTTTCTTCCCGCGGACAATTATTACCCTGGTCCCAATATGGCGACATACGGCGCAAGTTTGCAACGACTTTCGGAAAATGTTCCAGCACGAAATCAATCTCCTCTTCCGTGTTATATCGGCTTAAACTGAAACGCACCGAACCATGCATCGCCGTGAACGGAACGCCCATCGCCGTTAAAACATGAGACGGTTCAAGTGAACCTGATGTGCAGGCAGAACCGCTCGAAACACAAATCTCCAATTCATCCAGCATTGTCAGCATACTTTCACCCTCAACGTAATGAACAGCAACATTCAATGTGTTCGGCATCCGCTCGGCATTGAGACCATTGACTTCGACATTCGGGATTCTCTCTATTATTCCGTTTTGCAGTTTATTCCGCAATGTTTCGATACGCTCCGCATCACTCTGGTGATGTTCCGCCGCAGCGTCTACTGCCTTTGCCATTCCTGCAATGAGAGCGACATTCTCCGTGCCAGCCCGTCTGCCGAATTCCTGATGTCCGCCGATGAAAAAACTGCGGCAAGGCGTTCCTCTTCGGATATACAAAGCACCGACACCTTTCGGCGCGTGAAATTTATGTCCCGAAAACGCCAGCATATCAACGTCCCGAAAATTGCCGCATACATTGACAGGCACTTTCGTGAAGGTCTGCGTTATATCACAGAAAAACAGAATCTTGCGGCTCGTTTCCTTCGTGATACCGGCAAGTTGTTCTATCGGGAAGATAACGCCGGTCTCATTGTTGGCATGCATGATTGCGACCAGAAGTGTTTCCGGCTGCAATTCGCGGATAAACTCATGCAGGTCGATGTTGCCGTCTCTGTCAACGCCGATGATTGAGACCTCGTATCCGTCGCGCTGAAGTTGCTTGCAAACCTCAAGCACCGCCGGATGTTCAACTGCCGTCGTAACAATATGCCGTCTTTCAGGATTGGCTTTCGCCGCTCCGAAAATGGCAGCGTTAATACTTTCGGTAGCGCAAGAAGTGAAAATTATTTCGGAATTATGCGCCGTCTTTAATTCACCGGCAAAAGTATTCCGCGCGCTTTCAACAGCATATCGTGCGAGTTTTGCCGCGCCGTACATCGAACTCGGATTGTAGTATTCTTCTTTGAAAAACGGAAGCATCGTTTCCAGTACTTCCGGTGCAACATTGGTAGTTGCGTTGTTGTCAAGATAAATCATTGTACTATACGGCGGGCGTATGCCCGCCGCTCTTGTCTTGTTTATTTTTCCGAAATGTCCCAAAGGAAAACATCGTTGCCGCCGCAACTTAATAATTTTTTGCCGTTTGGACTAACAGACAGCGAAGACACCGTTGAATCGTGACCGGTTAACTTTTCCAGCATTGTTTCTTTTTGTGCATCCCAGATAATGAGATTGATTTTTCCGCTGCCGCCGGTGATAACTTTGTTTTCGTCAGACGTGAAGACAGCACCGAAGACCTTTTCATGCGGGGTCTTAATCAATTTCAGTTGTTTGCCGGTCTTTGCATCCCAGATAATCGCGGTGCCGTCATAACTGCCGGTTATAACTTTACTAGCATCGGCATTGAATGAAGCGCAGCGGACTTCCTTCTTATGTCCTTTGAGAACGTGAATATACTTTTTCGTTCTTGTATCCCAAATAGCGGCACATTTATCGCCGGCGGCGGAGACGAGTCGTGTTCCGTCCGAATTGAATTCAACGCTCAGGACGGCATCGGCATGTCCGGCGAGTTTTCCGACAGCGTCATTTGCGCCACCGTTCCAAAGAAATATATTGGAGTCCTTTCCGCCGGAAGCCCAGCCGCTGCCTTTCTTTGTATAAGCGGCGCATAAAAGCGGAGCGGTGTGGGCGTTCAAACGTTTTACCGGTTCGTTGGAACCGGCGTTCCAAAAGAATATGGACATATCTTCTCCTGCTGCGGCAACGCTGCGTCCGTCATCGCCGACTGCTGCCGAGTACGCCTTCGTACCTAGGTTCAGCACAACCGACTTGACATCGTCGCCGTTGATTTTCCAAAGGATTACTTTTCCGTCCATTGCGCAAGAGACGAAAATATCATCCGTTGCCCCAAAAACAGCGGAAGTAGTGCGGTCGGTATGCCCTTCAAACTTGCGAATGAGACGTTCATCATCCGCAGCAACTGTCAGCACGAAACAAAACGAGACGAGAATGAAACAAGTGTTTTTTAACATAAGGGATAAAATTTAACAGTTTGTAGTTTGACTATGCGGCAATTATAACACATTCTTGAAGAGATACAACGAACACGATGCGGAAACAGTCCAACTGCACGTTTCCCGCCGCGCCGCAACCGCCGAACAACAAGCCCTGACTCGAAAAATTTTTGCAAAGCCAAACCCCTAAAAAACAAGGGGCAAATGCCTGCCAATGCGTTTCTTTTACCTGTACCACCTGATTTAATATTTTCTTATTCATTTTAACAATTAGCGGTGAGTAATAACAACAAAAATAATAATAGCCGCCGGTGACTATCGGCGAAATAACAACTGCGGAAATTCTAACACCCCCGTTAATGTTGGCAAGAGCAAAAAGTGCCGCGTTGGGAAATTCCGCAATCTTTCAGGCAGCCGCCTACCTCCGGGCGGCGGAGTGCGGTATTCCGCACAGGTTTTAGATTACCGCCTGAAAATTGCTATTGCGCGAATTCAAAAAAAAGAATACAATGCGCCCGTTGTCAGTTTTGACGCTGCTTCGATACGGTATCAAGCAGTGGTTGGCAACGGAAAAACAGGTTGCCGGAAGCACGAAACTGACGGCAAAACTTCAACACTTTACACGGAGGTTACTCAATGAGTGAAAAATTAGTTTCTTCAGTTCTTTCGGCTCTTGTCGGCGGTGTAGTCGGAGCAGCCGTTGTCTTCTTCATGGGGGCAAAAACAAAATTCGACAATCTCGAAGTCGCACAACTGAAAATCACACAGCAAGCCGTCCTCGTTGACAAAGACGGCAAAGATGACGTGATTTTGAAAGACGGCTCCGTCTTGGCAAATCAGGTTGTTCTCGGTAAAAAGTTCATCGGGACGCAGTATCAGGGACATGTTTTCGTTGGCAACCGGATTTTCACAACGCCGGATAACCTGAACGAAAAGCCGATGGACCAATGGCGGTTCTTTACCGAAATGGGTTCATCCAACGAACTCGGCGGTGAAGTTATAGTCCGCAGCAAAAACGGTGCGAATGTTGTCGGACAGGAAGTCACACAGGGCTGGATTCTCCGCAACGGTTTCGATGCCAACAACGAACCCGGCGTTTTAGCCGTCAGCAATCAGAACAAGGCGATAGCCAAAGTTCCGTTTTTTGTGCCGCGCCCGCCGAATGCAAATCCGAATGCACCGGAACCGCAGCCAGCGGATGGCAGCGGACAAATAGCCGCACCGGTTTCAGTGCCGGGTACCGAGATGTCCGTACCCGCATCAACGCCGGTCGCAGAAGTTCCCGGAACTGTACCACAGTAGTTATACAATAGTATGACAAAGAAACCATTCTCCATGTTTAGCGTGCGGTTCTACGAACCGCACGCTAAACGATTTTTTCTGTGTTTCTTGCTGATGTTTTTTTTAACCGCAGCGGCAAACGCACAAGAAGTCGTGCCGCGCTTTCTCTTGGAACGCTTTTCACACCATACGGGAAATTGGCAGGATTCGCTGGTCTTCGCATATAAGCAATCACGATACCGCACTTGGTTCCGCGCCTTCGGAAACTGGATGGAAACCGATGACACAAATACCTTCGGCAATCCGAAAATGCAAACGCTGGGATTCGCGCTAGGTCTCGAACAGCAGTGGGGCAGAGAATTCTTATCCGGTATCAGTGCAGGTACAAATCAATTCGACGTAAAAGTATTGCAGAACAACCGGCAGTACAACGAAAGCATCGGCGGTTATTTCGGCTCTTTGTATTTCCGCAAAATCTTTCACCGATGTTATTTTGATGTTGAAACCGGTCTCGGTTCTTCGGAAAATTCCGCTCTGGTACATCACAGCAGGAATTCAAACCCGCTGTTCTGGTTTGTGAACGGCGAATTTGGATTTCATCGTGAACACGGTTTAGCACGTCTTGAACCGTATCTCGGTGTCAGATATATTCAATTAGATAATAAGAACGACGACGGCGGCAAAACCTCGTTCCTAACCGGTGTGCGGTACTCTTGGAAAACGAAGAGATTATACGCTGTTGTTTCGCCGCGTTTGTTCGCTGGTCTTCTTTACGAAGCCGGTAATCGGGAATTGGTTCACAACGCTTTCTTCGGTGAAGTGCCTGTCGTCAGTTATTTGCCCGGTATTAAGATGCCGGATACCCGTGCATTTTTCGGAGCGGGCTGGACTTCCTCTTACGGTTCTGCTCTTGATTTATATTTTCGTTATATCGCAGAACTGGCAAGCAATTATAACGCACACACGATTTTGCTCGGAATGTGCTGGAATTTTTGATACATTCCGTTATACTGTCCAGCATGACTACTTCACTTCAAGGAAAGACCGTCTGCATACTCGATGCGCACGGACTGCTGTATCAAATGTTTCACGCTTTACCGCCGATGTCAAGTCCGCAAGGAGAACCTGTCGGAGCGGTATTCGGCTTCACCCGCGACCTGTTCGGGCTTCTTAATAATCCGTGTTTCGGTCAACAGCCGCCGGACTATCTGTTCTGCTGCTTCGATATGCCGAAGTTGACCTTTCGGCATGAATTATACCCGGAATACAAAGCGAACCGCTCCGAAATGCCGGTGGACTTGCGTCCGCAAATCGGCATCGCCCGTGAAATCCTCGATGCAATGGGAGTCAAAGCACTGGGAGTAGACGGTTACGAAGCAGATGACTTGCTGGCAACCCTTGCGCATCAAATCGTTGAACTCGGCGGAAAATGTGTCATCGTCACTACTGATAAAGATTGCCGGCAACTGATAAATGACAACGTTTCGCTTTTCAATTTGAGGAAGCAAACTATTTTACAGCGTGAACAAGTACTGTCCGACTGGGGAGTTATGCCGGAGCAGGTAGTTGATTATCAAGCGTTGGTCGGCGACTCTTCCGATAACGTGCCGGGCGTGTCGGGAGTTGGAGCGAAGACCGCTTCCGATTTGTTAAACAAATTCGAAACGCTTGACAGTATCTATGAAAACCTCCTGAAAATACCCGAAAAACAAGCGTCAAAACTGCGCAGCGGAAAAGAATCCGCTTACTTGAGTAAGAAGTTAGTGCAACTTCGCAAGGACGTACCGTTTTCCGTTGATTGGGAAAATTCCGCTTATCAAGGATATGATTCCGAAAAACTGTACTCGTTGTTTCAGCGTCTCGGCTTCAAGTCGCTCTATGCGAAAGTCAGAACGGCAAACATGTTGTCGTCCAAAAAACTCACCGCTGAAGACGGTCTGCCGGTGAACAAAGATGTTCTTCCGCCTCAGCAATCTGCGGGAGTTTATCACGTTGTCGATACTGCCGAAAAGTTTGAGGATTTCCTTCAGCAGTTAAAACGGCAGAGCGAATTTTCTTTCGATACCGAGACCGCGGCGATTGCGCGGCAATTTGATGCGACGATGCCCCGATACGTTAACATTGTCGGCATGTCTTTTGCGTGGAATGATGCCGAAGCATTTTATCTTCCGCTGCGGGGACCTCTCGGTGCGCAAGTCCTTAATCAAGAGACAGTTATAGCCGCATTGAAACCGGTTCTCGAAGACCCGAACATTAAAAAAATCGGACAGAATATAAAGTACGATGCCGTAGTGCTGCGGAATGTTGACGTAAAACTGCAAGGCATTGTGTTCGATACTATGCTTGCCGACTTCCTGCTTTGCTCCGGTGAGAACCTGCATAATCTCGATGACCTGGCACTGCGGCATCTTAATTACAAGACGATAAAAATCGGCGAAATCATCGGCATCAGACATCAAAAACGCATGGACGAAGTGCAGATACAGTTCATTTCCGAATACGCCGGTGAAGACGCTTTAATAACTTGGAAGTTATACAAACTGCTGGAACCGAAAACCGCTGCGCAATTTCATCATCTCTTTTACGATATTGAGTTGCCGTTGTCGGGTGTGTTGACCGACATGGAAACCGTCGGCATCACGTTTGATAAAAACGAATTGAAATCCTTGTCGCTTTATCTTGAAGAACGGCTGCGGTCTCTTGAAATGGACATTTATAGAACCGCAGGTCATTCTTTTCTCATCAATTCTCCGCAGCAACTGGCGGTAGTACTTTTCGATGAACTCGGTTTGCACGTCGTCAAGAAAACGAGGTCGGGAACGCTGCGGAGTACCGACATCGATGTACTCGAAGAATTGGCGGCATATCATCCGCTTCCCGAAAGGGTCATTCGATATCGTTCACTGTCAAAGTTGAAGAGTACCTACGTTGACGCACTTCCGAAACAGATACACCCGAAGACAGGACGGATACATACTTCATTTAGTCAGACCTCGGCAATAACGGGTCGATTGAGTTCGAGCAATCCGAATTTGCAAAACATCCCGGTTCGCAACGAAGAAGGCAAAAGGATTCGGGCAGCGTTCAAGCCGGGCAAGGAATTCGATTATCTTTTATCCTGCGATTATTCTCAAATCGAGTTGCGGGTTTTAGCACATTTTTCGCAAGATGAAACGCTTTGTAGGGCGTTTCAGAACGGCGATGACATTCATACAACCGTTGCGATGGAGATATTTAATGTCGGTGAGGCGGAACTAATAACGCTGGCGCAGCGGCGTGCTGCGAAAGCCGTCAACTTCGGCATAATTTACGGACAGACCGCTTTCGGGTTGTCAAAGGAATTGGACATTCCATCGAAGGATGCGCAGGGTTTTATTGACGGCTATTTTGCAAAATACGCTTCGATAAGAAAGTATCTTGATTCGATTCTTGACGAGTGCATCGTGAAAGGTTTCGTGTCAACGCTTTTCGGACGGCGGCGGTATTTTCGTGAAGGAACGGTTCGGTCAGAACGCAAAGGAAGTTTGAATCAAGCGGAAAGAATGGCGGTCAATACGGTTATTCAGGGAACCGCCGCCGATTTGATGAAACAGGCAATGGTTAAACTGTTCAGTAATAACACGTTTGATATGCGGCGAGCGAACCTCTTACTGCAAATTCATGACGAACTGGTTTTTGAAGTGAAAGCGGACTACGCTGAAGAGTTGAAAACGATTGCCGTTGGAACGATGCAACTTGGACAGCCGCTGCAGGTTCCGCTGGTAGTTGATACAAAATTGGGCGGCAGTTGGCAGAACTAATTGCGGGGGCTAAAGCCGCCCGCCTCTTTGTGTTGCATTCTTATGTTTTTCAATCGTCCGCAGCCAAGCCCGTTCAACCAGCGATGCAATACTGCTCCAGTCGTATTTTTCGTCCGCTAGTTTTCTGCCGTTTTCGATGAGCGTTCTTTGCAACGCTTCATCATCAAGCAGCGCAACCGCTTTGTCGGCAAAGTCCTCCGGTGTATCCGCTAGAACGATGTTCTTGCCGTCTTCTATTTCCAATCCTTCGGCTCCGATAGAAGTCGAAACTACCGGTATCTTTGCCGCAAATGCTTCCAATATCTTCAGCCGAGAACCGCCTGCGATGCGAAGCGGAACAACTTCGACCGCTCCTTCTTTTAGCGGAACACGGATGTCGGCAACACCGCCGAGAAATTTGATTTTCGCCGTTTGCAGTTGCAGAAATTTTTCCGGCGGATTACGTCCGATAACACAGAAAGTTGCGTCCGGGCGTTTCTTTGCAATCAGCGGGAAAATATCCTTGATGAAGTAATACACAGCATCTTGATTCACACCGGCATCCATCGAACCGCAATAGACGAAATGTGCCGGTTTCGGATTGTTGGAAACTTCATCATACTGCGCAATTCCAACGCCGTTGGAAATCACCGCTACGTCTTCAATGCCGAAGCATTTTCGGACGATTTCGGCATCATTTTCCGAAACGGTTGAAAGATAATCGGCTTTTCGATAAGCGTGTTTTTCAAAGTAATACATTCTAACGGCTTCGTGCAGTCCGAGTGCAATCTTAAACGGATTTTTCGTGACTTGCGTGAAACGCTTCCATGAAAGATACTCAACATTATGCGTGCAGATAAACTGCGGCAGTTGCGGAACAAACTGTCCATAGACGGCGTAGTGCGACCACTCGATGTGCATTAAATCGAATGATTCCTTTTGAACGAGTTCCTTGATTTTCGCTGCAAAATCCGGCGAATAGTGCCGTTTTACCGAAATCGGCATAGAACTGAACATCGCCGGCACGGCACCCAATAGTATCGCTGCCGCCGTTGCATAACGTTTCCTGCGCGGCACGCAGACGGTGTTGAAACCGGCTTCCTGCATTTGCCGCAGTTGTTCCGGCTGTTCTTTGCCGTCAATGTGCGCCAGATAAGTTATCTGATGTTTTTTCGTAAATGGTGCCAGCAATTCGTAAGTCCGTATGGATTTTCCCGAATTACGGATTGACGGCAGCCACTCGTCTATTACAAGGATTTTCATTCGACATAAAAACGGGGGAAGTAAAACGGGGGTGAAGTATTCAATTCCCTTGGATATATTTTAACATTTTTCAACGGCGGCAGACAGCGACTCCGCTTTCTTTACCTCGATCATTTTCTGCTGCAAAACGTACAAACCGACACCTTGAAAAGCCGGATACCAAAGCCAATTCCAATTAAAGGCGTTATGTCCCGCAAAGCCGCCGAAAAGCAGCAAGAAAAAGGACAGCATTATCGCATACGATAGAGCCGCAACAAATTTACTTTCATTTTCTAGTTTTCGGCGTTTGAATTCGTTGTCCAGTTCCCTTATTTGCATGTGATTCAAACCGACACAGACGAGCATCGATGACCAGCCGAGAATCCCTAATAATCCGATGTTGCTCGGTATTTGACCGTATAGAAAGTGTGTGTAAGCCCCCTTGTGCTCTCCGTATCCGGTTGCAACCGGCGTGAAACGGTAGCATCCGGGACCGACCCCCCAGATTGGCGAAGTCATAAAAACCTCTAAACCTCCGTAAAAACCAGCAAGTCGTCCATCTGCGTAGGTCTGTGTATGTCCAGCACCTGCACTAGAATCCCAAATAGTGCGGTAGCGTTCCTTTTGCGATTCATCCAAAGTTGCCCAGCCGACGGCGGCTCCGATGAGCAATGCCGGTATTATCTTCACGCGGTGCTTTGACAAGACCCCCGCCGTAATAGCAAAAAGTATAAGCATCAGGAACGAAGTGCGGGAACCTGTTAACTGAATGACTCGGACGAACAGCAGCAGATATGCAAGAATGAAAAGGTAATGCCATTTCTTTTTTAGCAGCATCGCAAACGGGAAAAGAAAAGGTACCATATAGTTGCATCTCATTCCGAAGGTATTGGCATCGGAACCGTCCACGCCGATGATTTTCCATACTCCCTGCTGCCAAGAACCTCTTCCGCAATGAAACTCGTAGTATGAATGTCCCATGTATAGAAACCACGATATAATCATTGTTGTCAAAAGGAACTTTAACTCTTTTTCTGACTTTATGAGAGTCATCATCAGGAGATACAGCAATGCCGCTTTCATCCAGTCGTAGTATTCCCGATTATCAAGAACGGACTGGTACGGACTCATCACGGCAGCGATGGTCATAGCAACGACCATTAGTCCGACCGCCAGATTCACTTTATTTTCGATGAACGTCTTTTCACCGGCAGTTGCCCAGGCGGTTAGTATTACGGCGGCGAGGATTTTTTCAATGCGGAATACTCCCATCCAAGTCCATACATTGTACGCTTGATGAAGTGTCAACCAAAGGTATGCGGCGATAAGGTAAATCATATACAGTAAATTATGAGAAGTCCGCTATTCTTTTCCTAATTTACCTTTTTTTACGGAAAAGGCAAATAAAAAATTTCTGTTTTGTTGATTT
>Ga0123353_10003819_pt1 | contig 19207 bp, 11 predicted proteins | sample TergutLab28metaG_3_FD_92763 | JGI IMG/M metagenome (GOLD analysis project Ga0123353, IMG submission 92763) | Labiotermes labralis P3 segment gut microbial communities from Petit-Saut dam, French Guiana - Lab288 P3 | ecosystem: Host-associated > Arthropoda: Insects > Digestive system > Gut ... | reverse complement strand
CTCGCTCTGGAATGTGAAGCGGGTGCGGATGTGGTCGCCCTTGTCCACGGTCTCCTCTGCCTGGAAATCCAGGTCGCAGGGCACGATTTTGTCCATGCCCAGCAGCTCGCGCAGCCTTTGCCGGGCCAGCGCCCGCCATTTGCCCAATGGCTGGCCCTCTTGCAGGCGCAGCAGAGGCTCGGTTTTTGCCAGTTGGGAAAGATAGAGTTCGGTGGGTGTCATGGTGCAGCTCCTTCATATTATGTTTATTTTTTCCCGCGCAGCACCGGGTCCTGCAGCGTGCTGCGTTCGAATGCCTCCAGGTCGAACGAGGGGCCGTAGCCCGGGGCGCTTTCCTGCTTTGGTTTATTGGATGCGGGCTTTTGCCGGCTTGCCAGGAATTCCGCCTTCGCGGCGGCGGCCTGCGCCGGTGTTTTAACGTCGTGCTTGTGCCATTCCTCCAGCACCTTGTTGATGTACCCGAAGTTGATCTGCGAGCAGTTGTCCGCCATCTCGTCGTAGGCCAGGCCGATCATGTCCATGCCGAAGCCCAGCTCGCCGCTCCACCGGAGCAGGGATTTTTCCCGCGATTTGCCCCGGGGGATGTCCCGGCCCGCGTGGCGGCACAGCTCGCTCCACAGCGACGTGCTGTTTTCCAGGTAGGTGATCCACTCGCCCGCCTTGGCGATGGTGTCGATTTCCCGTTCGGCCCAGGCAACGCCAACTTTAAGGATATGCGTGATGTTCGTCTTCTCTGTCTTTGCGCAGTGCTTGAGCAGCATGTAGATGACCTCCAGCGGCAGGCCGTAGGTATCGTGCAGCATCAGCAGCGCGCACTGGCCCTCGTAGCCGATGGTGCGGCCCAGGATGCTGTCGGCCTCCTGGAACAGTCGGCGCAGGTCCGGGTCCTCGCCCGTGCGGGTGAGCACCTGCGTGGCCGTCGGGCGGACAGGGGGCAGGTCAGGAACCAGGGGTGAGGGGTCAGGGGCCAGGGGGATGGCGGGCTCCGGCGGCGCGGGCGCTTTCGCCTCCGGCGCATTGCGCATTGCCAATTGCGCATCGCCAATTGTAATCAGCCCCCGGTCGATCCAGAACTGCGCGGCGTCCACCAGGTCGCCCTCGGGGCGGCCCAGCCATTGCGCCAGGGCCTGCAGGCCCCCGGTCTCCCCGTGGCGCAGGATCCACAGCAGAACCTTCAGGTGCGGCTCCTTTGCGAGTTTCAGGTGCTCGTCCACCAGGCTGTCCGGCACGGCGAACGTGCCCGGCAGGGCCGGCTTGTAGCTCATTTGATGTCCCCCGGTTTCATCGTCTGAAACATATCATACCACATCCGGAATGAAAATGGAATGGGAAAAATCATAAAAAATCATGAAAATGAAAAAACCTACGAAAGGCCCTTGAAATTTTCCCGCACATGGTTTATAATAGAGTGGAGAGTATATATCCATTGGAGGGAATATCCTTGAACGAATCCACGATCCAGTTCTCCATCCGGCAGGAACCGGAAAACGAAATGCGCCTGATCCTGCGCCAGGTGTACCAAGCCCTGGACGAAAAGGGCTACAACCCCATCAGCCAGATGGTGGGCTACATCCTTTCGGAGGACCCCACGTACATCACCACCCACAACAACGCCCGCAGCCTGGTGCGCCGCATCGACCGCGACGAGCTGCTGCAGGAGCTGGTGCGGGAGTACCTGGCCGACGACGAGGCCGCCGGCAGCAACCCCAAAGACAAGAAAGACGAGGCTTAACCATGCCCGAAACAAAGACAAAGCCCGCTGAAGCCAAAGCCCCCGCCCCTGCCGCCAACGCGCCGGGTGGGGAGAAAAGCCCCTTCTGGATTTACAAGGGCCACCCCCTGGTGCGCTGCGGCGACACGATCTATTACGGCTCCCTGGCCGACCCCTTCGTGGCGATGCTGAAGATCGCCACCACCAAGGAGGTCAAAGGCATGCAGGTGGCCGACAAGGTCAACGTCTGGCTGATGAACACCGACCCGGACCTGAACCCCATGGAATGCATCCAGCAGCGCTGCGAGCGCCGCGGGCTGTACAATGCCATCGACATCGCGTCGGTCTGGCTGGAACGCGCGTTGAAAAAAGCGGCGTGATTGCTTCCCCCCCCCCCGGCGGAGGGGATTTAGATTATTATATATTGAAAGAGGGTTTATCATGGCGGGTAAAATGGGCAAACGGGTTCTGGCAGTTGTGCTGGCGCTGGTGTTGGCCACAGGCATCTGTGTTTGCGGCGCGGTGGGGGCAGGCGCGGCGTTTTCCACAACGCCCATGACCACTTCTTTTCTCGTGCTTCGCGCGGATGGAACAGTATGGGGCATGGCAGAGCTGCTAGGGGACAATATTGCCTATGCCAAATTGGATGGTTTGTCCAACATAACCGCTATCGCAATAGGTGGCGAGAATCATTTGGCTCTGAAAAGCGATGGCTCCGTTTGGAAGATAACAGCGACGTTTATTGAATCCAACGATAGCTATAAATATGCTATTGCGCAAGTAGCCGGGCTGAGCGACGTGACCGCGATAGCCGCAAGCTATTACGCCTGCGCTGCCGTGAAAGGCGACGGCACGGTTTGGATATGGGGAAACCCCACTATGCTGTATAACACTTCAACCGGTATGGGCATTGCCTCTACAACACCCATCCAGGCCCCGGGCCTGAACGGCATAGTATCGATTGATCTTGGGATGGACCATGGCGTAGCGCTCAAAAACGATGGCACCGTCTGGACCTGGGGGCGCAATGACGATAAGCAGCTGGGCCGCCCGCTGCAACCGGGCTGGTATGCCGATAACCCCGGTATGATACCTGGCCTAAACGGCGTGAAAGCGGTCGCCGGGGGAAGGGAACACACCCTTGTCCTGAAAAACGACGGCACGGTATGGGGCTTCGGAAGCAATTATGAGGGGCAGCTGGGTGACGGTACATTTAACGACGCGGCTTCGCCGGTGCAGGCGCAGGGCTTGAGCGATGTCCGTTCCATCGCCTTGACGGTCAACAGCGGGGCGCGCTATTCCATCGCAGTGAAAAACGACAACACTCTTTGGGCATGGGGCGATGTGCGCGGTTACGACATAGGTGTTGCCGGATATTCCTATACAAACGTGCCCAAAAAAGTTTTGAACATCAATGACGTCGCTTTCGCGGATGGATTGATGAGCGCTATCAAAACCGATGGAACCTGCTGGATTGTGGACACGCCGTTGATGAAAATGGTCTACAGTGACGGCACGCCTCTCAACGTCTATGACGGCTTGCCGCCCACCCCCGTCACCTACACCGTCACCGTCGCCAATGGCACGGGCGGCGGAGAATTCGAGGCCGGCACGCCGGTGACCATCGTGGCTGGCACCGCCCCCAGCGGGCAGCAGTTCAAGCAGTGGAGCATCACCCCGACAGTGACGTTCACGGGCGGCACAAGCGCGGCCAGCGCCACGGCCACGTTCACCATGCCCGCGCAGGCGGTGACAGCCACGGCGGTGTACGAGGACATCCCCGATTCCGGCACCCCGGGCCCGGGCCAGACGACCAACACCAACACCGCCCCGCCCAAGGGCATCCTCGGCACCAATGCCAGGTATAACCAGTGGTGGCATTACATCCTGTTCTTCCTGTGCTTCGGATTCATTTGGATGTGGTTCTAGAAAAACGCCCTTTAACCAATGCCCCCCTATAATCAGGCTTTTAGCTTTCAGGTTGATACCACGAAACAGCCCTCACGGGCTGTTTCTCAGTAATAGCGAGCTTTCGTTCGTTTGCGCAACAGCGGAGTCAAACGAATCAAAGTTGGGCAAGATTTTGCGCAGTCTTTTCTTGAGCCAACAGCGATACATACAATGGCAAAGGGCGTGTTATTTTTCCGTACACCCTTGCGCTTGTTCTCGATATAGGCTATAATACACATGATGATGAAACATAAGGGGGCTTATCGCCCATGCCCAAACCATTCAAGCCGCGCAAAGCCCCGTTGGCCCTTGCGGCCACAGGGCTGGCGGCCGCACTGGCAGCCGGCCTGGCTTGGTATTACGATGTCTATGTGAACTGGCAGCCGGCGCTGTATCCCGCTGCGGTAAGTGCTCTCAGTCTCGGCGTTGCCGCGCTGACGCTGCTCACACTCTGGGCACACGGCGAACGCAGGCCTTCGCGGCTCCTGTGGAAAACAGCGCTTTCCACGGTGGTATTCATGGGGGTAATCCTCATCGGGGTGTCCGCTGTCATCAACAATTGGGTCGGCCGCGCGCGCATGGCAAAGCAGGCCGCCGCGGTGGCCCTGCCCCTGGCGGCGGCGCAGATCGTCCTGCTATATGCCCAGCTCCTGCGGGCAACGGGCAAACGCATCGGCCGAAAGGGCGCCATACTGGCCGCCGCCGGGCTGATTATGATATTGCTGGTGTCCGTCGGCTTCGACTTCGCCGGGCCGTGGTATTTGCAAAACGTCTACCGCGCGCCGATTCCTGTGCTGCCGGAGGGCCAATTCGCCCCCCTGCCGGCGTTGGGCGGGGTGGATTTCACCGTCCCCATCGACGGCACGGTCAAGGAGATCCGCGATCTGATCCGCCAAGCGCGCGGGGACGGCAATGAACAACACTTCACCGTGCTCATCGAGGACGGCGAATACAGCGTCACGCACATCGAATTCGACGAGCGCGACCACGATACCACCTACCGTTCGCGGGATGGCGGTGTAACCCTCAGCGGCGGCTTCGCGCTGGACCCGAAGGATTTCACGCAGTGGGACAAAAACGAGAACATACAGGTCATCGACCTGACCGCCCTGGGCCTCGGCCCCGATGACTGGGGCAAGCTCTATGCCTACGGCTGGGCCAGCGCGGCGAGCAAATACGACGGCGGCACCGGTCCCCTGCCCTGCGAGCTGTACGTCAACGATACGCGCTGCGCCCTGGCCCGCTACCCCAACGGGGACGGCCATTTCCTCAAGACCGGCAAGGTCCTCGATCCGGGCGACACCTCCGATACGCGCAACCCCCGGGGCGGCGTGTTCCAGATGGACGCGAAGACCGCCCGGCGCGCGGCCTCATGGCAGGGGGAGGACATCTGGGCGTTCGGCTACTTCAGCTACGACTGGTGCGACGCCGCCACGCGGGTGACTTCCCTGGCCAACGGCGCGGTGGCCACGGAGCAAACCGGCGGTTACGAATACAACCAGGGCCGGGACTACTATTTCTTCAACGTGCTGGAGGAGCTGGACGAGCCCGGCGAATGGTATCTGGACCGCAACACGGGCTTGCTGTATGCCTGGCCCCCGGAAGGCGGTTTCGATAGCGCCCGCGTCGACCTGACGCTGAACACCGAAACGCTCATCGAGGGCCAGGGCGCGAACAACCTCAGCTTCATCGGCCTTACCTTGCAGGGCACCCGGGGCGGCGGCATGCGCCTGGCGGGCGACGGCATCACCGTGAGCCACTGCCTGATCCAGAACCTCGCGGGCGACGCGCTGCGGCTGGACGGCACCGGCAACACGGCCTGCGACAACGAAATCTGCTTCGTGGGCCAGCGGGGCATCTACCTCAGCGGCGGCGACGCCGAAACCCTCGCTCCGGGGGGGAGCAAGGCTGTGAACAACCTGATTCATGACTGGCCCACGGTGGCGCAGACCTGGCTGTGCGGCGTGGAGCTGCGGGGCGTGGGGAATCTGTGCGCCCACAACGAGTTCTACAACTCCGCCCACACCGCGATCTACTTCCACGGCAACGACAACGTGATCGAATATAACAACATCCACGACGTGGTGCGGAACGTTTCCGACAGCGGCGCCATCTATGGCGAGCAGCACTGGGAATACCGGGGCAACGTGATCCGCTGTAACGCCATCTGGAACCTGGGCCGGGGGGAGTTCACGCCCGTGGGCATCTACCTGGACGACGGGCGCTCGGGCGTGGCCGTGGAGAACAACCTGGTGGTCAACGCGGGGCAGATCGGCATCCAGCTGGGCGGCGGACGCGACCACATCGTCACGGGCAATGTGGTCGTCAACTGCGGGACGGGCATCAGCTACGACGACCGGGCCCGCCGGGGGGCGCTGGAGGGCAGCCAGGGCAATACCGCGCTGGGGACCGATAGCTTCTGGCTGCCGGGCGAGGGCTCCGGCATCTGGCGCAGCCTGTGGGCCTCCCCCTGGAAGAGCGAGGCCTGGCAGGCGGCCTACCCCGCCCTGGCCCGCATGACCGACGACCCCTCGGACCTGGACGACCCCGACTTCGCGCCCAACCCGGCCAACAGCGTGGTGACCGGCAACGTATTCGTGGGGCGCAGGCCTATGGATTTCTCCGAGGGCGCGCGCCGCTTCAGCACCCTTGCGCCCAACGCGGAATACAGCCTCTGGCAGGGCCGGAAGTACTGGACGCTGCCGGGCTACGGGAATATACCGCTGGAGCGGATCGGGCGTGTTGGGGCGTAAAACCAGCGCCGCATTTTTGGAACATCGCGATATAATAACCATCCAAAGGAGGCCATCCATGAAAGACGCATCCAAAGCGGGCAATGTCCTGCAAGCCATCGCCGCGCTGGGGCTCACGGCCGCCATGGCCACCGCCCTGGCCCTGCCGTCGGCGGCCGCGCCCGGCCCGAACGACATCGTCGTGGACCCGCAGGGCGAGGTCAGTACCCTGGCCGCGGCGCAGCAGGCCCTGCGCGGCCTGGGCGGCACGGGCCCCGTCACCGTGTGGATCAAGGGCGGCACATACACCGTGCCCCTGGAATTCACGGCGGCGGACCGCCCCAACGTCACCTGGCGCGGCATGCCGGGCGAGGAGGTCGTCCTCACAGGGGCGAAGGACATCACCGGCTGGCAGGCGGATACCGTCAACGGCCTTGCCTGCTGGTCAACGCGGGCGGAGGGCGGGTACTTCACCTCGCTGTACCACCCCACGCAGCTCCTCAGCCGCCCGCGCTACCCGGCGCAGGGCTACCTCTTCGTGGACCATGTCGAGGGCGCGAAGCTGGCCTACCCGGAGGGCACCATCCCCTGGGACATGACATTGGCGCATCTGTCCTTCTTCGCCAAGGAGGGGGACCTGCGGCAGTTTCACGCCCTGCAGGACGTCACCCTGCGGGTGCTGCACTACTGGAAGGACGAGATCAGCAACCTGGTCTCCTATGACGGCGACACCCGCGAGCTTACGTGGGGGCGCCCCGCCGCCATGAAGGTGCGGGCCGACGACCGCTATTTCCTGGAAAACGTGTTCGAGGAGCTCAAGGAGCCAGGCCAGTGGTACCTGGACCGCGCGGCCTCGAAGCTCTACTACATCCCCTTCGAGGGGGAGGACATGGCGAGCACGGTGCTCTACGCCGGGGTCAACGAGCGCCTGCTGACCATCGACGGCGCGGAGAACATGACGTTCCAGGGCATCACCTTCAAGAATACCGCGTGGACCATGCCCGACGGCGGCAAGGCCTGGGGCGTCGAGGGCATGGAGTTCCCCCAGGCGGCCTACGACGTGAAGCCCTGCGTGTCCGTCACCGACAGCCGCGGCGTGCGTTTCGAAGGCTGCAAGTTCGACCGCATCGGGTCCACGGCGCTGAAATTCGGCGAAAATACGCATAATTCCGGCGTAACCGGCTGCGAATTCACGCAGATCGGCGGCAGCGCGGTGTTCATCCATGGGGAGTACGCGGCGCCCAACAGCGGCATCACCGTGAAGGACAACCTCATCGCGCACTACGGGCGGCGGTTCTTCTGCGCCATCGGCGTGCTGAATATCCACGCGCACCACATCGAAATCACCCACAACGAGATCTACGATGGCTACTACACCGGCATCTCCAGCGGGTGGGTGTGGGGGTACTCACCCAACCCCACCGACCACGTCTACATCGAGAACAACCTGATCTACCAGATCGGCCAGGGGTGGCTCAGCGACATGGGCGGCATCTACGTGCTGGGCATCCAGGAGAATTCGGTCATCCGCGGCAATCTTATCCACGACGTGGCCGCGGACCCCCTGCAGGGCGGCTACGGCGGCTGGGGCATCTACCTGGATGAGGGCAGCACCGGCCAGCTGGTGGAGCAGAACCTCGTCTACAGCTGCGGCTCGCAGAGCTTCCACCAGCATTACGGAAAAGAAAATATCATCCGCAACAACATTTTCGCCTTCAGCAAGGAGGGGCAGATCCGCGTTTCCCGCAAGGAGGGGCACACGGGTATCATTTTAAAGAAAAATATCATCGTCAGCTGCAACCAGCCCATATATACCAGCGTGACCAAGGGCAAGTTCATCGACGACGGCAACCTGTACTATGATTACATATGGCAGTGCCTCCCGGTCAGCGTCAAGGGCGACGGGCGGCCCGCCGGTACCTTCTGGAAGCGCTTCGGCAAGTTCTTCACCGAGCGCTGGTGCGTGCCCCACATGCGCTGCCTGGGCTACTACAAAAACGGCGTGTTCCGCAGCCCGCGCTTCGCGGATGTCAAGAACCTCGATTTCACCCTCCTGCCTAATTCCCCGGCCATCACGAAGCTGGGCTTCGAGGTTTGGGACTACACCCAGGCCGGGCGGCTGGCGAAGTAAAGGCGCAGTGTGCCCGAAGAGGTTGAGATGCGTGGCCTGACAGTCAGCAGCGGCAAACGGGCCCTGCGCAGCGTGAACCCCCTGCTGTTCCGGAAGGTAAAGGTGGCGAAAGGTTAGAAGTGCAGCCAGGCTCGAAGCGCCTCCCGGAAAGGGAGGCGTTTGCCTGCTTTGCGTTCATAGTTTGGGTAATCCTGATAGGCCACCCCCTCCACCAGCGGGGGATATCCGCCGCCGGGAACGGGACTATCCATGCCGCTCGACCAACCTGTTCAGCCGCACGGCGCCGGCCCTGCGCGTGCTCTATGACCACCGCCGCTTTTGCGTCGAGGCGCTGCACTGCGTCAGCGACGGCGGCGGCGCGCTGACCATGGCAAAGGCGCTGCTGGCGCGGTACCTGCAGCTGGCGGAGAAGGATGTCCCCGGGGCTTGCGGGCTGTCGGATTTTGCGGGGCGGCCCCAGGCGGGGGAGCTGGCGGACAGCAGATACTACAGGGTCAATAGCTTTTTTCAAAAAACTTCTCAAACCCTTAGCCCGCTGCATGTTTGCAGTGTCAGGAAACACCGGCATTGCACGAAAACGCTTGCGCATCAACCGTTTCCCGGGAACCGCTGAATGCGTTTGCCCGGCAAAAGGAAGAGCCGCTTGCTGTTCTGTGATCTACAGCGTAAAACAAACCCGGCAGTTTTTTCCTGGAAAGGTTGAAGGTTTCTGGACAAAACACTTGTTTTTCCCACCGTTTTGTGCTATACTGGCCTAAAAGTTGAGCGTTCAGATCAAAGGAGTGATATCATGCGGTACGCGCAGGAAAAGCTGGAAACCATCTGCCAGGCGCTGCAGACGGACCCCGAAACCGGCCTGACAGCCCAACAGGCGGCCGAAATCCAAAAGGCAAAGGGCCTGAATACCTTTGACGAGGAAAAGAAAGAGACCATCCCCCAGAAGATCGCGCACCAGCTGCGGGATATCACGTCGCTGATCCTGCTGGCGGCTTCGGGCATCGCGCTGCTGCTGGCGGTCCAGTCGGGCCACGGCTACACCGACGCGGTTGTGATCCTGGCCATTGTCGTGCTCAACGTGATCCTGGCCGTGCGCCAGGAAAGGGGCGCGGAAAAGGCCCTGGAGGCCCTGAAAAGCATGAACGCGCACATGACGGTGGCCATCCGCGGCGGCGCGAAGCAGGCATTGGACGCCACCGCGCTGGTGCCCGGGGACATCCTCGCCCTGGAAGCGGGGGACATGATCCCCGCCGACGCGCGCATCATCGAAAGCGCCAACCTGAAGGCGGAGGAATCCGTGCTGACGGGGGAAAGCGTCCCCGTGGAAAAGGACGCCACGGCGCTGGTGCCCGAAAAAGCGGCCTTGGGCGACCAGTTGAACATGCTGTTTTCCGGCTGCCTGATCACCAACGGCAGGGCGAAGGCCGTGGTGGTCGCCACCGGGATGGACACCGAAATGGGGAAGATCGCCGGGCTGCTCAACAACACGAAAAAGGTCAGGACCCCGCTGCAAAAACGGCTGGCCGGCCTTGCCAAAACCATGAGCGTCATCGCGCTGGGGGCGGCGGCGGTCATGTTCGTCCTGGAGTTTTTGTACGGCGCGAACATACTGGAAATCCTGATGAACGCCGTGGCCCTGGCCGTGGCCGTGGTGCCCGAAACCTTGCCCGTGATCGTCACCATCACCCTGGCCTACGGTATCCACAACATGGCGCGCAAGCACGCCATCATCCGCAAAATCCCCGCCGTGGAAACCCTGGGCAGCGCCTCGGTCATCTGCTCGGACAAAACCGGCACCCTGACCATGAACCGCATGTCCATCCAGAAAATCTGGGCCGCGGGCCATGCGCCCAAAAACGCGCGCGAGGGCTTCACCCATGACGAGACGTTCCTGCTGGAAATCATGGGCCTTGCCAGCAACGCCTCCATCGACACAAGCGGCGGCGAGGAAAAGGCCGTGGGCGACCCCACGGAAACCGCCATCATCCGCCTGCTGCTGGATAAGAATATCACGAAGGAAAGCCTGGACGCCCTCTTCCCAAAGGCGCACGAAATCCCCTTCGACTCCCAGCGCAAGCTGATGACCACTGTGCACAAGCTGGAGGACGGGCGCTATCTGTCCATCACGAAAGGCGCGTTCGACAGGCTCCCGGTTGACGCGGCATCCTATTGCGCTGACACCGCCAGGCGCGTGCACGATGAATTCGCGGCGGGCGCCCTGCGGGTGCTGGCGGCGGCCTACAAGTATTACGACACGCTGCCGGGGGACCTGGGCGCCGGCGAGCTCGAGCGCGGCCTCACCTTCGCGGGCTTTGTCGGCATGATCGACCCGCCGCGCCCGGAAAGCGCGGCGGCCGTCGCGCAGGCAAGGCAGGCGGGCATCCGGACCGTCATGATCACCGGGGACCACGTGGGCACGGCCTCGGCCATCGCCCGGGAGATCGGCATCCTGTCGCACGGCGACAAGGCCCTCAGCGGCGTGGAACTGGAGGCCATGCCCGACGGGGACCTGACCCGGGGCATCCGGGATTATTCCGTCTATGCCCGGGTGAGCCCGGAGGATAAAATCCGCATCGTGGAGGCCTGGCAGGCCCAGGGCGAGGTCGTGGCCATGACCGGCGACGGCGTGAACGACGCGCCCGCCCTGAAAGCGGCGGATGTGGGCGTGGCCATGGGCTCCGGCACGGATGTGTCGAAAAGCGCCAGCGACATGATCCTCACCGACGACAACTTCGCCTCCATCGTGGACGCCGTGGCGGAGGGCAGGCGGGTCTATGACAACATCCGCAAGGTGCTGTACTCCCTGCTCAGCAGCAATTTCTCCGAAATTTTCATCATGCTCATCGCAATCCTGCTCGGCTGGGGCGCGCCCCTGGCCGCGATACAGCTGCTGCTGATCAACGTGGTGGCCGACGGCATCCCGGACATGTTCATGTGCAAGGAGCCGGCGGAGGCGGGCGCGATGAAGCGCAAACCGGCCGGGAAAAAGGCCGGCATATTCGCGGACGGCCTGTCGAAAAAAATCGGTACCATGGCATCGGTATTTACGCTGGTTTCGCTCGCCGGCTTCATCGTCGGCAAGTTTGCCACGCTTCCCGGCGCGGTGGCCCCCTCGCATGAGGTCGGCCAGACCATGGCCTTCGTGGTCCTTGGCTGGGCTTCCGTGGTCAATATTTTCAACGCAAGGAGCCATACCAGGTCCGCTTTCAAAACAGGTCTCGCGTCCAACAAGCCGCTGTGCCTTGCGCTGCTGTTTTCCATCGGCCTTATCGCCTCCCTGGCGTCTGTCCCGGCGCTGATGGGCATGTTCTACTGCGTGCCCGTGGGCCTGTACCACTGGCTGATCATGGTCGGGCTGTCGCTGGTGCCGCTGGCGGTCGGCGAAATTGAAAAGCTGATCCACAGATCCAGGAATTAGCACCGGATATAATTGATAAAGCCGGCCGGAACGCCTTTCCCGCAAGGCGTTCCGGCCGGCTTTGCTCATGTTTTTGGGAGTGCTCCGGCCCGGTTGCCCGGGCCGGAGTGGGAGAAAAGAAAAGAAAAGAAAGGAGAGAAAAAATCAAATTCAGCCTTGCTGTGTACTTATCTTACCATACGCCCGCTGTTTCCGGCACACCCAAAAGGGTGAAAATTTTCCGAAAACTATATTGACAACCGTTCGAAAACAGATTATACTGGCTTTAGGGCCTATTGTGTCGAAGGGGAACAGATATGGTCGAGAATCCCCGTAGATCGAGAGAGGATCTGATATATATGTCCGCCGGCACAACAGTCGAAAAAGGCGCGTATGCCGGGGAAGATATCCGCTGCATGCCCCGCCCGCGGGTGTATGAAGCCCTCGCGCAGGCGGCGCGCTGCCCCCTGGTGGTTGTAACCGCCAACGCCGGCTATGGGAAAACCCAGGCGGTGCGCGCGTTCCTGCGCCAGCAGAAAGCCCATGCCATCTGGGTCCAGCTGGTGGAAAGCGACAACGTAGGCAGCCGGCTCTGGGAAAGCCTGACCCATATTATCGAAACCAGCGCGCCGGGCCTGGCGGCCGAGATGCGCGAATTCGGCTTCCCGGATACCCCCCTGCGCTTCAAGCGCTATACCGCCCTTTTGAAAAGTATAATCGAAACGGGCAAGTTTTCCTATATCGTCCTGGATAACTTCCACCTGATCACCAACCGCCAGGTGCTTGATTTCATAGAGCGCTGCGTATATGCCACCACCCCGAAGCTGCGCCATATCATCCTTTCCCGCCGGGAGCCTGACATCAACCTGGTCCCCCTGTTTTCCAAGGGGAAGATCGGCGTGGTCGGCGAGGACGACCTGCGCTTTACCGTGGAGGAAATCGCGGAATTCCTCCGCTGGAGCGGGCTTTCCCTGCCCGCCAGCAGCCTGCCGGAAATCCACAGGGAAACGCTCGGCTGGGCCCTGGCGCTGCGGCTGCTGGCCATGGCCCTGCAGCGCGCGCCCACGCAGCGGCAGACCGCCCTGCACACTATGCGGCGCAACCTGTTCAAGCTCATGGAGCGCGAGGCCTTCAACGACTTCCCGCAGGCCATGCAGAAGCTCCTGCTGAAGCTTTCCCTGGTATCCAACCTGCCGCTGGCTTCCCTGCGGGAATTCGCGGGCGGGGGGGTGGAATTTTATACGGCCAACCCCCAGGCCGCAACCTTTCTTTGGGTTGATAACTTTACAGGCCAGTTTCAGATCCACCCGCTGTACCTGGAATTTCTAAAAACCAGGGAATACCTGCTTTCTGAAAATGAAAAGCGGGAGGTTTACCGCTGGGCCGCAGACTGGTGCCTGCACAACTACGTCTACTCCGACGCCATAGAATTTTACGCGAAATTGAAGGATTACCTGGGCGTGCAAAGCGTACTGCTGACCTATCCCCTTTCGATTCCCAGGGACATGGCGCAGTTTTTCCTGGAAATCCTGGAGGGCCTGGATGCCTATGACCCCAACGAAATAACGCCGGGCGGCGTCACGCTGATGATGCTCAAGGGCGTGTTCATCCCCCGCCTGCTCATGGAGCTGGGGCGCTACGGGGAAGCGGAGCAGCGCATCCGCGGCTCTATCCTGGAATGGGGGCGCGTCGGCTCGCCCTATGCGGCCATGCTCGCTTTTTCCAGCTATAACAACCTGGGCTTTTTGAATATGTACACCTGCGTGGCCTCCCGCCAATACACCTTCGCGCAGCACTTTCAGGAGGCCATGCGGTATCACAATGCGCAGCCGATGGGCATAGCCTCCGGCCCCTACAATTACGCCGAGATCAATTCCCACGCCTGCCTGGTGGGCGAAAACGCCGGGCACGAGGACCTGGACCTGTTTCTCGGGGCCGCGCGGGCGGCGGTGCCCTGCATATCCCGCACCGTGGCCGGCCTTTACAGCGGCTACGACGACCTGGTTGCCTGCGAAATCAATCTCTACCGCGGCCAGACAGACCAGGCCAAACACCACGCCTACAGGGCGATACAAAACGCCGGCGCGCAAAAACAGTACAGCATCGAGGCCTTCGCGCAGTACTATTTGATGAACATAGCCCTGGCGGAGGGGGATTACGCCGCGGTTACAGACCTGCTGCAGCGGTTCCGCGGCTGGCTGGAGGTGCCGGAATTCCGCAGCAGGCAGCTGCTCTACGACCTGTTTACAGGGTTCTTCTACGGGCAGATCGAGCTGCCGCAGCTGGCGGCGCCCTGGCTGCTTTCGGGCACGGCGGAGGACGTGGACCCCGACGCGCCCGACAGGGAAACGATTATCCGCGCGAAATACCTGATCGCCGCCAGGAAATATCACAAGGCCCTGGGCATGCTGGCCAGGCTGGAGCAGACAGAGCCGGAAAAGCGCTTCCTGTTCGGGGAGCTCGCCCGCAGCATGATCATCGCCGTGGCGCGGCGCAAATCCGGCGACACAGCGGGGGCCATCGCCGCGCTGGAGCGCGCCTGGGCGCTTTCCTTTCAAGGGGAGCTGGAAATGATGTTCATCCTGCCGGGCCGCAACATGCACGACCTGGCCCTTGCCGCCCTCAAGCGGGACTGCGCCATCCCGAAAGACTGGCTGAAAGCGATCGACCTCAAGGCCTCCGGCTACGCGAAAAAAGTGGCCGCCATCGCCGCGGCCTACAAAAGGGACAACAACATCGAGGACGATATCCGCCTTTCAAAACGGGAACGGGAGCTCCTCACCGACCTTTACCACGGGCTTTCCCGCACCGAAATCGCCGCCACCCGCTATCTTTCCATCAACACGGTGAAAACCGCGCTCAATATGCTCTATTCAAAACTGGGCGCTGAAAACAACGTGGACGCCGTAAGAATCGCCATGGAGAAAAAGCTGATAGAATAAGCTGATAAAAATGGCAATGTCCCTGTGTTTTTTGTTGACAAAAAACAGCGGGGCTGTTATGCTATTATCACACCATCATAAACAAGGAGAACCGCCATGCTCCCCAACATCCCGGAGGTAACCCCCGGCATTGTCGCCGTGTCGCGCTCGTGCTTCCCCAGGCGCTTAAGCGAGCGCCGCCGCGCCGCCATCGTGCCGCAGTTCGGCGGCGGGCTGTACGAGTGCCCCGTCACCGTGGAAAACGAGCTGGACGCCCGGCAGGCCGTCGACGACGTCCTGGCCAACGGCGTGAACGCCCTGGTGGTCTTCCTGGGCAACTTCGGCCCCGAAACCCCCGAAACCTTGCTGGCCGAATGGTTCCCCGGCCCGGTGATGTACATCGCGGCGGCGGAGGGCGACGGCGACCTTCTCGACGGCCGGGGCGACGCCTACTGCGGCATGCTCAACTGCTCGTACAACCTGGGGCTGCGCAGCCTGCCCGCGTATATCCCCGAGGCCCCCGTGGGCACAGCAACGGAACTCGCCGAAAGAATCCGCGAGTTCGTGCCCATCGCCCGCGCCGTGCTGGGGCTGCAGGGGCTGAAGATTATCGCCTTCGGCCCACGGCCGGACGACTTCCTGGCCTGCAACGCGCCCATTAAAGCGCTGTACGATCTGGGCGTGGCCATCGAGGAAAACAGCGAGCTGGACCTCCTCGCGGCCTACAACAAGCACGCGGGTGACCCCCGCGTCCCCGCCAAAATCGCCGAAATGGAGGCCGAGCTGCCCGGCGGGAACCCCTACGCGGGCATCCTGCCGCGCCTGGCGCAGTACGAGCTCACCCTGGAGGACTGGGCTGAAGAGCACCGGGGCACGCGCCAATACATCGCATTCGCCAACAAGTGCTGGCCCGCCTTCCAGACGGAGTTCAGGTTCGTGCCCTGCTACGTCAACAGCCGCCTGGCGGCCCGGGGCATCCCCGTGGCCTGCGAGGTGGACATCTACGGCGCGCTTTCGGAGTACATCGGCGCGTGCGTATCCGGCGCGGCCACCACCCTGCTGGACATCAACAACACAGTGCCCGCCTCCATATATGACAAATGCTCAAGCGACAATTTCATGGGCTTCCACTGCGGCAATACCTGCGCCGCGCGGCTGAAGAACCCCCGCATGGGCTACCAGCTGATCATGAAGCGCGGCCTGGAGCCCGATGCACCCGCGCCCGACATCACCCGGGGCACCCTGGAGGGCAACCTGAAGCCCGGGGATATCACGCTGTTCCGCCTGCAATCCACCGCCGATACCCGGCTGAAGGCCTACGCCGCCCAGGGGGAGATCCTCGACGTGGACTGCGAAAGCTTCGGCTCCATCGGCGCGTTCGCCATCCCGGAGATGGGGCGGTTCTACCGGCACGTGCTCGTCGGCAAGCGCTTCCCGCACCACGGGGCCGTGGCCTTCGGGCACCATGGCAGGGCGCTGTTCGAGGTGTTCAAATACCTCGGCATTGACGATATTTCCTACAACCAGCCCCGGCAAATCCCATATCCAAAGGAGAATCCGTTCGTATGAGCATTTTAGGCATCGAGTTCGGCTCCACGCGCATCAAGGCCGTGGCGATCGACGGCGCGTGCCGGGTGGCCGCCTCCGGCGCGCACGACTGGGAAAACCGGCACGAGCACGGCTACTGGACCTACGACCTGGCCGACGCGCAGGCCGGCGCCCGCGCGGCTCTGGCTGGGATGGACCTGCGCGGCGTGGAGGCCCTGGGCATCTCCGGCATGATGCACGGCTACCTGGCGTTCGACAGGGACGGCCGGCAGCTCGCGCCCTTCCGCACCTGGCGCAACACCACCACGGCGCGGGCCGCCCGGGAACTGTCCGAGCTGTTCGGGTTCAACATCCCCCAACGCTGGAGCGTGGCGCACCTCTACCAGGCGATCCTCAACGGCGAGGCGCGCGTGAAGGACGTCGCGTACCTCACGACCCTGGCCGGTTACGTGCACTGGCAGCTGACGGGCCAGAAGGTGCTGGGCATCGGCGAGGCCTCGGGCATGTTCCCCGTCCGGGGCGGCGATTACGACCCGGGCATGATGGAGAAATTCCGCGCTCTCACGGGGATCGATTGGCGCGCCGTCGCGCCGAAGGCCCTCATGGCGGGCGAACCGGCGGGCACGCTGACGCGGGCCGGGGCCGACTGGCTGGGCGTCCCCAGCGAACTGGCGGGGCTGCCGCTCTGCCCGCCGGAGGGCGACGCGGGCACGGGCATGGTGGCCACCAACGCCGTGGCCCCGGGCACGGGCAACGTATCGGCGGGCACGAGCATCTTCGTCATGGCGGTGCTGGAGCGGCCGCTGTCCCGGGCCTACCCGGAGGTGGGCATCGTGACCACTCCGGCGGGCGCGCCCGTGGCCATGGTGCACGGCGCCACCTGCACCTCCGACCTGGACGCCTGGGTGCGGGTCTTCGGCGAGCTTTCGCCGCTGGGCCGCCCGCAGCTGTACGATTTCCTGTACAACAAGGCATTGGAGGCCGAGCCGGACGCGGGCGGCCTGGTGAATTTCAACTGCTACTCCGGCGAGCCGGTCATCGGCCTAAGTCAGGGCAGCCCGCTGTTCACGCGCGCCCCTGGCGCAAGCCTGACCCTGGCCAACTTCATGCGGGCGCAGCTGTTTTCCGCGCTGGCGGTGCTGCGCATCGGCATGAACCTGCTGTTCGAGCAGGAGCGCGTGGCCCTGGACCGGCTGGTGGGCCACGGCGGGCTGTTCAAGACCAAAGGCGTGGGGCAGCGGCTCCTGGCGGGGGCCCTGGGCGTGCCCGTGGCCGTGACGGAAACCGCGGGCGAGGGCGGCCCTTGGGGCATGGCGCTGCTGGCGGCCTACATGCTGCATGGGCAGGATCAGGACTTGAGCGCGTTTCTGGCGCGGGTATTTGAATCGGCCCAGACCAGCGTCGCCGCGCCGGAGCCGGACATCGCCGCGGGCTTCGCCGCGTACCTCGAGCGTTACAGGGCCTGCCTGCCCGCCGAGCGCGCCGCCGCGGAGGGCCTGCGCCATGCTTGAGGCCCTGCGGCGTGAGGTTTACGAGGCCAACATGGCGCTGCCCCGGCGCGGCCTGGTGACTCTCACCTGGGGCAACGTGTCGGGCATCGATCGCGCGCGTGGCCTCGTGGTGATCAAGCCCTCCGGCGTGGAATACGCCGACCTGACCCCCGACGCGTTGGTGATGCTGGATTTGGACGGCAATGTCGTCGAAGGCAGCCTGCGCCCGTCGTCCGACACGAAGACCCACCTGGCGCTCTACAGGGCCTTCCCTGCGATCGGCGGGATCGTGCATACCCACAGCGCCTATGCGGCGGCGTGGGCCCAGGCGGGCGAGGACATCCCCTGCTACGGCACCACCCACGCGGACACCTTCCGCGGGCCCATCCCCTGCACACGCGGTTTGACCCCCGCCGAGGTAGATACGGACTACGAGGGCGGCACCGGCCTGGTGATCGCCGAGGCGTTCGCGGGCAGAAATCCCGCGCACACGCCCGGCGCGCTCGTGCGCCATCACGGCCCCTTCGCCTGGGGGAAGGACGCCGCGCAGGCGGTCTGCCACGCCTTGGCGCTGGAGGAGGTGGCGAGGATGGCACTGCTCACCCGGCAGCTATGCCCCGGCGCGCAGCCCGCGCCGCGGCATGTGCAGGATAAGCACTTCGCGCGCAAGCACGGGGCGAAGGCGTATTATGGGCAGGGTAGGACTTGAAAAACAGCCAACTACGAATCGCGCGAAAACACATCGCTCCGCGAAAGCTGATTGTCGCTCCGCGATACTCCCTCACGCGGCTATGACCCAATCTGAATTTTTATAACAAGAAAAAGGAGCAATGCTATGTCCTTCAAAGTGGCCTTCATCGGCGCGGGGAGCGTAGGCTTCACCCGCAAGCTGCTCAGCGATTTGATGGCCGTGCCGGAATTCCGGGGCATCGAGGTGTCCTTCATGGACATCAACCCGCACAACCTGGACATGGTCACGCGGCTGTGCCAGCGGGACCTGGACGAAAACGGCGCGCCGATCCGGATTCACGCCACGCTGGACAGGCGCGAGGCGTTCCGGGGCGCGCGCTACATCATCTGCTGCTTCCGCGTCGGCATGCTGGAGGCCTTCGAGCTGGACGTGGACATCCCGCTGAAGTACGGCATCGACCAGTGCGTGGGCGATACCCTGTGCGCCGGGGGGATCATGTACGGGCAGCGCGGCATCGCGGAACTCCTCGATGTGTGCAAAGACATCCGCGAGGTGGCCGAGCCGGGGGCGCTCATGCTCAACTACGCCAACCCCAACGCCATGATGACCTGGGCCGCCAACAAGTACGGCGGCGTGAGG
>Ga0123353_10003818_pt1 | contig 19209 bp, 12 predicted proteins | sample TergutLab28metaG_3_FD_92763 | JGI IMG/M metagenome (GOLD analysis project Ga0123353, IMG submission 92763) | Labiotermes labralis P3 segment gut microbial communities from Petit-Saut dam, French Guiana - Lab288 P3 | ecosystem: Host-associated > Arthropoda: Insects > Digestive system > Gut ... | reverse complement strand
GCAGAGGCCACGACTACACATAAGAGACGAATATCCATGCCTTGAGTGGGATTCGAACTCGAAATCCCAGCAAATGAGCAGCGGTAGACCTAGGCCTTAGACCGCACAGCCATCAGGAAGGGCTATCCTTAAGTATCACGATAATATTACTGGGCAATTAATTTATAAATGCATGCAACTATATCAGTATCAACATTATTATTATCATCACTTGCTCCACAAAGTTTGAAATCAGAGCAACAGGATAATTCTAAGGCCGTGATTACGGTACATTACACTTTGGATTACATGGTTTCTGGACTTCGTCCATTGCCTCGTATCCAAAAAAAGAACTAGACGTTTTGGAAAATGGATCCGTTCCCGTCGTCAGGTGATAGTGTGGGGAGGAACTTCTTAATCACTGGACTCACGTACCAATATAAAAACCACGTTACACTAAGAGTAACAGAGTTCGCCGAGAAGAGCGGCAACTTCTTCGACAAAACAGTATCTCATGTAGTCTCCGCACAGAAGCATGGAAGAAAAGCAATCACTTCTGAAGAAATTCTGGTGATCTAGTAACCTGCGTGGTCATAAGTTATTTTAAAACTCTCCATGGACAGCCAGGAACATCTCTGATTCACGCTTTGCAAAGGCGGACGTCAGACAATCGCTCAGATGGTTATTAATAACACAGATTAAAAAACATAGTAAAGGTGTTCTCCGAACTGGGGTTCACGTACTTCCCCATATACGCTCTTTAAAACCTCACACGCCTTCTTTTAACCTTTTAAAGCCTACTGGTCATGTGATGCACCAACAGGTTAAACATTCCAACAACTGTAGGCTCTGCCCGCACTGTATGTGTTTCGTATTTATCTGAGAACAAACAGTGACTTGTGCCCCATACAACATAAACTGATAGGTTTTTATAACCGAGATGAAAAGTGTTTACTGCGGGGTACGAACTGGGTCTTTAAATAATGCAATCTGCGCTTCGTCTTTAGAGGATTAATCTGGTGTCCATTTCGCGCAGATACGAATATCGGTGCGAAGAGAATCGGAGTAAAGACATCATATGACAAAAATCGTGTATTATTTTGTAGCGTTACATATTTACCATGTCGAAAAATGTTTAAAATACTCGTCAAGCGGTAGCTGATAAGCATTGTGTTGATGTACATAAAATGTATTGTATGATAAGGACTTTCCGATAAAATAATAATGCACGATTTAAGCGTCATGTAAAATACGGGTTATACTGGATGAGCAAATAAAAATTAAAGTCGTACAGTAACTGCTGGCACAGACCCAACGTCAAGTTTCGAAACCAAACACGCGAACGGAACACTGAAGGAGGAAGGGGGGAAAACGCAGAAAAGCTCGCAGTATTGCTGTACCTGCAGGTGTGTATCCTTTAACTGAGTCTTTCCACGTTCTACTGAACGTTACATTCGTAACAAATTTACATATCCAAACTTTGTCAGTGAAATTAGGTAACCTGTAACATCAACTGCTCTTTGCGCACATGATATAATATGCGGGGATATAAGAACGTTATGGGTGTTACAGAAGAACGGTATAAATGAAACCTCCATAATTACAAAGGGGCTTAACACCTAATTACAAACTTACATTTATGGACACGTTTCGCAACGTAACAGTATCTTCAAATAGAAGCACCAAAAATTTTGGAACAATTTCGTCATACACGTAGAGGGATTAACGGTTAATGCACAAAATGGAGCGGAGTAACAAAGGTTTGAGGAATTTCAGTTAATGGAAGTAATCTTTGAATGTGACATCCCGTTGTGTTATGACAGTACAATATACAAAATTTTTATCAGTTAAAAAACCCCACACACAACTGTATTTAGACAACAGAATTGATGTGCATAACAGAGCAACATGTTCCGACCTAGGATGTCATTCTCAAGTTCAAGTCAATCCTAAAAAAAACACGCACTGAGGATAACAAAGTAGCATGAAGAAAGTGGCTCTTGTAAGAGGCGTGGTCTGCATACAACGCGAAAAACAAAACTTATTTTTAAGCTTAATATGTAAGAGCTACCACGTCAGAACAAGTTTGAGGGCTCTGAAACACCATGTACTTTCATCAGTGTTCAAAATCCTGTTTCATTTGCAAAGACATTTTACGTTACTTACGAACTCTGTAACAAACCTGAAGCATCCTGTATGACAGAAGACATGTCTTAATGGTAAATAACTGTCTGCGAAGAAAGAATGCTATAATCCAAGGTAGCATCAATCCTACGACCAAGCAGTCCAAAAAGATGGAGGCAATGCCTGCACTACTCCGACACATCGAGTACCTAAGAATCGCCAAGGCGTAACTTCCCAAAAGACTCGATCTTCATCAACGCCGTTGACAGCACTTCAAATATGGTAGGATAAGGTTGCTAGTCAACACACACATAACATTTCTGCAACTGTTTACGTAAAAAGCGATTAATTAAATAAAATTGCACTATGTTATTAAGTGCAGTTATTAGATCTTAATGGAAACTGTAGGAATATTAAAAAACATCATCAGCAATATTGTACCGTAACAAATTTGAAACACTGATTACAGCGACAGAGATCAGCATCCTAAAAGAAACATGAATACCCCAACTTCAAGACAGACAGGAGCAAATATTGTTATTTATTACATGACCTCTTTACAGGTCACTGTTCTCAAAGCGCCTGCAGCATAAGTTTTCTGATACAAGACAGAAGTTACAGACAGAGAAAATTAGGTAGAGGACTGCTTGGGTAAGGCGAAAGGAATTCCAAACCTATGCCGCGAATAAATATACAGACCTGCGTAACAAATGCGTTCCTGAAAAGTGACACATTTGTCTCATTGGAAGGAAAGAGACCACTGGGGAGACTTAGACGTAGAAGGGTGGATAATATTAGGATGGATCTCCAGGAGGTGGTATGTGCGTATATAGACTGGATTGAGCTGGCCCAGGATAGGGACAGGTGGCGGACGCTTGTGAGTGCAGTAATGAACCTTCGGGTTCCGTGAAATGCGGTGAATTTCTTGATTAGCTGCAAACCAGTTAGCTTCTCAAGAAGGACTCTGCACCATGGAGTAACTAAGCAAGTAATTATACGAATTTCGGAGACCATATTCTCTACGAGTATGATTACGATTGTTAAGACAGTCTCACAATGTACTTTTTTTTTTGCACCTTACAATGCAGAAGCCTTCACACATCCGTCGTGCGCGCCACGAGACGAGAAACAGCAGAACACTGCAGATATCAGCCTTTTCTATACATACAGCTTAGACACTACCAATTTCGAAACCACTTTTCAAATGTATAATATGTAATGAAACTCGTTCTCCGAACCACGTAAGAGAGTAACAAGTTTCGTAATTTTCCTCCACTTTCGAAGTAAATGCTGGGACAGAACTTCCTCGCAGATGACAATCTTGTCTCACATGCAGCCACTTACGAGGACACCACCTTGCCATATTTTATGAAATATCCGCATCTGCAACACCATTATTATGTAACAAAAATATAAGCTATCCGCCGCTTCCTTTGAGTCCCGAGGCGTCAATAAATATAGCATGTCGACATGTTCTTTTTGCTATCGCTCCATGCATTCGATTTTAGATTCCGACGCGGTTATTAAATTATTCACAAAGTAAGTTCTAGCACTTTTTTTCTGTCTTTCCGTATCATTTCAATTAACATCACCACTATGCAAACATTATGGTAGCCTTCAAAATGCGACCAGGAAACATGATCCGAAATGAAAAGTCTGTTCACTTCCAATTCAAACCAACCCCATCACATTAAAATAAACCACAAAACTGAAACCTGGAATAATTGTGCTTTTTCTATGCACAATTCTAAACGGTAGATTTGTTATGTTCGTTCACTGACACACAGCCCGTATTCGTCTTCCATACACTGTCTATTGAATGCTAGGGGTTTCGAGAGAAGCTGCAATGCAGACATGTTACCACAGCACGCTACCAGATTTCGTAGTCATGTTATTCATTGCCGAGTATGTTCCCTGTGCAGGTGACTACACGGGAAACAGATTTTACTTGCCCATCGATCTCGTTTTGTATTATATAAAAAAAAGACCCAGGTGGTCACAGTTACGAGGGAGGTGATTTCCAGCATCGCTGCTAATGGAAATGCAATACGCATTCCGTTTCCTGCCCGACTGAGAGCACTCAGAAATCGAAACCTGTCCCGAGAGTACGAGTAAAGGAACACTATGTATATTCAAACTGACGGTAGAAAAGCATTTAATTTACTGTGGGAGAGGCTCTAAACATAATCCTTGTTGCACCAATTCAAAGGCAATACTAGTCACAATCGTGAAAATAGCAATAATAATAGCAACAACAATGTTTTGTGTTCTCGGAATGTGATCAAACTATCAGACGAAACCAATTTATCTACGTACAATGAAATGTATTTTCACTGGACTGAAACCGGGGTAAAACGTCATCCACAACGAATGCAATGGACTTTCGACTGAAAATACACGGCGTGTGAATTGTATAGTTACAAGAAAATAATGAGACAAAATATAGGCTTGTATGAAGTACCATATTTGTACAGGAAGAAATGCGCGTTCACTGTTACGCCAGCCTTTTTTTTACTAACTTGTGTTTGCACTGTTCTCTATAGGTACAAGCAGAGGTGACGGACCGATAACCTGTACATAGGTAAAGATAAAGCAGTCCCGTTACAGGTCCGGGAGGGGCCTGTAGGGTTTCAGAAAATTATGGTTCCCAAATTTCGTGACAATGGGCCAGGATGGTGGTAGGTTGTCAGCCTTACGCACCGGTCGCCTTTACCCCCAGGAATTGCTCCTCGTACTCATTTTTGTTAGAGGCTGAGTCGACCCTAGGGCCACGTCAATGAAAAATCCAATGACACTAGCTGGGATCGAACCAGCGACCTTCCGATTTGTAGCACAGCATCTTAACCACTGTGCCACCGCGGTCCCCAACCTGTACGTACAGTACTGCGAAATATCTATAAACGAGTCCTAAACCCCCGCAAAAGGGAAATCCTGAATCCGCTGATTATAACGTTAATTTTGAATACCTTATGACCGTTTTATTCCAACAATACAAAAGCGCCAAGTCTGACTATGGAGTGCCTGAAATATTCATGAACAGTTATTCCATCCGGTACTGTAAACTGCTGATGATCCCCATCACAAGTGCAATGTACAAAAATACTTGTGCACGAATATTACGGAAAATGGCCTCTCTTACATTTCGGTAACCGAACAAGAGAAACATGCATTAAAATAAACACTGATCATTTTAAAATGTAGAGTTAAGAAGTTGTCGAAGATTTAATGTTGAAATACGATGAAATGTGATTAGTACTAGCTCAGTGTTCAACATACAGTTTAATACGTCAGGATTAAAATTAAGATTATCAACACCATTATACTCTTAATGTAATAAACGACGGTACCCAAGCCAGACTGAAACATATCCACTGCCAAGCGACGTTAAACGTATCTTCGGAAGCAAAGGAATTCCTTACGGGCCTGCTAAATTGTATTTTTATTATTCCAGATAAATATCCTGGGGTCTTCAGCTGTCGTATAATGCTGAGCTTATTTTTGTAAACGCGGTACCTTTCCCATTACTGACCCCTTCCAAAACAAAATCTACAGAAAACATTAAAATGCAAACAAATGTCCATTTTGAAGTTCTAATGGAATTTGTACGCCGTGGTCGAACTAACACCGCTAGCATCCGTCTGTACTGTATATATTGCAAGGAAAGTAGGGATATAGGAAACAAAGGTGAAATAATTATGTATTTGGGTATATTTATAATTACGTTTTATATATATATATATATATATATATATATATAGACACACACACACACACACATATACACACAGTTGGACGAGTCACGGAAGTAAGAAAATTCATTGCTAACACAAATTCCGCAGTCTTTCGCAGTACGATGTACACATAAATGATAAACATATACTGCAAATCTCGTTACACTATTACTGACACCTACCGGTTAACTCGATAATGCAAAACAGTGAAATACGATGCAGTAGGTTCGCGCCAAAAAATAAAGCCAGCCATAATTATTAACAGGTCATTTAATTTCAAACCAACGCAAAGGTAGTTCAGAAACAAATAAAATGCTACCTAATTAATTTCCGGAAGATACGCTATTATTTCATTATTATTATTATTACCAAACTATAAACTTCACTTTAACGTTTATTATTAGAAGCGTTCAATGACTCAACATCACAGACCATTTCACAGTTTATGTAGAAGCTTAAATATCAGAATATTAATATAGTTCATGTAACGTGAATTATTGGCTGCACAACCAGTATAATTCCACATTTGTACATCCTACCGTAAAATCTTACTGAGCATCCACACTTCTGATTAATATGTTCGGAACCATCAGCGACGGGTGGGACGTTGCAAAATGGCTATAGAGCAGTGTTCAATATCGGAAGCAGCACAGTGTCCGTATCAGTTCCAAATACAAAAACAGAGACGCTATTTGCTGAAAAATTTGTGACAGAAACGCCTTTTCATTTACGTTAACCCTCCTTCTCCTCAGTAAAGCAGTGCAACCACTACATCTGTCAAATTCCATAACGAACACTCTTCTTTATTTCTTTCTTATTCTTATCTCTTTCTACATACTAGTTGTACGTGTAGAAGGTTACTGTTGTACCTGGTAACACTCAATGACACACGCGCGAGCGCGCGGTAGAACTCCTCTGGACAAGGGATCGGCTTGTCGCAGAGATCTATACCTGACAACACACAACACTCACAATAGAGAGACATCCACGCCCCGGCGGAATTCGCACCGGCAATTTCAGCAAGCGAATGGCAGCAGACCCACGCTAGACTGCGCGGCCACCAGGATCGGCAACGAGCTACTCAAGGGGACAAAACCAAAGAAAGTGACTAGAAAAAACTCTCTCACTCTCTTTCTCTTTCTCTCTCTCTCTCTCTCTCTCTCTCATAGAGTACGTTAACATTTGTTTCAGTTCAAATCTAAGACTTTATCTAACAGACGCCACTTTGTGTTTGGCTTCATTACTTTGTTGATAATCGCCAATAACCGGTGCAAATCAATACACTATCAATGCATAAATTAATCGATTTTCAGTTACTTACAGACAAAACGCTCTGGGCAGTACTTTAAACAGCAGTGAGAAAAAGAGTTACCGGGCATTCAGTCATCACACGACCTACGCTAGAAGATACTCCAGACGGGGAATTAAATACGCGTCGTGTTATCTCTCCGTGAGATGGGACAGGCTGAGAGACGTAAAGAAGGAACGACTGCCAGAAAGTATGGTGTATCGAGAGGTGACAAAACCCACCACATAAAATCCTATGAGGTGGATTAAAATAGACCCACGACTTCGAGGTCTTCTCGGCCCGTGCCTTGCAAAATCAATCCCAACACGAAATGAAACCAACCCTAGTTAGACCAGCCTCACGCCTGGACGAGTTGGCTGGAGGGTTGAAGAGTTTTGCTGAGGTAGCTACTGATGTTGCTATGTGCGCAGAAACAGTGGGGTTTAAAAGGTGAACAGCAGAACACAAGCCTTTAATCTGCATTTAAAGTTAACTATATGTGGGAGGATGTCCATACCTACCGCAGTCTATACTGAGAAAGTGGGAGAATTTGCGTCATCATGTGCTCGATATTAACGAACCGTCCGCTAGGAGGTATGATCAACGTAGGCTACAAAGCTGTATAGACACCCTCAAATTCATGCTGAATAATTCCTAACTACAGAAGCCTTTTTCTGTCGTACCTTCTTGCAGTAACGACAAGGACAGTCAGACGTTCTTCAAACCGGAGATGGGAATAAAAATATCAGCCAGCAAGTAAGTGCATCTCATTCCAAATATTGTTCCTTGTTCTCCCTTACGACATACAAAAAAAAAAAAAGACCCATTACTTCTAACGTTGCAAATAAAGCACGTTTACCTCAATGGTATATAGCTATCATTAAGAAATGGCCAATTAACATCTCTGCTAAATACTGGGTAAACGAGAAACTCTATCTGTCCTTCAAGATACATACACTGCAATCGAAGTAACGTTAATTACATCAACCACTCCCACTCCACACACACACACAAAATGCGTTGTATGGGACGATGACGCTGCATGCTGAGACTGCACTGGTAGGGGAGTAGTAGGTACATAATATGATTGCGTTATTTAACCCTTTAAAGAATAAACGTATCTGTTTTATATAAGGACTCATTGCGTACCGCGCAGTAAACACTTTCCAACTCCGTTATACAAAACCAATCTGCTAATGCTGTGTAAGGCAAAAGTCGATGTCTGCTGTGAGATACGTACAAAACACACAAACGCAATGTGAGAAACATGTAGATCTTTTTAATGTTAAACCTGGTGGTAGGTACAGTAATCGCGAGGTTTTAAAAGGTTAATACAACTATCGTCTGAACGGAAACTTGCAATAACGACGGAACCAGCTGGCCCAAGCGGTCATACTCGGGAGATGCCGGTTAGAAAACGAGACACGACATCGAATGTCCTAGAAGGTTTTTAGCAATTTTCCAAACTCCCATCAAAGGAATAGCTGGCTATTGCCCGAACTAGGGCAGGTCACCTCGTTCCACACCCACGCAATCCAACTTCTCATTCACCACCATTCAGTCACCCAATGCCACAAATTCGCCCAACAAAAATTTACTTTTGGTGTTCGTTTTCAAACCAAATTATTACAAACAGCTATGTCCAAAACAGTACTTATCTACAAACCTTAAAATTAATAAAACATACTCAAAACCATACTTTAACAATGTACCATATACTGTTGGATAGAGCTGTGTATTCATACGAACAACTACACCATTACATTCCAACACATCGCAGAAACTTCATACAACACTTGAATTAAACAAGAAATATTAGTTTTTCAAACAACACTTTATTAATTTAAAAATTATATAACAGGACATGGCACATAAAAACAACTTCAATAAACCAACCCCAGCTAACTTCACTCAGCGAAGCCCAATGCAGAATCTAGCAGTCGCCCAATTACTAAATTCCCTGCCTAATTATGAAACCAGAAGATTCATGACCATGTTCACAGTACCCCATACTAGATCCTGCCCTAAGCAAGATCAATTCAGACCACATTCTCATACCCTATATACCTTTAAGATCCAGTCTACTGTTATGCTACCTTCTCAGCCAATCTACCTAACGGCCTCTTGGCTTGACCTTTCCAAACTAAACTTTTGTACGCATTTATCATCTCTCGTATGTGGGAAACACGCCCAATCCATCTCATACAACTTATGTGAGATCCCCCTAATAACATGTGTCAAAGTATAAGGATTACGAATCCCCTCATTATTTTTTTTTTCGCATCCTGTTCCTTCCTCGCTATTAAATCCAAAAATTTCCCCTAGCACTTTGTTCTCAGACATTCCCAAGCTATTTCACAAAATCTTTTCACATCATCACAATCCACTTTTTTGTGGTAAATCTCCCCTCTTTACACTGTCTTTTCCTCCTACATGTTTCGATTCTTACTACCATCCTCCATGATAATGGTACAAAAATTCTGCCCAACAGAACTGCAGTGCACGGAATGAAAAATAACATCTTCACTCACAGTCAGGGAACATGCTTCACGTCCACATAAAACAACATGTAAAACGACAGTGTTATATGCTACCATCTTCGCGAATAAAATACGTGTGAACGTGAGTCGAAAATGAAGAGCAGCCAACATTTCACATATTCAGTTTGCTCTTAACTTCTTCGTGACTGAAATTTTGACTTGTTACTGCAGTTGTTACTTGGTGCAACGGAATTGTAAATCGAAAATCAATACTTATAGCTGCTGAAAGTAAATAAACAATTCTTCTGCGATGTTGTATTCCGCATGACAGAATACGACACTATAGATAAAGCAACGAGGGGAGAGCAGCGAACGATACAGTCGGAGATGAAAGGGAACACACAACATGAAAAGGGTGGGAATGAGTGAAGACGGAATAAAACACGTAAGGAGTAGAAAGAGACAAAGTTTAATATAAAAAAGTAAATTGCCCGACAAGAAAATGGTATTTGGAATCAGGATGAAAACTGAACTTTGAGAGTCGTCCGTTCTTCTCACAAAAGAGAAAAGTCTCTGGATGCCTTTGTGGGCTTAAAAAAAAACAGATAAAGGAGAATGGATACTAAAATTTCACTTGGAAGCTAAAGACGAGAGGGAGATGCATTATGGTCTCCATTATATAAATAGTCGTAATGGTAACTTGGTATAGCTACGCACAGAGCATTTCTTCCCCGCATATTCTCTTTCCTCCTCTCTCGTCTAGCGATCTACAGGAAAACACTTGATGTTTTATACATGTAACATGGTTACGAACAAAACGCGGAATTTGGCTAATACAATTACCCTCGAAACGGACTGTACATTATACGCTCAGAAGTGGTGATCTGATTGGACGTGTTCCGACGGATGGTAATGTGTAACAATCGTTAACTCCCCACTTCCGGGATTGTACTCCTGCTGGCATTTGCGCATCACCATACTGAATCTGGTCTAAACACGAACTCCGAAACAAAGATAAATTAATGTTACAGCAATGTGCTCCCGAAAATAAGCGAGACTTTTTAGTTTAGTCATTAAATACACTGGGTATGGCCACAGTGCGAGCCGAGAAGAATACTTCATAGTGATGAGAGTTTGGCAGTTTTGTAACCCACGCCACTCAATTAACATTACCTCCAGGACAACGAAGGTGATTTTCCAGGCTGTAAAGACGGCTGAAGCGTCATGCTGATCATTCCGTTCCACCTAATGACAAGAACTATAAATGCGTGTAAATTCAATTCCAGGCCCCAGTACGCCTCAAACGCAGTGATACAATGCATAAGAATAGGGTATTGTTGACCAAGTTACACAAAGGTTAAACTGAATTTATCAACCAATCTATGCTCAAGCCTCGCAATTGCTCTTCTCATTAAGTTTTCCCATTAAAATTTCGTAGAAGTTCGCATTCCTATATATGATAAATGTCCAGCCCATTCTCATCTTTCTTGACTTAATCGCAAAACAATGGTATGTGGAAAGAATTTCATTTATCATCTATTTAGTTTGGAGTCACATATTAGCGTTAACATTTTTTTCTACGCCGTTTACTGAAGTTCCGAGTAAACGTCAATTAAATTTTACTACACTGCCAATAGGAACAAAGGGACTTTCACTAAAGCCAAGAAGAACGTTTAAAAAACAACCTCGTTAAACAGCTAAAAACTGTATAAACTGTAAGAAAGCTGAAAAACCCAATGTCCTAGAACATATAACATTCGCAACTCGTTTCCAAGAAGAAAATTGGGTTTCTATTCGCCCATCTATCACAATGCCACAGTTATTCAGTCGCAGTCCAGCTCAAAAGCCATTCAAATTCTGGCGACTTTAGGACTTTGTGAAACATGAAAAATGATTGGAAGATCAGCTACTGATATACAAACACCATCACAGACTCGTTGTGTGTTCCACACCCCCCCCCCCTCCAGAATGCACTTCCCGAACTCTGCCCGTCGGCACTCAATGCGTGACAGGTAATTCACGTCAAATTTACCCCAAGTTTAATTCTGTTTAATTCTGTGGCCACATCGACAACCCAACATGAGATCTGCGCTCTTATAGGATATTACGCAACGTATAATGGTAATTCCTTAAGGACGTTTCGGGACAGGTTGTCCCGAAACGTCCTTAAGGAATTACCACTTATGCCGCGTAATATCCCAGAAAGGCACATACCTCACACACTTCGTGGCGGAAGCCTGAAATCACGCACAAACCAACCGACTAACGGGCCGATTGTTTTTAGAGCCAGATGTTTACTTGACCGAAGCAAAGAAATCCGATAACCTTACGAGAATTGAATATGGCTGCTCAGCATTTCAGTAGGTTGCATAAGGTGTCTAGCTGTGTCGTTCATGTTAACTATTTTGTGCCTAAATAGCAGGATAACAACAACTTATCTCGACAGAGAACCGCTCCTGCCAATAAATGAGGTGAAAATTTGCACAGCATAACGCAAGTGCACATTCATTGGCGTATTTCACGTAACATCAACCACCAACTCGTCATTTGTTCATACAAAAATTTACAACCATTTATAACCATCGTTATGTGAAACTCGACGAAGCTATAATCTTGGCAATCTCACAGCATCACAAAATAAACACTGCAGAAAAAGAAATTTAACGGACAGGACCACAGTCCCACTAGAGTCACAAATGGGTTTACGAGCCACCACATAATTGAATCAAAAGCACGGAAAATAGAATGAGGACAATCATTTGTAGGATGGGAGTCTTCAGCGTCACACACTGCCATCGCGAGTTATGTTGTACATTCAGCACTTTGGAAAGCGACGACAAAACAAAGCTTTGCGTAATAAACAACCAGAAGGTAATAACCAAGACCGGGGACCCAATAAACGTTTGTATATTTAGGTACGTTTGTTCCGGTCTCTGTAGACTCGTAAAAGGTGCATCGTTTGCAGTATAAACTGTCACTCGAAACAGACTTCGTGTCTTCCTAGATTCAGGGAAATTAAAATCGCAACACAAGCACGAGCTTCAATGCGTCTCAGACTCGAATAAAACTACGTTGAGCATGCCAATAGATTCCGCACTGTAACAATAGGGTGGTGGCAATTGAAGATGTTTATGTAGTATACGCGACGTTTCGGGAACAGATTGTTTTCCCATCCTGTGTGACTTGTCATAACAATGACATGATTGTACAGCGGTCGGGATCGAGTCCGGACAAAAAATGCAGCCAAGACACGACCAACAACAAATTCATCGGCATAACAAAAACTTAAAGACAAGTGAAGAGTAAACAAGAGAAAAATACTATGACTTCTGTCCAATATAACTGTAGTTCCATGAACCAGCCACTATCAGACACAAATCCTTAACAGCAACAAAATACAGCCAACTCCCAAAGTCATGTGTTATCTAGTATACACAAAAACATAACACTTCTGCTGTCTAATTCTCCGCGAATCTAACAGGGAAAACCCAAACAATACTAAGAAATCTACTCCTTACTCTTCTTAATATATACGGCGATGTTTTTGAATGCGAATCAAACCCTCATACCAAATCTTTCTTTGCTCAAACTGCGTAAATACACGTATTTCTTCAACAACGGCCTACTTAATTTGGGCATGCTATAATACATTTTGTGCCGATCCCAGTAGCTGCACGGATAAGGAATGGGTCTGCGGAAGCTCGCTTGCTTAAATTGTGAGTTCGAATCCCGCCGGGGGCATGAATGTCTGTCTCTTGTGAGTGTTGTCATATAGAGGTAATTGCGTCGGGCTGATCACTCAACGAGATAAGTCCTACTGAGTGTGGCGTGTCCAAGGAGTGTGATCGTGAAGCCTCGATACAGAGGAGGCCCTGGCCAACTGGGTGATCTTGGGCCGTGGAAGAAACAGTGCATTTTGTGATTTTGACCAGGAAGCAAGCACATTCCAGACTAAGAACGCGTAGTTCTAGTTAAATACAACGTTCACTATACTCCAGTTCATGATTAGCCATTTACGCAATCACACAGTACGCCTATTTCTCTGCTAATTCCCATAATTCCCTTCCTTTCACTTTAATATAATTCCAACAGGAAACAGTCTGCTTCAATTCCGCCGGGAAATAACTTGAACATGACATCATTTTAAATTCCGATGCACCCGGAAATGCTCTTCAAGTTTCCCAACAAAACAGATGAGCATTTCGTAATAAGATGAAGCTTGATGTATGCTACCCTTGGTAGACGACGGAAACATTAAGTAATTAATAAAAATATATGGGACAGAAAACCTTTGTAATGCCACTCAACAGTACACAAGATAATTAGTTGACGCCGACACAATACGCTGCTAACGGTCCGTTATTTTCAAAGAATTAAGTGCCAGACGCAGTCGCCTCTGCAAAACGACTTGGTTATCTGAAGAAGGAGACAGCTCTCCTCAGCCACCTACGTTCAGTCCGAGAACACATGCTTATTAACAACAGTAACTACATTCACGTCAACATACCATCCCTCATACGGTCGTATATAATTCGCAGTAAACATGCCGTAGCTAAGTATCCAGCGAAGTGCCGGCTCAGGTTTCCAACCAACAACCAAAACTGTGGCAAACAGCCAGAAGACAGGACTATTGTACATTGTACTGGCAGTAACGAGCATATGGTATCGATGAAATGATTATCGGCAGGGGAGTATCTGACACTCTGACAAAAGAATTACGCTGTAGAGCTCAATATTATATAAGCCAGAGGTGAGAACCTAGCGCGTTGTCACGCGGCACATGTATGGAAGTGAAAATGTGCAAAACACAAGTTATCGGTCAAGGACTATTTAAAGATAAAGTTATTACAGATCACCAGCACTCTCAGCAACAGACCATGCGGATAACGCTGAACACAACCCATAAATACCCTAAACAAAATGGTTCTTGTGAACGTACGTGTACATAAAATCAATACAAGATAGGCAACGAACGTTCAACGTAACAGTGTGGCGCCGTCGCATAACCATTGTTGCAGTGGAAACACAACAATGCATTACGAGATGTAGAGTAATATGTCACTGTGAATTATATAATAGTGAGTATTGCACAACAATATTTCTATGAAGAAGTTACGTACACAGCAACAATAAAACGTACGTAGGTCTTCACGTTAAATGCCTGATGCTCCAATGAAACGAAAGAACGTAGGCATGATCGAGGCCTTCTTCAAACGAACGGTTTGGTTAAATAGATCGCAACGACATATTCCTGGTGCAGTTTTTTGGTGTTGCCGTAAAACACTCTACGATATCAAACGGAATTAAAAAATTGTGAAGCAGCAAGCATTAAATAATACGAGTGTGTCTGTATTCTTGCATTAGGTATCGGGCACGCATAATCGCGTCTGTTCTGCGCCGCATTTTATTGTCATCTGTGGTCTGACTGTATATTTTCCACGTTATCTCATAAACGGCAAGATTTTCGGAAAATTTATTGAACACAAAAGTCTATTTTGATTTTCTCTACAACTACTATACAAATAATTTCTCTTTCTAAGAATAATTCAGCCATATATTATTACAAATGTACACAGGTCTTCATGTACAGTACCTGTAAATGTCAGGCTTTAATGGAACTTGGATTTTGTCGACAGTTTTTCGAAAAATTTTGAAATATCAAATTTCACAAAAATCCGTCCGGTGGGAGCCCAGTTGTTCCATGCGGACATATGGATCGAAACGACGAAGCTAACAGTCGCTTATGGAAATTTTACGAACGCGCCTAAAAGTATGCAAACAATAATTACGCTTTTAACAACTGTATCTTATTCATTTATACAGGACCGTAAGGAAGCAGTCCTCCGGACGTAAAATCCCTGCTACATACCGTACCTACAGCGATGACAAAGACACGATGTAGCTCCATAAACCACAACGCTTATAACAGCTCGTACGATTCCCAAACCAACAAGCTCGTACGGATGTCGCTGTGGGTAACACAGAAGATCTAGCTAGTAATTCACTGGATTTATTTCTCAGTCCCCACCGGAATCATAACCCATTTATCATCATTCACTCCTTTCTAAAATAAGGAAGGACAATATAGAAACAGGTCAACCACCGTAATAAAAACTGGGACAAGGAATCCGCCTCCACGCGAGGCGTCGCAATGCGCCGAAACCGAAGCTGTAATACCGGCCGCTGTCCAAATTCAGCACTAATGGTATTTGATACAACAGCTATGCTCACCCACTGTGCTATATCTACCATAAAAACAATATTGGTATCGATTACTAACAAACATGCAGCGTGTTAAACCTGAAATTACAGTCATCTTACGACAACGCTACAAAAAACTACATTTTTCTCGTTAACGTGAATGGCATTAAGCGCATGAATGTTTCAAATTCACCTGTATGCAGTCCGAATCTGCAGAACTGCACACTGGTGTGCGTAAGTATGGGGCTTAGTTACAACACCCGAAGGCTTTGGGAAAAAACAGCGAAACAGTTCATTTATTCACTCACAAACACATATTCTCATATTTAACCAAAATAAAAGTACAGACAAATTAGTCACTTAGCACGTGTACTAAACGTTACACAGGATAAAACAAGCTGTGCCATGCCTCACGTGGTTAGTCGCTGGCCTATCACCACGAAGGCCGGCATTCAGTCCTAGATTAGTCCATGTGGCATTTGTGGTGGACAAAGTGGCACTGGGACAAATTCTCCTACCAGTACTTCGGTTCTCCTCTGTCAGTATCATTCCAGCAATCTTCCACATTCATTCATTCATTTACTTATTAAATTAATTAATCAATCAATCAATCATTACTTAATTCATTTATTCACTCATTCACAACCGACGCTATATGGTCTTGGCACTGCCGTCAAATAACCTAATTTTAAAAAACGGGGAAAACAACATTACGGTCCTCGGGCCATTATGTGGTGAAGTGTTTTGTAGGTAGATATCAACGTTTATAGAAAGCCCTCCTGCATGCATTTTCAGCTGAAAATATTGAGGCAGCATGTACCACCAAAATGGTCTATACCTGTCTACCACACTGCAAGTAGCCATATCCAAGACCGTAATATTAACACTGACCAGGGTGACAAACTAAAATCTTAAAAAAAAAAAAAAGCATGAAAGTAAATTACGACACGCGAAGTAAAATACAACTCTTAACTCACTGTCATAATTCTTAACATAAACTCCAGCACAGCTGAAATATGGAGAACCCGCTGCGTATCAAAATGTCTCTACAATGACAATACTGACGTTTAAACACCATTTTTTTTTTCATTTAACACCAAACGAACCCTGCACGATGCAGTGTGATGCTTACCGTCTGGAGTTAATCTGCACTAGAATAAGCCAAAGAAAAATACTTGGTGTATACAGCTATTGGATGGTGGTGAGCGTCATTCCATTCGATAGGTATTTAATTAGAGCGCCCACAGCAGGTAAAACAATCCTTCGTTCCTCGGTCCCATGCCACTAAACAAGTTCCGTTATACTTCTACAACACAAACCAACGCAATGCAAGATTTTCTAAATTAATATTTAATTTTTGTTGTCTTCTACATGTTTCGAAACTCTTGGATTCATCCTCAGGAAGGCACTTGTATGCGCAGTATGTTATGTTTTACTTGCATCGGTGTGAGCGGTCTGGTGGGTGGAAAGGAGAAAGTGTTCAAGTCTCTTACCCACCAGACTGTTCATACCGATGCATGTACAACACTCCATACTGCAAATACAAATGCCTTCCTGAGGATGAACCCACGAGGATCGCAACATGTAGAGGAAAACAGAAATTAAATATTAATTTAGAAAATCGTGCATTTCGTTGATTTTTTGTATAATTATATCATAATGCAAAGTGCAAGACACATAAAAAAAAGTTCCGTTATTGAATCCACCCACACTTTATATGAACTTTGACATCACCAAATATCTTCAGTCAATGTCAAGAACCTATCACAGTTGGTTATTCGTTCCACACATTTACTGCACATACCGTATTCAGCATGTTAACATACGGCGTCGACTATCCTCAGTCAATTCATCGCTTCTTGAAATTACAAATAATTGTTATCGTCGATTTACAAGTGTATCAGTATACTGTGCAACAACCGCGTAGTTATAATACGCCCTTTGGCTTCACCCACACCACTCTATTTCATGCCGACAGACAAGCATGTTACTAGATGAGAGCTCGAGAAGTACCGATCATTATGTCTGGCGCGTTTACTATGTTATACGAAGGCTGTTTCAGCCCATTATCCAAAGCATTCGTCACCAGAACAGAGGGCACCTTAATGCAGGCTGACAATACAGAATATGGGATAACATACCTTGATGATTTTAAATAAAGCCAAGTTGCACCACACAAATCTTCACTAAAGGCCGCTGCACTGGTATACAAGGTCTCGACATCACACGAGTTACGAGATTGTCACCACAAAGTATGGAATTTGCTACGTTTTGAGGATAATATTAAGAACGATGGCGGATAAGAATTATGGCACTCACATGTGTTCCTAACAGGCTGCCAGCACCACCAGAAAGCAGAAATACTTTGAGTCACTGCAATGCTTCATGTTCGGAATTGATAATGTAACAAGTTCTTTACCACAACTTCAGAACGAAATGCAGACTTTGTTTGACTGGTGAAGTTTCCTGCCTCTTTTACGTCCAGATCATTGTTAGGCCACGTCTACCACACTGCAAAACGCTCCTGTAACCACCACCACCACGCCCTTCACGATCCCCATGTAAATGAAAACAAACAACCCACTCACAGCACAACACACACTACCTATGCGCGGCGGCCAACCAGCCAAGTGACGGCAGGGTTTGTCGGTCGTTCGGTACGACCGCTCGCTGGTGGCGCTGTCTGACGCGCGCGTCGAGACGTCGAGAGGCTGCCCTACCAATGCACCTTGACAGGCGTGTAGCCCGGATGAATGATGCACTGTTTAACTACGTCATCGTACCTGAAACCAGTGACGTCAAGACATGCACGGGGTTTACAAAACATGGTAAGCTAACAAGGCTGTATCAACTGAAGAGGTTGGGTCTGCATGCCAAGTGAAAAATTATGGGAAGATACTGGTGCATTTGAATGTAGGAATACAGTGTCACGGACTTCTCAGGTACCACCACGCAATGTGACTGAAGAAAAACCACACCAAGCTTCACTAACTTTTTTCACTTAACACTCGAACCTGGAATCGTATGTTGTGGGTGGGTCGTACGCTGTTGAGAATGAGCCAGGCTCATTCTCAACAGCGTACGACCCACCCACAACATACGCATACGACATGCTGCCACAGCACCAAGTTAACATATCGGTTAATCACTAGGTGTTTTTAAAATTTAACTTTAGCAAGGAACAGTTTATGCTCCCTGAGGATGATCTTATGATCCAAACATGTAGGGGCGTTTTAATGTAGAAGTTTTAGAATTCTAAGTAATATACAGGATGTCCCAGGACGAATGTGCCAGACTTCGGGAGAGTGTTCCTTATGTTAAAGTATACCGATATAACCCAAAACACCTATATCCAAAGTTGAACGGTTACGGAGATAATGGCCAGAGAAGTTTGAAACTTTGACAG
>Ga0123353_10003817_pt1 | contig 19212 bp, 9 predicted proteins | sample TergutLab28metaG_3_FD_92763 | JGI IMG/M metagenome (GOLD analysis project Ga0123353, IMG submission 92763) | Labiotermes labralis P3 segment gut microbial communities from Petit-Saut dam, French Guiana - Lab288 P3 | ecosystem: Host-associated > Arthropoda: Insects > Digestive system > Gut ... | reverse complement strand
TCTTCCCATTCCGAACAGAGAAGTTAAGCCCGACCGCGCCGATGGTACTGCCTTATACAGGTGGGAGAGTAGGTCGTCGCCCAATACCAAAACGCCCCGCAGAAATGTGGGGCGTTTTTATTTCAAATTATTCAGATTAACCCTGCGAAAACCTCATCAAACGCTCCTTTTAATTTTAAAATTTTCATTTGCATAATCTCATGCCCTTTCGCTCTTTTGAGAAGATCAAAATCAATATAGTTCACCATAGCAGGGCACAAAACCATAAGTTCATTTCATCATCTCATCATCTAATCAAAAAGTTCTTTCAGGGCATTTTCTAACGCTGCACCGCGCAGGTTTTTGGCAATAATTCGTCCATCTTTTCCAATAAGGAATGTAGTAGGAATAGCAGAAACGCCGTAAGTTTTAGCAGCTTGTGATTGCCATTGTTGCAATTCGCTCACATGGTTTGGCCAAATCAAACCGTCTGCTTCAATGGCTTTTACCCAGTCGGCTTTGCTTCTATCTAAAGATACACTATACACATCAAATCCTTTTTCGTGATATTTTTTATACATTTTCACCACATTAGGATTTTCTATACGGCATGGACGACACCAAGCCGCCCAAAAATCTAACAACACCACTTTTCCTCTCAAATCTGAAAGTTTCATGATTTTGCCATCAGGATTCTCATAAGCCAAGTCGGGAGCTAATGCACCCACCGAAGTAGAAACAGTTGGCGAAGACTCTTTTTTATAACGTTCTGCAACAAGAGGTTGGTTTGGATACTTTTCAAATAACGATTTTATTATCTCTTTGTGCAACACTTCATGTTTGTCTTTCGGAAAGATGTCAATGAACATCAATGTGGCGAGATCGTTTTTATTAGTTAACAAATAGTTAACAGCATCAGTGGTTCGTTTTTCATACTCGGCATCAAAATATTTTTGATAGGATTGAACAATTGATGAAGCATTTCGTTGTACTTCTTGTTGTGCATATTTTCCGAATCCATCAGCCACTCTGATGGAATTCGACAAATTATATTCAATCTCTCTCACTTTAGAAATAGCGTTAGAAAGATCAATAATTTTTGCTACCAGCAGTTCTTTCTCTTTTTTCTTGCCTGCTAAATCATGTATTTGCAAGCTATCACGAAAAAACAAATATTGTTGAATTTGGTCAACAAAATCAGAAAAAGCTGTTTGCATTGTTTCGTTTCGTTGATCTAAAAATTCAAAATATTTATCCACACTCGACACGTAAAAATTTTCAAACTTACTATTTCTATTGTTTTTAAAATCATGTAAAAGGCTCATGCTTTGCATGTAGTTTGAAAATTTAGAATAATTATTAAAAATATCTCTCAACAGATTTGAGCCAATGTAAATAAAAACATCAATATCCTTACTATCAAGTTTTCCTTTCACAAGTTTTGAGTTAACAAATTTTTGCAAAGAATCTATAGCTTTCGCTGTTTCGATGCAAAACTCATTGGCATCGGTATTGGCATCAAAGTAGGGTTTAAATTGTGATTGAAATTCGTTAAAAAACTGCACGTCCTTATTTATTTGGAGTGCTTTGTTCACACTATCTAACAATACGTTTCGTGAGAGAAGCATCTCTGTTGCAATTTTACAAAACTCAATACTGGGCGATCCCTTAACCGATTTAACCAAAAAAAGATTTTCGGCATCAAGTGTCAAGTCAATATTTTGATTAGGAGAGAGGCACATCATAAATTGTTGTCCATCATTAAAAACCAATTTAAAAAGATCTGTTTGTTGAATATTGGCGGTTAATTTAAAAGAGCCGTCTGGACTAATTTTAGCATTTCCGAAAGAAACGCCATCTTCTTTATAGAGCAGTTGTAAATCGGCTTGTGTAAAACTGTTGTTTTCAATTTTTCCTGTGAGGGTAGTTCTTTGCGCAAGCAGAGAAAAAAAACAGAAAGCAAAAAGCAGAATGCAGAAAGTAGTTTTTAATTTCATCATATTTATTAAATTATAAATTGTAAATCTTAAAATCTTAAATTGTATATGGAACAACAATATCATCGCAGTAATCGCATCTGTACGATCGTTTTTCAGGGTCAACCAAGTGAAAAATGTGGTCGGCATAATTTTCAATAGAAGTAACACAACGGGGGTTTTTGCATTGAATTACATTGATTACTTTTTCGGGGACTGTAAGTTTTACCTTTTTCACAATCCTTCCATTTTCGATTACATTAATGGTAATATCGGGATTAATTAAGCCGAGAAAATCCACATCTAAATCAATTTCGTTATTAATTTTAATGATATCTTTTCTTCCCATTTTTTCGCTGAAAGCGTTGTTAATAAGCGCCACCGTATAGTCGGCTTTGTCTAACTTTAAGTAATGGAACAACTTAATGCCGAATCCTGCGGGGATATGGTCAATCACAATTCCTTTTTCAATACTGGTAATTTGTAGCATAGTTTTTCTTTTTAATAAATTCCTAGTAATTTTAATATTAAAGCCATTCTCACATACATTCCATTTTTAGCCTGTTGAAAATAGTGTGCTCTGGGATCATTGTCCACCTCAATACTAATCTCATTTACACGGGGCAATGGGTGTAAGATATAAGTTTCAGGGCCGGCGTGTTTCATTTTTTCTTTGTCTAAAATGAATCTGTCTTTCAGCCTGATGTAGTCCTCTTCGTTGAAAAATCGTTCTCTTTGCACCCGGGTCATGTAAAGGAAATCCATCTCTTTCATATAAGGTTCCATTTTGTCTGCTTCAATACAGGCGACCTTGTTTTTCTTTATAATCTCTTCGCGAATATATTCAGGCACCCGTAATTCTTCGGGAGAGATAAGTATTAACTTGATTCCTTCGTATTTGCTAAGGAATTTTATAAAAGAGTGCACTGTTCTGCCGAACTTCAGGTCTCCGCAGAAGCCATATACTTTATTTTCCACGTTCCCTTTTAGCAATTCCACGGTTAGGATGTCGGTTAGAGTTTGCGTAGGATGTTGGTGTCCTCCGTCTCCTGCATTAATCAGCGGCATAGAATTAAGCCACTGGCTTGCCACTCGGGGCGCTCCCTCTTTTGGGTGTCTCATTACAGCAATATCTGCATAGCACTCAATAGTTCGGATCGTATCGGCGATACTTTCACCTTTAGAAACCGAGCTTGAGTTAGGCTCTGAAAAACCTATAATAGAGCCTCCTAAGCGCAGCATCGCTGCCTCAAAGCTGAAGCGGGTACGCGTACTGGGTTCATAAAAAAGAGTTGCCAAAATTTTACCTTCGCAACTCTTATTAAATTTATCAGGATTTTTAACGACTTGATGCGCCAAGTCGAATAATTCGCGAAATTCTTCGCGCGAAAAGTCTGATGGGTCAATTAAATGTCTGCCTTTTAACAAAATAAACCTCCTATCTTTTATTATTTTAAAAGCGCAAATTTACACGATTTTTTGGAAAATAGTAAATATGGACTATTATTTTCCACCCCTTGACAAACGCCCTTTCGTGGTGTATATTTGCGCGGTTAATTTTAATATATGAAAATAGCTATTACTGAACAAAATAAAGCGATCGAAAATGCTATTGAGTTGGTTATTGTTCAACGCATACACGAAATTTGAGGCAAGGGGGTAATGCTTGATTTTGATTTGGCGGAGATATATCAGGTAGAAAAACAAGGTGGTACTTGTTATTTACCTTTACAGAGCAGGGCGTTGCCATGGGCTATAATCATATCGCGCATTTGGCGCTAATTGTATAAAAAACAGAATCACCAATCTGCAAAATTCTACAGATTCTATGCAAATCCCTATTAGATAAAACGCCTATAAATCAACTGCTTAAAAAATCTGATTACCAAAATGTCAAAGAACGTGATTGTATATTATTGTTATTCAATTAGATTAAACGCAACAAGAGTGATCCGAAAAACAAATAAGCAAAAACTTCAAATCATTGCCAAATATTTTTCGTAGCACTAAAAAAATAAGAGATTTAGACAATTTTTATCCATAATCAATCTCTATTTATTAAAAAAAGTACATTTTTGCAGCCATAAGTATTTTTATAGCCAAAAAGGAGTATTTTTTTCCTTCTTTTTTAAATAATATTACTTTTGCGCTCAAATTAGTTAGTAACAAAATTTTTGGCATTATATGAAAAAACTTCTATTCTTTTTACTGCTTACCATTGGTGGTGGTTTATTCGCACAAAACGTAAACCCCTATACGTGTCCTACAAGTTCATCAGGAACAAATACCGTGTTGAGAGCAGGGAATTATACAAATATTGTGATTTTTGTCAGCTTTCCCAATGCACCCAATTTTGATATAATGCCGCCAGCCGAGGAGGTAGACTATTTATTTAATGGCGAGGAACCGGGATCATCTTTGTTTAGTTATTTCCGTGATATTTCCGATGGTAGATTTAATATTAAATCAAAATTTTATCCGAAACCGGGTGATCCTCCCTGCATAGCGCCACTCAGTCGTAGCTATTACGAAGTAAAGGATTTGTCTCCCACTACACCAGATCTCAAGGTTTTCGCGAAAAATTTTGTAGAAATTCAAGTTCTGAATGATTTTCCAGATTATCATACTGGAAATTATGTTACTACTTATATTGTTCAAGGCGATAAGTTCGAGTGGAGTTATTATCTTTGGCCCAGCGGAGGAGGAAATGAGACTTTTATAATGGAAGGATCACTTGATTTAGGCACTTTAGTTCATGAAATGTACCATTGTTTGGGCGCTCCCGATTTATATGTTCATCCTCCTGATGGTTCTGGTAAAATTACACCTGTCGGCATTTGGGATCCAATGGAAACTGCTACCACGCATCCGCAGTCTTCATTGGCTTATATAACCAATAAATGTGGGAGATTTATTGATGAGTCTCAGATTCATGAAATCACACAACCGGGTAGATATACCCTATACGATAGTTGGAATAGAACACCCGGCGATACCGTTGCTTATAAAATAACATCGCCTGCTTCTAATGACGGCGAATTTTTTGTGCTTGAATACAGGCGAAACCACGCAAGTGGCGGAAGAATATATGAGAGCAATAATAATGAGGGGATTATTATTTCACGTATCAATCCTACCGTTAACGGTAATGCCGGTTCTGATGGAACTTCTGCAAATCCTTTTGGAGTTTATGTATATCGTGATAGTGGCACATATACTATTAACGGAAATTTGGGAAATGCGTGTTTCAAATTAGGCGGACTTGCATTGTTTGACGATTCTTCAAACCCGAGTGCGTTTTTGTCGAACGGAAATCCGGGGTTAAAAGGTATCGTTATTGACAATTTTAGTGCTGCCGGCGGCGCGTCAATGACTTTTGATGTTACTTTTCCCCAAGCAGGACCATGGTGCATTGGAAAAATAAACCGTGAAGATGTACAGGCTTCGCTTACTACAGGCGGTGTACTCAATATTTGGAGAAACGGGATTTTGGGAAACGGGGATATGCTGGATTGGGGCCCGGATGAGGATCCACAGAAGCCGCCGTGGTACGACTATAGAGAAAGTATCAAAAACGTTATCATAGATTTCGGAGTAACAAATATTGGAGATTTCGCTTTTGATGGAATCGGCTTTGGAGGTACTACCGTAAATTACACAAACCTAAATTCGGTTACTATTCCTAACAGCGTTGCATATATTGGCAGTTCATCTTTTTCTAATTGTATTAATTTAACATCCGTAACAATTCCTAACAGTGTTGTTACTATTAGACAACTTGCGTTTGAGGGGTGTACTAATTTAGCGAATGTAAACATTGATCCGCTTAATAACATTAAAAGTATTGAGAAACAGGCTTTTTATAAGTGTTCCAGGTTACAATCTTTTACAATCCCTGCCGGAATTTCGATTATTAATGAATTTGTTTTTGCACAATCCGGTTTAACATCCATAAACATTCCTTGTAACATTACTGCTATTGATAATAATGCTTTTAGTGGTTGTAAGGATTTAGAGAAAGTATGGATTTGTAAGAGTGTTACAACGATGATAGTGGATAAAGGAGCAGGAGATGCATCATCTATTTTCAATGGTTGCACCGGTTTAACCGATGTTTGGGTTTACTGGGAATATCCACTTCCTATTCTAATCAACACTTTTTATAGAGTGAGTCCACCTGTAGGAGAAATCAGGTTGCATGTTCCTTGTCTTTATTATGAAAATTACGCCAATTCTGCACATTATGCAGATGCGAAATATTGGGAAGATCTTGATATTGTAAGCGACGATCCAACTATTATTGTATTAGCAAACCCACCGAGTGACGGCACTGTTACTGCCTGCGGCAAGACTGTCCCCTGCGGCACGACTATCACCGTCCCTTGCGGCGAGGAAGTTACCATAACGGCAACTCCCAACACACACTACGAATTTGAAAAATGGACAACTGTGAACAACTCTTTGGTTTCTAATAATCCTGTACATAAATTTATAGCAAACAATGACAGTACTTTGGTGGCGCACTTTAAACTTAAATCTTACACAATCACTCTGTTATCAAATCCATTGGGAGCCGCCGCAACTCTTATGGGCGGCGGAAAACACAACTATCAGTCGTGGATAAATGTATCGGCAATGTTCGACAACGAATGTTACACCTTTATCAATTGGACAAAAAATGACGGCACTGAAGTTTCTATTGTTCCCAATTTTACTTTTGAAGTAGAAGAAGATTGTACTTTAACTGCCAACTTTGAGCCTAAACCAGCCATTGTTGTCTTACTTACCGATCCTGAGAATGGTGATGGCGGCGAGGCTTATGGCAATGACATTCCGGGCGGCGGTATCTACAACTGCGGAGATGAATTAACCTTAAAGGTAATCCCCGCCCACTGTTATAAATTTGTAGAATGGAGAGAAAACGGTGAGCATTTTTCTTATAATGCCGATACAATGATTACTGTAACAACGACAACACCGCGTATTTTGATAGCCTACTTTGGATGGGATGATTACAATATCACCGGTACGCCAAATCTGTCGGAAGGAGGCTCTGTGGATGGAGATGGAAGCTATCCCTGCGATTCCACAGCGACTCTTGAGGCAATTTCTAACGAATGTTACCGGTTTGTTAATTGGATTGACGCAAATGATCCCGCTTTTTCCTCTGACGAAAATCCTTTAACCATATATCCGGTTATCAAACACCGTAATCTAATTGCCAACTTCGAGCTAATAATATGCCACATTACCGCAATGCCGGAGCCACCTGTTTACGGCTTCCTTTCTGTAGAGCCCTATTCGGGCATTTTCTATTTCGGTGATTATGCTCCCTGCGGAGAGGAAATAACCGTAACAGCAATTCCCTATTCTTGCTACGAATTTGAAAAATGGACAGTAAACGGCGATGAGGTTTCAAGAAATAATCCACACATCTTCACTGTAACCAAATTATGCGAATTCGACACATTGAAAGCTCATTTTACGTTGAGGGAGTTCGATATCATTATAGAAATTGAGCCGGAAGGGTGTGAGGGAAGAATCTCCGGCTCAGGAACCTATCCTTGTGGCGATATGGTAACAGTAGAGGCATTTTCCGACGATTGCTGTCAATTCATCAAATGGATGGAAAATGGCGAAGATGTTCCTTTGCCGCCAGGTAGCAATGTTTACTCGTTTCCGGTATATGAAAACCACACTTTAACTGCCCTCTTTGAACCGATATTGTATAATGTTACCGTTTCGGCAGATCCACCTCAGGGTGGCACGTTAACGGGAGGTGGTTCGTATGTTTGTGGTGCAACAATTAACTTAGTAGCAGAAGCCGACACCTGCTATACCTTTTTATATTGGATGGAAGGTACAGATACTGTTTCCAAAGGTGCTGATTATACCTTTATTTTAGGTGCAAATAGAAACTTAGTGGCGCATTTTAAACGTGATTATTACGAGGTTACAGCTTCAGTATGCGCAACGGGAGGTGGTGCCGTGATAGGCGGAGAAAACTACTATTGCGGAGAGCAAGTAACCTTAGTAGCAGAAGCCGACACCTGTTACACATTTTTATTCTGGACGGAAGGCACAGATACTGTTTCTACCAATCTTGAATATAAGTTTATCTTAGGAACAAGCGACCGCGAGTTGGTTGCCCACTTCAACTTGGATTATTACGATGTATTTGTTTCAACGTATCCAACGGAAGGCGGTACGGTAATAGGCAGTGGTTCGTATGCTTGCGGTACAACTATTACCTTAGTTGCCGAAGCAGACACCTGCTATACCTTTATGGGTTGGACAGAAAATGGTATCCCTATTTTGCCCGTAGATCTCACACATATATTTACGATAGGGACAAGCAACCGCGAATTTGTAGCACATTTCGACTTGAATTACTATAATGTGACTGTTTCTGTTGATCCACCGGATGGTGTAGAAGTTTTTGGCACGGGCAATTTCTACTGCGGCGAAATGGTAACGATAACTGCCGTAGCCGATACTTGTTATTCCTTTTTATTCTGGGCGGAAGGCGCAGATACTGTTTCTACCAATCTTGAATATGAGTTTATCTTAGGAAAAAGCAACCGAGAGTTCATAGCGCACTTTGAGCTTGATTATTATGATGTTACAGTATCAGCAAACGCAATGGGAGGCGGTACAGCAACAGGAAGCGGAAATTTTTACTGCGGCGAAACAGTAACGGTAACCGCAACGCCCGACTCCTGTTTCTCCTTTAGTAACTGGACTGAAAACGATACGGTCGTTTCTACCGATGCTGTTTATGTTTTTGAGATAACGAAAGACCATTCTTTGGTCGCCCACTTCGAAATGAAAAGGTTAAATATCCATTTATCAGCAAATCCTATTTATGGAGGAGAGGTTTTTGGAATTGATGACGATATTATCTGTGGTGAAGAAAGAACAATAACAGCACTCCCCTTGTTGAATTGCGTTTTCAAAAGCTGGACAAAAATTGACAGTACTTTCGTCTCTAATGAGGCTGAAATTACCTTTTATGTCACAGACTCAATCCTATTAGTGGCTAACTTTGCTTGCGAAACTTTCAACATTACCGTTTCTGCTAATCCACCGGAAGGTGGAACTGCCTCCGGGGGAGGTACAGATATTCTCTATATGTCCGAAATTACTGTATCTGCTTTACCTGATGATTGTTACGAATTTATTGGATGGATTGAAGAGGGAGATACAGTCTCTACAAATCTTGATTATTCTTTCTTTGTAACCGAAGACCGTACGTTGGAAGCTCTCTTTGAAATAAAAACACTCATCGTTACTGCAACATCTAATCCTCCCGATGGCGGAATCCTCTCTATGGATACTGCACATCTTACCTGCAACACAGAAATAACAATGATTGCAACCCCAAATGTAGGATACCGATTTATTAACTGGACAATGAACGGTGACATGGTTTCAGAAGACTCTGTTTTTACATTTATAGTAAAAGACTCCATGCACTTAGTCGCAAATTTCGAATATGTAACCTACAATATTACCCTTCAGCCATACCCATTCTTTTATTACGGTCAGCTCTTTGAAAGCGGAGAGTATCCTCTGAACTATGAATTAACCGTACATGCCGTTGCTAATATCGAGTATGTATTTGTAAACTGGACAGAAGACTCATTAGAGGTCTCATCCGATGCAGATTATACATTTATAGTAAATAGAGATCGCTTATTAATAGGTAATTTTACTACAAAAACTCTTGATGTAGAGTTGTCTGCCAGTCCGGGAATAGGTGGTAATGTTGAGGGAGGAAGCACGGATATCCCTTATGGAGAATGGATTACTATTACAGCTACCCCCAATGAGTATTTCGTTTTTGTTAATTGGACTGAAAATGGAGAACACATTTCCGACAGCGCCGAATATTCTTTTCCGGTTCACCATTCCTGTCATTTGGTAGCCAACTTTGAGCCGGAAAGTTGTCTCATTAAACTCACTCCCAACCCATCGGGCGGCGGCACTCTTGAAGGAGGCGGATCTTTCTATATTGGAACACAAAGAACCGTTACAGCTTTCCCTGCCTCAGACTATACTTTTGAAAAATGGACAGAAAACGACTCAATTCTTTCTTTCAATACGGATTACACATTTACTGTAATGAGATCCTGTAGCTTAGTTGCTCACTTTACACCAAAAAACTATATCATTAATCTCTCTGCTTACCTTCCAGAAGGAGGTGAAGTTTATGGAGGAGGCAGTTTTCTGTATCAGGAAACAGCAACCGTTTGGGCAGAAGCTAATCCAAACTATGTTTTTGTAAACTGGACAGAAGAGGGAGATACTGTTTCTACTAATGCCGAATATTCTTTCCCTGTAACACGGTCGCGAAACTTAGTGGCTAACTTTGTTTTAGAAACTTATAATATTGACTTGTCTGCAGAACCATCGGAAGGAGGATGGGTTCAAGGTGCCGGCTATAATATCCCTTGGGGAACCGACACTATCGTAAGGGCTTATCCCAACACGCACTACTCTTTTGTGAACTGGACGGAGAATGAAGAGCCTGTTTCAGTTGATGCTTTTTATGGATTTGTAGTAAAAAAATCCCGAAATTTAGTAGCTAATTTTATCCCAAAGAATTACAATATTGAAGTATATGCAAGCCCGCCGGAATGGGGTACGGTTTCAGGCGGTGGAATTTTCACTTATCAGGAAAATATTACCGTGACAGCAGAAGCCAAGACGGGCTATATGTTTGTAAGTTGGACTGAAGAGGGTGATACCGTTTCTACCAATGCCGAATACTCATTCCAAATATTATGTAACCGAATTTTAACAGCGAACTTTGTGATAGCTGAATACAATATTATCCTTGATGCTGAGCCACCCGAAGGAGGAACTGTGGTGGGCAGCGAATCAAATATTCCCCATGGAGTACAAAAAACAGTAACCGCAATTCCCAATGATTTTTACAATTTTGCGGGTTGGTTTGAAGACAATATTTTAGTCTCTCCATTTGCCGAGTTCTCTTTTATCGTATCCAAATCGCGTTTTTTGGTTGCCCATTTTACAAAAATTTTAATCCCAATCACCTTAATATCAACCCCGTTAAATGGAGGCATGCTTTTGGGAGGCGGCAATATTCCACACGGAAGCGAGGTTACTATATCGGCGGAAGCCAACGATTGCTACGAGTTTGTTGCCTGGATTGAAGAGAAAGATACGATTACCTTTGAACCTCAATTTACCTTTACCGTAATAGAGCCTCGAACTTTTGTGGCTTGCTTTGCCATGACGAAAGTAAGTATTACCACCTCTGCAAACCTACCCGAAGGAGGGACCGTTTCAGGAGAATATATCGACATCCTTTGCGGAACCCCAATCACCGTTTATGCATATCCAAAACCGGAATACAACTTTATTAACTGGACTTTAGAGGGCGAAGAGTTATCTACAAATCCGGAGTTTACTTTTCAGGCAACTTTCTCCGGAGAGTTGGTTGCTAATTTTGTAATCAATTACTACACGATCACACTGTTTGCTGACCCGCCCGATATAGGTGAGGTTGAAGGAGGAGGAGTATTCCCCTACGGAACCGAGATAACCGTATCGGCTGAACCATACGAGGGTTTCAGTTTTACTCAATGGATGGAAGGAGATAAGGTAGTTTCAACGGATGCCGATTTTACTTTTATCGTAAAAAAATCTCAAACTTTGATTGCACTTTTTGAAAAAACAATGTACACCATCATTGTTGAAGTAAATGATTCGCTTTGCGGATATGCAACCGGATCAGGAAGATACGATATTGACGAGATTGTGCAAGTGAGGGCTTTCGAAAAAGACGGATACCAGTTTGCACATTGGACTATTGACGATGTGGTTGTTTCTACTACTAACAGTTATAGATTTTACGCTACAAGAAATTTAACCATAGTTGCAAAGTTCTTCATACTTGATTTTGACACGTATGCGGCAACCCTTTGGGATAACACATTCATGCTCAATCTCAAAAAATTAGATAATGAAGGATATGAGATTAAAGATTGCAGGTGGTTTAAAAACGGTATTGAAGTTGCTGAGACAAACACCATAGATGCGTTCAGCTACTCTGCCGGTTCCAGAAAAACAGATTTGTTAGAGTTAGCACCTACATACTATATGTTTCAATTGATTACTAAAGAAGGAAAACTCTTGAACTCCACGAAAAAAATGCTCACGGAGTACAAATTCGAACTTACTTCGCCTCAAAACAGATTAGTGGTATATCCAAATCCTGTCTTTTCCGGTATTTCATTTACCATTGAGGGTGTTACCGCAGGCAGTATGATTGAAGTATTTAATCAAATGGGCGTTTGTGTAAGCAGGAAAATGGCTACTGAGGAAGCAGCGACTTTAATTCTGCAACTTCCGGCAGGTGTTTACATCATTCGAAACCATAATAAAGAGGCGAAAATTACGGTTGTAAAGTAAAAAGTCATTTCTATTCTACAATATCCTTTCCCAAATCCGGTTCGGCACGAACCGCATCGAATAAACTATAAAACGCCATTTGCTGTCCACGAAGATGTACCGTTTCTGTTTTAGCAATCCTTTTGCGATGATGCGTACTGCTTTTTCCAACGGAAGCGTGAGCGGATATTTTTGATCCTTAATTAAATCTGTGTCAACAAAACCGGGAATGATGGTAGAAAATTTCATGTTTATTTTTTCATGATGTGCCGTTTGCGCCAAACTTTCGGTAAAAAGTCGCTGATAACCTTTTGTAGCAGAGTAAGAGGGAGCGCCGCGCAAACCCCTGTACCCCGCAACAGAAGAGATAACCGCAAAGTGCCCATATCCTTGGTTTTTAAAGTAATGGTATGCAAAACAGGCAATTTTTGTAAACCCGTCAATATTAGTTTTGTTAGTACGGTCTTCGTTTTCGTAATTAATATCCAAAAGTACTTTACCTATTCCGGAAGAGAATAGCAACATATCCATTCCGCCCAATTTTTGAATTAAATCTTCTAAAACAGCAATAGTATCTTCTTGAGTAACATCCATTTTCGCTGTCTTTATATTAGAAAATTTACTTTCAATATCTTCTAACAAGTCATTACGCCTTCCGGTAATGCCCACTATATGACCTATATTTGCGAATATTTCTGCAGTGCCTCTTCCTAAGCCGGAAGTAGCGCCTATGATGATGATTTTCATTTGCTGTTAGTACATTCCCGGCATTCCACCCGGCATTCCGCCGCCCATTGGAGGAGCAGGCGCTTCCTCTTTAATTTCGGAGAGAACACATTCGGTAGTTAACAACATTCCGGCGATAGAAGCAGCGTTTTCTAAAGCAACGCGGGCTACTTTGGTAGGGTCAATAACACCTGCCTGTATCATATCTTCATACACATCGGTGCGAGCATTGTAGCCCACTTTACCTTTTGCATCCTTCACGGCATTTACCACTACGGAGCCTTCTTTTCCTGCATTTTCAACAATCTGACGGAGTGGTTCTTCCAGTGCGCGCTTCACAATTTCAATCCCGATTTGTTGGTCATCGTTTTCTGTTTTTAGTTTTGCAAGCGCATCAATGGCACATAAATAAGCAACACCACCGCCAGGGATAATTCCCTCTTCAATGGCAGCGCGTGTAGCATGAAGGGCATCATCGAAGCGATCTTTTTTCTCTTTCATTTCCACTTCTGAAGCAGCACCCACATAGATAACAGCAACGCCGCCGGCTAATTTAGCCAAGCGTTCCTGCAATTTTTCACGATCATAATCCGATTTTGTTTTTTCAATTTGTGATTTTATTTGTGCCACGCGGTCGCTAATATTTTTCTTTGTCCCTTTTCCACTCACAATAGTTGTATTTTCTTTGTCAACTGTAATCTTTTCCGCAGTGCCAAGCATATCCAATTGTGCGTCTTCCAATTTGAATCCTTTTTCTTCTGTAATAACCAAACCACCGGTGAGGATTGCAATATCTTCTAACATCTCTTTTCTGCGGTCGCCGAAGCCCGGAGCCTTCACTGCAACAATCTTCAAGCCGGCGCGAAGTCTGTTCACCACTAAGGTAGCCAATGCTTCACTTTCCAAGTCTTCTGCAATAATTAACAACGGACGTCCGGTTTGCACTACTTTTTCTAAAATGGGCAAAAACTCTTTCATGTTACTCATTTTCTTATCGTAAATGAGGATGAAAGGATTTTCATAAACAGCTTCCATTTTCTCAGCATCGGTAATAAAGTAGGGAGAGATATATCCTCTATCGAATTGCATACCTTCTACCACTTTCACGTCGGTTTCGGTTCCTTTTGCTTCTTCGATTGTAATAACTCCTTCTTTTTTAACTTTTTGCATAGCTTCTGCAATCATTGATCCTACGGATGTATCATTATTTGCAGAAACAGTAGCAACCTGTTCAATCTTTTCGTGATTGTCGCCAATAGATTGAGATTGTTTTTTCAGATGATCCACCACCGCGGCAACTGCAATGTCAATTCCGCGTTTCAGGTCCATAGGATTTGCTCCTGCTGTAACGTTTTTTAATCCGGTGTTAAAGATAGCTTGCGCCAGCACGGTGGCAGTAGTAGTACCATCCCCGGCTTGGTCGTTGGTTTTAGAAGCCACTTCTTTCACCATTTGAGCACCCATATTTTCGATAGGCTCGCTCAGTTCAATCTCTTTGGCTACGGTAACGCCATCTTTAGTAATTTGCGGCGCACCGAATTTTTTATCAATAATTACATTTCTACCTTTGGGTCCTAAGGTAACTTTTACTGCATTGGTTAATGCGTCCACGCCTTTTTTTAATCCTTCGCGTGCTTCCCATTCATATACGATTTTCTTTGCCATAAATATTTTATTTAAAGATTTAATAATTTAAAATTTAAAGTTTTTAGTGGTTAGTGATTATATCTCTTAATTCTTAATTTTTAATTCTTAATTGTATTAAATGATAGCATAAATATCACTTTCTTTCATAATGAGGTAATTTTCTCCCTCAAGTTGAAGTTCTGTACCTGAGTACTTTCCGTAGAGTACGGTATCTCCGGCTTTCACGGTCATAGGTTCATCTTTTTTACCTGGTCCCACTGCGATTACAGTACCTTTTTGCGGTTTTTCCTTTGCGGTATCCGGGATAATGATGCCGCCTGCTGTTTTTTGCTCAGCTTCTGCCGGAGCAACTAAAACTCTGTCTGATAATGGTTTGATGTTTACTTTCATAATGAATAATTTTTTATTGATTTAAAGTGAAAATGAGATAAACAATTTTTTTGCGCAAATATTGTACAAATACCGTGCCAAAAAAAGGTTATCGAAAAAAGGGTTAAACTATGTGAGCTAATTCACGCAAAGGCGCAAAGGCGCAGAGAAAAAAAACTTTGCGTCTCTGCGTCTCTGAGTGAATAATTCAAAATGGTCTTCAGAATAGACTGTAAAGATAAATTAATGGATGGATTTTACAATACTTTTTGTAAAGCAATTTATTAATAATAGAATACTTGTGTTATTATTAAGGAGAGACTAATTAATTATTATTCATTATATCGTGTCATGAAAGCGCGGCTATCTGTTCTTTCAGTATCGAAATTTTGGTCTCAGTATCGGTTTGTTTCTTGCGCTCGTTGGCTACTACCTGCTCAGGTGCGCCCGAAACAAATTTTTCGTTCGAGAGTTTATTTATTACCGACTGCAAAAAGCCTTCGGCGTATTTTAAATCTTCTTTTAATCTCAACAGCTCTTCATCAACATTGATCGTTTCGGCTAACGGGATGCAGTATTCTATATTATTTTCTATAAAAGAGATAGCGCCTGCTGCTTTTTCCGGCACAAACTCAATGGCGGTTAAGTTGCATAGTTTTTTTATTACCTCGAAAAAAGTTCTACCATAAATATTCGTATCTACTACTTGCAACGTGAGCCCTATTTTTTGTGCGATATTTTTTTCTGCTCGTACTCTTCGAATTTGTTCAATAACCTTTAAAGTGTTTTCGAAAGATGTCAACAGAGTTATATCAGGGTTTTCATCAAAGTTTGGAGGCGATTGAAACATGATAGACTCTTTTTGCTTCCTTTCTTTTAAGTTTTGCCATAATTCTTCTGTAATAAATGGCATAAATGGATGCAGAAGGCGCAACAGTGGGTCGAAGATATCAATAATTTCTGTGAATGATTTTTTGTCAATGGGGTGCAGATATGCCGGTTTCGCTATCTCTAAGAATGTAGAGCAGAAGTCGTCCCAACACAATTTATAAACATTTATTAATGCTTCGCTTAGCCTATATTTAGCAAAGTGATCGGTTAATTGGTTTGCCACTTCGTTTAAACGGTTTTTAAACCATTCGATGGCGATTTTTGTATGTTCGGGTTGAGAGATATGAGTATCCACCTCCCATCCTTTAACTAAACGGAAGGCGTTCCATATTTTGTTACTAAAATTTCTGCCTTGTTCGCATAGAGCTTCATCAAACATGAGGTCGTTTCCTGCAGGAGAACAGAATAACATACCTACGCGCACACCATCTGCACCATATTTTTCCATTAACTCAATCGGGTCTGGGGAATTTCCGAGTTGTTTCGACATTTTCCGGCGCAATTTATCGCGCACCATACCTGTAAAATAGACATCGCGAAATGGGATCTCCTGCCGCCACTCTAATCCTGCCATAATCATGCGCGCCACCCAAAAGAAGATAATATCGTGTCCTGTTACCAATACTGCTGTGGGATAATAATATTTAATCTCTTTATTATCAGGTGAGCGAATCCCGTCAAACAGAGAAAGTGGCCACAACCATGAAGAGAACCATGTATCAACCACATCTTCATCTTGTTTCAGGTCGTTTATAGAAAATTGAGAACCGAACATTTCCACTGCTTTTTTGTAGGCAGCTTCTTTCGTTTTAGCTACAATAGCTTCACCGTTAGGAAGATAGTATGCAGGAATACGATGTCCCCACCACAATTGGCGACTTATACACCAGTCTTTCACATTCTCCATCCAATGGGAGTATGTATTTTTCAACTTTTCTGGTAAGAAGCGGATGGAGTCGTTCATAACTACATCTAAAGCAGGTTTTGCCAGCGCTGCCATATTGCAGAACCATTGCTGCGATAACTTTGGCTCAATAGCCTCGTTAGTGCGTTCAGAAAATCCCACTTTATTTACGTAATCTTCAATTTTCACCAAATTTCCGGCGGTTTCCAATAAGGGGATAATCTGTTTCCGAGCCTCAAACCTGTCCACCCCAATTAAAATCTCTGCATTTTCATTCAGCGTACCATTATCGTTAAAAATATTGATAGAGGGTAATTTATGAGAAATTCCTATATGATAGTCGTTTATATCGTGAGCTGGTGTAATTTTCAGGGCTCCTGTACCAAATTCACGATCCACATATTCATCAAAAATTAAAGGGACAGAACGGTTTACTAATGGAACAATACATTTTTTTCCTTTCAAATGCTGAAACCGCTCATCTTCGGGATGCATACACACAGCCACATCTCCCAAAATAGTTTCCGGTCGTGTGGTAGCAATTGTTACACATTCATTTTCAGCATCTTCAATTTTATATCGGAGGTAGTACAATTTAGATTGCACTTCATGGTGTATCACTTCCTCATCCGAAACAGCAGTAAGCGCTTTCGGATCCCAGTTTACCATGCGTACACCACGATAGATTTTCCCTTTTTCGTACAGATCAATAAACACATCAACTACCGATTCCGACAGGTCCTCATCCATAGTGAACTTGGTGCGGGTCCAGTCGCAGGAAGCTCCCAGTTTTCGTAACTGTTGCAAAATAATGCCTCCGTGTTTTTCTTTCCATTCCCAAGCATGCTCTAAAAATTGTTCACGAGTAATTTGGCTTTTGTCAATCCCTTTCTCCTTGAGCGTTGCTACTACTTTTGCTTCAGTAGCGATAGATGCATGGTCGGTTCCGGGCACCCACAGCGTATTAAAGCCCAACATACGCGCCCGACGAATCAGTACATCTTGAATTGTATTGTTCAACATGTGACCCATGTGAAGCACTCCTGTGACATTCGGCGGAGGGATTACAATCGTATAAGAGGGTCGTTCATCGGGAGTTGAAGCAAAAAAATGGTTCTCCTCCCAAAATCTATACCACTTATTTTCAATCTCTTTCGGGTCGTACTTTGTTGAAACTTTCATCATATCCTGTATTTTTGAATTGGGACGCAAAGATAGTGTAGTTTTTGATTTCTGGTATTTATTCTTTTTCACTATTGTCCGATTAAAATCTAATTTTTTTTCACCATTGTGGTTCAATCAGTTATGCTTCAAAATTAGTGTTTATTAAAAGTTACCTCCCTGTTTTTTAGAAATCAGCAGGCAAATCCGGTGGAAATGTACTATCAATACCTTAGCCAATATTCTGAAGACCATTTTGAATTAGCTCACATAGTAACCATCAAAAATTGAAATTTGTACTGCGTTTGGAACTTTATTTTTACTTTTTGTGCGTTTTTGATAACTCCTTCTCCCATTTTGGATTATCCAATATAAGTCCAACTCTATTGACCAGCGATATTTGTATTTGCCATGCCATCACATACTTCGCGGGCGGAATCACAACGCTCAAACACGCCAAAAAGATCGGCTGTCCGACCAATTTTTTTGCTACTTTCGCCCATGTTTTTATTTTTGTCAGGTAGTACAGCAAAAATACAACATTGGGGCGATTTTTTATCGCCCTTTTTGGTGTGTCTTGTTTTTTATAAATTTGCAGCCAAATTATGACCGAAAAGTTAGTAGGTCAGTAGTGATTCTTTTTCTTTGTTTAACGAGTGTAATATTGGTAGAAATTATTTCTTTGCCGAGCAAAAATATCCGTTACGGATATTAAAATTAACATAAAAGAATATGAATACCACAGTAAAAGCAAGGCATAGAGAACTTACACTATATTATGATATACGCAATAGTATTGCTTCAAAAACTGTAGATTACATATAGTCCTTAGGAGTATTTAAAATTAAACAGAAAATAGATAACCGGATTATTTCCAATCTGTCGGAAGCCTTTGATGATGTAAAGCTACATGAACATGGAAAAATAAAGATAAGAAGCCTATTTTTTGTCCCGATTTTGTCCCGCCTAAGCGGCACTTTTGCTGTAAATAATTGTGTTTTTGTTTATTACAAGCAATTTGCGGAGAGGGAGGGATTCGAACCCCCGGAGGCTTTCACCTCAACGGTTTTCAAGACCGCCGCAATCGACCACTCTGCCACCTCTCCGCGGCAAAAATACACTTATTTCACTCCCTTTTTT
>Ga0123353_10003816_pt1 | contig 19216 bp, 20 predicted proteins | sample TergutLab28metaG_3_FD_92763 | JGI IMG/M metagenome (GOLD analysis project Ga0123353, IMG submission 92763) | Labiotermes labralis P3 segment gut microbial communities from Petit-Saut dam, French Guiana - Lab288 P3 | ecosystem: Host-associated > Arthropoda: Insects > Digestive system > Gut ... | reverse complement strand
ACTGGTACTGCAGGCTGTAGTCCCAACATACTGTCCCACCACACTGATACAGCTCATACTGCATGCTGTAGTCCTAACAGACTGTCCCACCTTACTGGTACTGCAGGCTGCAGTCCCAACAGACTATCCCACCATACTCGTACAGCTGGTACTGCGGGATGCAGTCCCAACAGAATGTCCCACCATACTGGTACTGCAGGCTGTAGTCCCAACATACTGTCCCACCACACTGATACAGCTGGTACTGCAGGCTGTAGTCCTAACAGACTGGCCCACCTTACTGGTACAGCTGGTACTGCAGGCTGCAGTCCCAACAGACTGTCCCATCATACTGGTACTGCAGGCTGTAGTACTAACAGACTGCCCCACCTTACTGGTACAGCTCGTACTGCAGGCTGCAGTCCCAACAGACTGTCCCACCATACTGGTGGTACAGCTCGTACTGCAGGCTGCAGTCCCAATAGACTGTCCCACCACACTGATACAGCGGGTACTGCAGGCTGCAGTCCCGACAGACTGTCCCACCACACTGATACCACTGGTACTGCAGGCTGCAGTCCCAACATACTGTCCCACCACACTGATACAGCTGTTACTGCAGGCTGCAGTCCCAACAGACTGTCCCACCATACTGGTACAGCTGGTACTGCAGGCGGCTGTCCCAACAGACTGTCCAACCACACTGATACCGCTGGTACAGTAGGACTTAGTGTCACCAAAGAACAGAACAGTATTTTTGTTCAAAAAGTGCAATGACAGTCCAGTTGGATTTTGCATATGGAAACGATAAAGGTTAGTTCATTCATTAGTCTCAAATGTAACTCACGTGTAGATGACTTCTTAATAGTCTGTCTGCGGCGCGCCTGCAACATGCCGTACACGACGGTTGCAAGGCTGCTGTAAGTACTAGGTTGACGCGCAAAACCTGGAGCATGACCGGCCTTGCGTCCCATGACATAGTAAGTCTCCATGTCACCTTTGCCCTTCACAGGCACTACCCCTCGCAGCTGCACCTGATAACCCCTTTTCTCCAAGATCTGTGGCAAATGTCACATTTATGAAGAAAATTCAGTATGTGAAGTTCCCTAGGTCATAAAAATTATATTATAAGTCATTCCAGTGTTCAATGTAGATATTTTTGCCTTAATATCATTACTTTCCAACAAAATCCAAGAGCACATTCTTTCATTTGTCCCATCTTGGCATGAGTTTAAAAATTCCACCACAGTAGCAATGGCTCTTGCATTAGTATAACCATTCACAAACAACCATATCTACTTCCTTATGTCTCATAAAAAAAGCACAAAAATAATTTCTTTCAGACCTTCAATGAGGGGTGCAAAAGTTCCAGTTGCTAAGGGAGCTAAATTTAGTATGATGGTGCCCAATATATGTGGATCCTGAGTATGGAACTTGCTACATGGCACCCTTCTGACACTTAGGATTTTGAGAAGATTCCTAGATTTCTGGAAAACTTGCACACCGCTGCCTTGAGTTGTTTAAAACAGAACAATACAAGTACCTGGAATCTGTAGTAACAAGAGAAACGAGCTGGAAGGCAATGGAAACTGCCAATTCTGTGAGAGCTGAAAAATTAAAAGTAATTTGTTTGAGCTTCTGAAGCAACGCTTTGCACATCACCAGTTTTACGGTAACAGGGGAGTGCAAATGGCTGTTCAAGAAAGGTTGCTAATGCAAGGGCTCAGTTTCTACCACCGTAGAATTTTTAAACTTATTTGAAGTTGCAGCCAATGAATCAATGTGCTTGGGGATTTTGTTGAAAAGTAGCGATACTGAAGTGGAATTCATGAGGTACATTAACGTTATAATGGCTTGCAATTCAATGTTTATGACCCAGGAAACATTACTTAGTAAAAACGTACTTGCACACACACACACACACACACACACACACACACATTCCATGGATCCAAAATTAAGTCATAAGAATTCAAAATATACAACACAAAGTTTTGAAAATCCTTCATATATTAAAAAAGGGGCAGGTATACCTCATAAAATAATTCTACCATTACAGCATTTGTAGTGAAAAGAGAGCATATTACAAGTAGATACACAGGTGTCTGACCAGAAAGTTCCAGGACTGAGCTGAAGCTTGCACATTCTGGGAGATATCACATCGATTATCTTCTGACAGTATTACACAGCAATACTGCATGTACATAGAAATATTATATTTTAATGTTTCATGACCTTGAAAGACAAGACGTTCTGTCAGAGGTGTTGGGATATGATGGTGTGTCGGTGTGCGAGTAGTCCCTACCATGTCAAGGGTCATAATGCTCTCACTTTCAGTTAAGGTGCTACAGTCCTTTCAACTATTCGGAACCACTTACCTAACGACACAGTGTATCATCTCAGAAGACTTGAATCTTCAACAACACTACTGTAACAACCTAACATCACACAAGGCCTGGCCAGCTGTTCACAATCTGCTCTGCACAACAAATGGTTGTGAATATTCTGAAATTCTTACCACAGACGTCTCTTTGGGGACCTGAATTTTACCCATTGTACCAGTTGAATCCATTCGAGATGCCTCATTCACAGTGTTGCCCCAGATATCATACACAGGCTTGCGGGCTCCAATAACTCCGCCCACTAATGGTCCACAGCTGATTCCTGTGAAGTTTCAACTAGTTAGTGGCAACATTCAGTAGTTACACAAACCATCATTCTGACTATTTCACAGTCACGTGACTACATACCGACTCTTAAGTAAAAGTTATTGAATGAGTGTTTGTTCACATCCTCAAGGCGCGTCTTCATAGCGAGAGCAAAGTCCACCAGTGCACACACGTGTTCATACTCATCCTCTTCTACCTACATCAGAAAGAATCGGCCAGTAATGTGTGAACATAATGTGTAGTAGGCAATTTACAGTGGGTGCCATAGGAAGGAAATATGGTAGTTCAATACGGAATAATGCAGGAAGAGTAGAAGTGGGCATTTAGGTAGAAGGTAAGGACGAAGCTGTTCCTTGACACACCACAAAGGCATATAGGCGTTCTTAACAGTGGCACTGGATGGCTGTGAGTGCTGAGTTTAATGCCCCGGCCATCCTAACAACCAGGAAAGAACACCCAGTAACCATTGAAGAGGAGGTTTTGGTGGGGTCTAGAGCTGGTCTGGATATTTATGCAGAATAGATGTTAACTCTTGTTCTTGCCACAGTGCTGGATTTACTACATGCAGGAAGAAATGCAAAGGGGATGTACATAAAACCTGTGAAGGGAGGGGTTCAGGAATGGCATGCAGTTTGAAATGACAAAGTAAAAAGCGAATCAGAGAAATGCCACATTGTGACACAGCATGTTATGAGATACACACACTGCACACACCATTCAGACTGTGACAAGGCACAGTTTGGCAGACACGTTACAAACCTGCTGTGTCATTCTTCTACCCTGAAGATGGAGGCAATAAGTTCCTTAAAAACACCTAGCAAAGTACACAATGTCATATTCTAACATTCAGGACCCCTAAATATCATAGATACCTTCTGGCTAGGATTCAGTCCTGATGCTGCCATGTAAGTGGCTCCTACAGTTTTAACCTTCTCGATGCATTTAAATCGTGGTTCATCCAACAGTTCATCAAAGTCAGCTGAAAAACAATGATACATCATTCAGCCACAAAGCCATTTGTAATGTATTATGACAGTTCTTCTCTGAAGATGTTCACAGTAACAGTCTCTGGCTGTAGAACAGAATGTTTTTCCTTCCCATTCTGCAGCTCATTTTGCAATACAGGAACCTAATTGCTGTGGCTTTGTCTAATAAAACCAGAGGCTGGACCAGAAATGATCACAAGGTCCCTGGCTTGTAACCTAACAAAGCGTTTGATTTTTCCACGCCATTTTAGAAGGCAAATTTGGGGAAATAGACAATAGGTGTGGGGTCAGTCTATAACACAACAATATTTAAAGGTGTTTAATAATGATAAAAGTTAACTACATGTTTTGGCCTAAATGGCCATCATCAGGTTTACGTTCGAAAGTATAGTGGTATTTCTTTACGGGGTTGGAGTGGATACGTCACGATGGTGAGATCATCATCTGTGATGTTTGTATATGCTATTGGGGGGAGGGGGGGGGTGATCTGTAATGTGCACAGATCCAACTGCCCACACGTAAAAGCATGCAGTCTGCTAAGCTTCCTCATAACAACTGAACTACGAACCAGCACAAGTACGACACGCTAACCAGAGAATACAAGTGACACCAGACTACAAATATATATACCAGCAGTGATACCACAATACCAAGTGACTTTAACATCACAGTGCCATGCAATAATCACCAAACAGGTCAAGCACCAGAACACCTATCCGCCTAATACGACACACCCTGGATGGAGGACAAATACACGAACCCACAACAGACCGGACACAGAGACCACCACACCACAGATACAAAGGATAGAGAGCACACACAACACATTAGCCCACCAGCAGTGGACAGCAGAAAGGAATACAGAAACTGGAGACCCACTCAGGACAACAGCGAGAAAACTAAGGCTGCCCCCAGGATAGCGCACATTACAGATCACCCCCCTCTCCCCAATAGCATATACAAACATTACAGATGCTGAGATCTCACTATCATGACGTATCCACTCCATCCCTGTAAAGAAATACCACTATACTTTCGAACGTAAACCTGATGATGGCCACTTAGGCCGAAACATGTAGTTAACTTTTATCATTATTAAACACCTTTAAATATTGTTGTGTTATAGACTGACCCCACACCTATTGTTTATACATACACAACGGGGATGGCTCAATTTAAAATTGGGGAAATAGTTTTAATCACATTTGAAGCAAATCTGCACTGTAAGACACGGGGTAATTGCATACAGTTGTGTGTTACAGTAGGCAGAATACAGTATTACCACATTACGTACCATCTGTGTACTGGGTTTAAAATGGTGACATACCTATGATCTCGTTTAGAAGCCGAATGCACTCCATTCCCTTGTTGATATCTTCTGAGTAGAATTCTGTGAAGTTTGGAATGCTAGCGAACATTACACCAACCTTGTCACGGGACTGGGAGTACAGCGCCTGAACAATGCAACAAGATGTTGCTGAACATGCACAGAGACAAGCACAGATACTGTATCAGGATGTGGCTGTTTTCTTTCTGAGAATCACAACATGTAGTGGTCAAAACTTTAAAGAAAGTTAACATAAAAATATTACATTTTACATACATAATTAAAGGAAGGGTTTTGAAAGAGGATTTGCATCACATCCAAACAGTGTACTGTAATACAGGGTTATTCAAAATGATTGTCAGGGTCATACACAATACACTCCAGATGCAACCCCATATGATTTCTTTCTATGGGGTTACATCAAGGATCAGGTTTATGCTCCTCCTCTTCCCGCAAGTATCCCGGAACTGAAGGTACAAATTAGAACCGCCACTGAAGCCATCACCGCTGACATGCTACAAACAGTTGGGAATGAACTCGATTATCGTGTTGATGTTTGTAGAATCACAAACGGTCCACATATAGAGCACCTGTACGGTGTGTAACAAAAACTGGGAGTGTTGTTCTAACAAATAAAAAAATACATATATACTGCTATCTGAAGTGTATTGTGTATGACAAGTTGTTAAAACTCTGACAATCATTTTGAGTAACCCTGTATTTGTGCTTTGCTTCAACAGCCACTGCCACTGTATATACAGGTAATAGTACCAAGTGTACTTACTGTAACATTCACAACAGTACGTTCATTAGAATAAATGGCATCCCCTTTATCAACACTGTGACATGTTTCGGCACCAGATACCTTCGTCACAGAGATGACTGTGTGAGTTCAAATGAATATAATAAAGACTAAAATCCATTTACATTCAGTGCGCAAGATGTCCTGCACAGAGATACACTAAAACAGTAACCTTGTATTTAGATATGTATACTTTATTTATACTGGGGCATTTAATATTTCAGGGTTTTCTCTCTGAGGTCCATGGCAGGAAGTGGAATAACACATGAAGCCATGAACAGGCAAACTGTAAGCTTGTGGGCTGAACCAAAGCTAGAAAATAGATTCAAAGCCTGGAAGTTCTACACCAGAGAGAAATGCAAGTAAAGTCCTGTATAGGAAACCTGAAACAGAAGTGCATACTTGGAAGACCAAGACATAGATGAGACATTAATATTAGGATGGATCTAAAGGAAAGAGGGTAGAAGGGCGTGGACTGGATGAGTTTGGCTGAGGACAGGAAACAACTGTTGGGCTTTACTGAACACAATAACAAGCATTTAATGTGGAGAATTTCTTGACAAACTGAAAAACTAGTAGCTTCTCAAGAAGGACTTGCTTGGTCTGTTAGTTAGTCATTCAGCTGGTTGTAACCATCCACTTTAAGTGTCTGATCACCCCAAAGTGGCAACATTCTTGTCTGTTTGCACAAGACTCTTATGAAGACATATTTACTGCAGAGTGTCAAGTGGACTGAACAGCTACAACTTCTATGTTTAATTAACAAAGCCCTTGCATTCGATTACAGTAGGTAGGATAATCAAGTACAACTACTGGAATGAATGCTGTTGATTGCACTACTGACACAAGACAAACATTAAATATGGTGACTCAGACTTAAACATGTGCTACAGTGTCTTAACAGTAATGGTCCCTAGCAAGGCACAAACTCTTAGCCTTCTGGAATGCCTTTCTTCTCTCTTTCATTTGTTAAGAGATGGTGCCTACTTGGAAACTTGTTTGATGTCATGTTGTGCATATTAAGGTGTGAGTCTTTTGTTAAGTAAGATTTATTGTTAGTGCTCCGTAACTCCTGTGTACAAATACTGTTTTGTATTGTTGTCTGGCATCTGTCTGTTACTTCAGTGTTACATCTCACAGCAGCTGTAGAGTGCCACAGCCTGCTGACTGCTGGTTGCCTATCACATGGAATGCCTGGTACTTGCTGTGGTCTTCCATCTGTACTGACTGACACTCTCCTCCATTCACTGGACGCTTCCAAAAAATGCCTGTCTTCTCATAAAAATAAAGTTACAAACTTTTCAAGGTTTTTGGTTTTCTTTTACATTTTTATTACTGGCATTCCACGAGTTCTTGAACCGAAGAGACATTTTGCTTTCAAAAGGGATTCAAAAGTTTGTGACGGTTTTATTATGAACATCGACACTACTGTGCAGTCCCTACCCTTCCTCACACAACACAGTACATCTTAATCAAAATCTGCGCCCTACCTCAGTTGATCGATCTTCTTTCAAAAAGTGATGAGCAACGTGGTCCGGCAATATGTTCTTCAGAAGTTGTGTATTATTAGCTCGGGTCTCCATCATGTCTGCCAACTCGCGCTCTGCTTGCTGCTTCCACAAGAAGTCCAATCGTGATGTCACCTCCACCAGACGAGCATGGTAAGTGACCATGATAAGGAACACCATCAGCAGCAGCACCAAAATGGCCGTTCTTAAAATCTCGTCTCTGCTGAGAAAATTTACAGAATTTGTAACTAAATAGATTCCAATTTAAAAGCAGTGGTGGAAGAATGTGATCCAGTGTTTCCATACCCTTTCAAAGGGCAACATTCCATATTTTTGAACAGTATAAGTACAAAAAATAATGAGGCAGGAAACATAAAGCTAAATTTAACCCTTTAAATACTAAGATAAACTTCAATAATATTTAAAGATTCTGTTTTTGCCATGCAGTAAACTCTCCCAGGCGAATGCAACAGTCTCACATCTCACACAATTACATTGCAATACTCACTCCTTGCTGGAGGCCACAAGAAAAAGGGTGGTGAAGACAAACACCATGACAGTTGCCAAGGTGGTCTTTACTAGATAGTACAGTTTGAGAGCTGTAGCCAGTGCAACAAGACACAGTACCCATGTGTACACAATGTATTCCAGGGCTGGGCACTGTTCAGGTTCGCTGGCATCGTGGTGGTTAACATGCTCCAAAACTGTTTTCACTTCTGTCGTGGTGGTAACACTGTCAACGTTTTCATCTTCTGTGTCTCTCTTGACTAGCTTCTGAACTACAAAACTACTATCATCAGCACTCATATCATTAACACTACTATCATCAGCACTCATATCATTAACACTACTATCATCAGCACCACTACAATCAGCACTGCGCAACAACAGTTTTTCCTGAGGTTGACTTTTATTTGTGCTAAATGTTCTGTTCTGACTTAATAGATTTTTCCATATTTTGTGAAAATAAATTTTACTGTTAGATACTTCCAACTTATTAGTTCTGAACTCTGATACATTCTTTGCAATAACATTACCACTGATCACACCAGTGTCCAAGTCTTTCACAACTGCACTATGTCTCCTGGTACGCGCACTGCGTTCTGTGTTTGCAGCGAAGCCACTTTTGTGTGTTCCGTTTGCATGGCGTTTCCAGGCATGTCTATTGATGAGGCCAAACTGCATGAGTGTGGAACCTGTTACATTGTGTGAATCACTATCATTCCTTGAAGCTACAGAGGTGTTGATTTTTGTCAGGTTACTTAAGTCTGAAATATAATGGCTCAGCACTGCATTATCTGGCATTACATTATTTCTACCACTGAGACTAGAAGCACTTCTTTTCCAAGTCCTTGTATTCATTACTTGGTCACCAAGACTCATATTTTTTGCCACGGAGTTTGTGGTGTGCAACGTTGAATTACATTCAGATGTGTTATTTGTGCAGCCTGGTGGCACAAACTGACTGGCAGGTTTCGGATAGTCGTCGGTGACAGCTGATCTGTACTCCCTAGCGGTGACAGTCAGCAGAAAGGACAGCACCACCTCGCCAATAGAAGTGTGAGCTAGTGCCTGTGGATGTGGGTTGACCTCTGTAGAAGGACCCGGGTTACTGGTGCTCCTTGCTGACTCACTCATACAATGCATCTGATAAGAAAGAATAGTACATGACACTGGGGAATATTAAGTCACCAGAAGGGCTTGTGATGAAATAGGATCACAGAATGTTATAACACCAGAAGGGATTGTGATGAAATAGGATGACAGAATGTTATAACACCAGAAGGGATTGTGATGAAATTGGATGACAGAATGTTATAACACCAGAAGGGATTGTGATGAAATAGGACAACAGAATTTTATGACACCACAGGGGATTGTGATGAAATAGGATTACAGAATGTTATGATACCAGAAGGGATTGTGATGATATAGGATGACAGAATGTTATGACACCAGAAGGGATTGTGATGAAAGAGGATGACAGAATTTTATGACACCACAGGGGATTGTGATGAAATAGGATTACAGAATGTTATGATACCAGAAGGGATTGTGATGATATAGGATGACGGAATGTTATGACACCATAAAGGATTTTGATGAAATAGGACGACAGAATGTTATGACACCACAGGGGATTGTGATGAAATATGACAGAATGTTATGACACGACAGGGGCTTGTAAAAGTTCAATATCACTAAATATGCATGAATAAATAAATGAGTGAATGAATGAGTAAATGAATAAATGGATGAATGAACACATGAATAAATAATTGAATGAACAAGTAACTGAACAGGAGAATGGATAAGTCAATAAAAACGTGACTGAACATGTACATAAATAAGGAAACAGATAAAGTAATAAATTGGTAAACAATAATCAATAAATAAATTAACAAACAGATAATGTAACAAATGGGCAAATAATAAAAACTAAACAAATAAGTGTATATATATATATATATAAATGATTAAATAAGGAGATAAATGAACAAATAAATAAGTAAATAAGGATATTAGGAAATGAACAAATCAGTAAATTATGTAAAGAAATAACACAGCCAATACAAACTCCATGAAGCAGGAACCTTCCCAACAAGCTAATATTTTTAGCCACTCTCGATATGCCCCACATTTTATGGAAGCCAAACGTTCATCAACACGTTCACAACAGCTTGCCACTTGTTCTGTTCCTGGGCCTTTTGAATCAAGTCCAATCCCTGTCATCCTGCTTCTTAAAGATCCATTTTAATATTACCATCCAGTCCATGTCTATGTCTTTAAGAAACCTGCTTCTACAGGCTTTCCCACCAAACCCTGTATATATTTCTCTTCACCCCAGACATGCCACATGCTCTGCCCATTTCATGCTCCTAATAACATTCAGTGCTGCCCAGTCTGTCTCAGGCATGCCAGTAACAGACCCTTGTCCTGTCTCCCTGACACCCAGACACTGGTGGTCAGTGAAGCAAACAAATGGAAGAGAATTGGTGACGGTAAACTTCACCCTATAACCTGTCATGAAGACACAGAAGGGGAGAACAGGCATAGCTCTTCTCTTTTATCAAATTCGGCGCTAGATGGGGTGGGTGGTCAACGCTATGCCCCGGCCGCTTTACCTTCAGGAATGACACGGTATGCATCATGTAGGAGGCTAGTTGGGCCGCAGGGCCGGTCTGGATGGGTGCGAAAGATCTCTTCCCTACTGGGATTCGATCCCTGGACCTTCCAGCCCTTAGCGATTCACCATACTGACTGAGCTATTCCGGCCCACACATGAAGAGTGTTTATTTATAACATGTGAGATATGTTGTGCAGCAGGAGACGGGATAGCTCAGTCAGTATAGTGACTAGGCTATGGGCTGGATGACCAGTTCCGTTACCAGGAGGGCAACAGATTTCTCTCTTCTCGAAAATGTCCAGAGCGCTCTCAGCCCACCCAGCCTCCCACTCAATGGTTACCGAGGGGGTAAAGCAGCTGAGGCGTGATGCTGACCACTCACCTGGATCTAGAGCTGAGGTTAACAATGAGTGGAGCTAGACCTGTACCAAATGTGCAGTACCAAATTCTCCCTTGCCAAATAATGCAGCCAAACCTCACTGCCGGAACTTACCACCAGACTGACCGAGGAAGCAGCTGACATAAGGACGATGACACAGCAGATGAAGGCAGTTCGATGGTTCCGATGCAACGTCAAGACGCTGGACATTGCCTGCAGAATCTCTGGCAGCTGGTGGAACTCCTCCGCCATTACCATGATGAGCGCCAGTGCCAGGATGGCGGTCGTAGCTGCCATAGTGCCGACCAGCTCTGGCCCCCTGCAACACTGACTTGCTCAGACAGATATTTCTGATATTGCCAGCCACCAGCAGCAAGCATAAAGATTACAAATATAGAGTAGCAGGAACAGTAGGTGCCGGGTTGCATACAGTGCAGGGAACTGACTGACTATCTGAGGTACTGTTAGCTGCTGGGGAAGGACTTTACTCCAGTGTTTGTTTGTTTCTTTGTTTAGTGATACTGTTAGTACCTGGACTATATGGAATGAAGATGAACACAGAGCACTGGGGAGATGAGAATTGATAAAAGAAAAGAAATGACTTGGAGTAAAGGCTATCCCTCTGCCACTGCATCCAACAAAAATCCCACATACACTGCACTGGAATCGAACCCAAGACTCAGTTGTGAGAAGCTTTTGACAAGCCTCCTGAACCATGGCACAAACCCAAGGTTTCAACAGAATGTATGTGCTGGTGTGTGGCAATGCTGTGTGTTGGGACCATAATGAGATGTGTGACTGTCAGTTGTTGACAGTAGAACTGACAGACTGCAGTAACAAGATGTTACACCTACAGTGACTGGTGGTGCTGCTGGGTGGAGGAATCAAGCAACATAATTCATTAACTTATTAACCCTCCAAAAGCGCTGGGAATTAAAAGTCCATCCACTTCCCAAGTGGGAGGGTCTATCCAATTTATAGTAATCTTAAATGCATTCAAGGATATATGTGGTCACTGAGACAATAGTATGTGAAGAACTATAGGTCCTTACAGTGCATCAAGGTTGGCACTGAAGGGATGATTACTACAAGAAATACAGACGTAGCAAATTCCTCTGGAACTGTGGTAACACTGTACATACTGGTATATCTTGGCGGACTGTTACTGTGTTCGTTTAAGATGAAGACAGTAAATTCTCTCAAAACACCAGGAGTATCTCCAGATTTCCCAAACAGATTGTGCTGCTGGTAAAGGTAAAGCAGTCCTGTTACAGGCCCGGAGGGGCCCAGAGGGTTCCAAGAAGTTAAGATTCCCAGATTTCATGACAACAGCACAGGATGGTGGTAGGTTGTCAGTCTTATGCACTGGCCACCTCTACCCCCAGGAAATACTCCTGGTACTTATTTCTGTTAGAGGCTGAGTCGATTCCAGGGCCATAGTGCGATCGGAAGAATTTTATGTCAGTGAAAAATCCACTGACATTAGCTGGGATCGAACCAGCGACCTTCCGATTTGTAGCACAGCACCTTAACCACTGTGCTACCGTGGTCCCCTTGAAATTAAAAATTCACAGCAGTGGTCGTTCGTGCTGCTTCCTGTTGCACTGCATACCGATCAGTCCAAGTTTAACTTTTAGGTTACATGGCAGAAAATTGCAACGTACAGTGGAACAAAGTATAATGGAGCATTCTGTACCATAAGAATGAACTAAATTGCCTCCCAGTCTGGCCAATGTATCCTGCCTGCTGCCAAAGAAAACAGTATTAATGAGTCAGGACAACGTTCATTGTGAACCCTAAAGATAAATACATTTTTCAAATCAACAATAAAAAGAACTACCTGTAGTCTTGCATACTGAAGAACGAAACAGTGTATTGCTCCGAAACATCGGTGCCCACCGACTAGACTGCAGGGTGCCAGAACACAGAACAAGAAAATATGCAGGAAACCAGCAAGTGTAGGGCCATAATTGTATTTGAAAAGCATATTTTGTCACTCAGCTTGGTTACTGTATTAATGTGGACTGCTACTCTCACCGCCCAAACCTACTACAAAGTAGTAGCACAAAGCGACAGATGACATATGTCACATAAAATTAGGGTCTTGTCTATGTGTTATGTCATGTTAACAAAATATATATGACAATGTTACTTACATGATTCGTGTGACATTTAATTGTGTTATCGAGTGCAGTACGGAGTGTGGCACTGCTCACACTTACTGACTGCCGTTACTTGTACACTTTACCAGTAACACTCACATTCTGTCCAACAGAATGTAACCAAATCAGTGATCTCCATTGTGTAACTTCCTGTATTCTCAACAAACCTCCCTCTCAGATTGTAAAAACCAATATTTATTTTTGTCTTTCACAGAAAACTGGAACACTCAAAATCATCTGTTTCCAATTACGTGGTTTTGGTTGGTGCATACTACCTGAAATTCAAAGATCATCTCCTTGGCGCTGCTTACAGAGAACACAGCCCATCTCTATTACAAAGACCAACTACTCAAAACTGTATGAGGAATTTACTGTGAGCATCAGATGAAATACATAAATCTAGTGCGCGATTAAAATGTACAGCTGCAATAATCACAGTGCCTTCAAAACATCAGAAATCACTTGTCCGATGACACAAGGCCTGAATACACACATGTACAGTTTTATATACTATTGCAGGAGATATGTGTACATGTAGATACCACTGTGCTACAGAACAACAACAGCTGATACCAGCAAAGTACAAACCTGTATATCGCGTACTTCGGCAATATGATGAGCTGACATGCTACAACAAACAGCCAGATGAAGAAGCAGCACAGCATATTGGACTTGAACATATCCTCACGCAGTTGGCAGAACTGTGGACAGAACAATATGTCGGTCATTATAGCAGGCCAACCTTCACACTGTAGTGACAAGGGCACTTGCTAGATGTTGGCATGAGGGCGGTCAGGCAAGCTGGTAAGAGGACAAGCACTGCACATACCATTTCACAAATGTCCACAGTGCATGCAGCTATAAATGTACTCCCATTACAGTAAATGTTTTTTGAAAGAGGTATAACGCTACCTGGCCATTCCGAGGTGAGCCTAGCAGTGACCAGGCCGTGCCGACTGCAGTACGTACAGTGTTTGAGGGCTCTGCTAGCAAGTTGTCTGGTCCCTACTGTACGTTTTGCATTCTGTAACTGATATTTTACTAAAACATAGAATTGGTTGTCTTCATGTAATATCTGTCCCTAAAGCAACGAGATCCAATACAGGTAAAGGTAAAGTGATCCTGTTACAGGCCCGGTTTGGCCCAGAGGGTGGGTAGAGGCATAGCTCTACTCTTGCATGACCGTGGCACTAGAAGGGGTGAGTGGTCAGCAGCACGCCCCGGTGGTACTTTACCCCTGGGAAAGACTCGGTACCCATTTTACAGGAGGCTGGCTGGGCCCCAGGGCTGGTCTGGAAGGGCAGAAAATCTCGTCCCCACCGGGATTCGATCCCAGACCGTCCAACCCGTAGTCAGTCACTATACCGACTGAGCTACCTGGCATCCAATACAAGGGAAACAAGAATAAACAGAGTCCATTAATGTTTATCATCAAAACCCAATATGAAAGACTTATTCAGTCACAGTTTTGGCAAATGGGTAAAAATGTGAATACAAAGTGGCTGCAGAGGGCTTGTGCAACTGGAAAAGTCACCAGGCAGTGTGCTGTTCCAACAGAACTGACAATTCCTTTTTCCTTTTGCAAGAAAGCATTACCTGAATGGGATATTTGCACAATAGCACTGACCGCTGAACAAACACAAACATCGGTTAACTTTCCTTCAAGACAGTTCTACAGTCCATTACACAAAAACTCTCAGAATGGACAGTCATATGCTCAGAAATATACATTTCAATAATGTATATTCCTTCATTCCATTGGCTCGTGCAGAATGCGACAATTCCTTGCTGTTCTCAGAAGCTTTTTCCATTCCTCTCTGTTATGTACTTTTTCCTGCCACCCTTCTCCACCAACTATTCTTCGACCCTCTCTCACCTCATCCTGCCATCTATTTCTTGGTCTACCCCTAAATCTTGTTCCCAAATTCATATATAATACCCTTTTGGGAATTCTATTTCCTTCCATTATCTGTACATGCCGAAACCAATGTAATCTATTTAACCTTATTGTCTCTAGTACAGTAGCTTTTTAACAGTTGCATACATTTCTTTATTGGTTAATATCCTCCAGTTTTCTTTTCCATTGTCATATACTGGGCTAAAAATTCTTCTCTACACTTTCCTTTCAAAAATGTTCAATTTCTTTCTGTCTCTCTCTGTTAGTGTCCCAGTTTCTGATGCACCTGTTAACGTTCTGTCTGTCTGTCTGTCTGTTGTGTTCTTGAGTTTTAACTTCAGCTTTTTTTAATATGTTTTATTTTTAAAAAATTTTTGTAACATAAAATATGTTTTGTTAGCATTTTTTATTCTATCTTGCAAGTCTGTTTGGTTATTGTTATCTTCATTAAGTATAACTCCTAAATATTTCAAATTTTCCACTCTTTCAAATTTGTAATTTTCTATTTTCAAATGTCCTATTTTATTTTTCTTTAAACTCTTTTTCCTTTCCACTATCGTATTCCATAATGCATATGGAAGAAATAAATATTTCATGTTTTGCATTCAGATTGTTTTTAAATAACAAATGTAAAAAAAAAATTATGTATATGCAGATTATGTACAAATACATAACGATATTCAGCAATGCATTAAATACATTTCTTTAAGAGGTTCAATGAGAACCCCGTACTGGTATTGCAACCGGCCTGCAAATTCGAATGTTATAATGTACTGCTACTGCATTTGGAGGCTGAAGTAGCAATATTAATGTACATACACAGCACTTAGCATGGAAATATGCCTCTCACAGAACAGCAGTTGGCCAGACTGGTTACAACAGAAACTGCAACAGTGTGACACCTGGGCAGGAAGAGCACACCACTTAATTTTAAATGTATGTCAAACATCTTGAGGTGTCTAACCACTTTGTGTACACACCATCAGGTCACCGTAGGTAATAATTTTGCCACCTGCTGCCCCCATCCTCTTATAACAGCAAGAAACTGATTATGCAAAGAGAGGCTTTCTGTAGAGAGCACACAGTGATAGTTGGTGGGAGTGGTGGAAGGCATATAGAGGTGCTGCTGCTAGACAGACGGCTGGGAAGGATCTGTATTTGTAATCTCCTTGATTCAACTGCAGCTACAATAATCCATATTCTTCAAATTATAACACGCAAGGCTTCTACACTCAGAAGACGAGTGTGAGCCAGTTGTGTGGTGGCACAGCAGAAGGCCACATGGACCAGTCCGACGGGATGGCAGGGGCTTGTAACTGACTGAGCCATGGCAAACACTGCTTTAGAATTTGCTTTCTTGAGGAAATATTATTAGGGCAGTCAAATGGGAGCAGCATATAGCATGTGCTGACAAGATAAATAATGCACATGGAATGGCAGTGGAAAACCTGAAGCAGTAGACTGATACAGAGACATAGGAGGTTCTAAAGTCATGGACCAGATTCATGAAGGCCATTTACAGGAAACTACAGACCTGTTGCTCATTCTAGTTAACCGTCAGCTTACCAACACTCGGTTACAGTGCTGGCACAACTCAAACCTGACATGTACCTTACTCTCAGTAGCCACGTCATGAAAACGAAGAGTCCACGTGTTCAGGTTGGCATTCCGCATGCGCTTATTGCTGTCGATTTCAATACTGTGGTCAATGATCTCGTCCACCTGCTCTGCCATTGACAGGCCATGTCCTGTGTGCTTGTCACCAACCTCCTCACTGTTCAGCACTTCATCATCTTCCTGGAAGGGATCTTCCTCCAAGTCTACTGCTCCACCAGAATTCAGCTGTAAACAGACAATCATCATCATACAGGAAACAGCTGACAGTGGCGACAGTGTCGTCACTGAATCAGAAATTGGCTGCCTCCATCACCAGAGTCATTCAATGGCTGTCTGCCTGAAGATGGAGGTACAGGTTTTTCAAGGACCTGAGTGGTGGGTGATCCAGACAGCACTGTGACCCTCCCCCAACCCCACAGTGTGCAAGGTAAGTATATAACTACATCATACAAACACATGGTGAGTGTAAAATGAGAGTGAACAGTGATAACAACTGTGCAATAACGTACCTTCCTCACATACACACAGCAGTTGATGAAGCCCATCTCACCTGTGTCTGTCCCATTTGATTTAACACAAGCAAACAGAAACAAAACAAAATCTCGCATACTGCCATGCACAACCGAAGCCAGAAAACACAAATACACATTGAAGTCCCTCCCACAACGCCATGCTATGGCAACTGAAAATCTCGGCCCAACCAGCGATTTAGAAATCACATCCGAACAAACAACCCGAGGGGGGGGGGGGTGCTGCTGCACTGTACATGTTCTGATATCAAGTTTGTCTCAGCACAACTGGAAGGGCTGTTTTCCCACGACAGTGTTGCTGGCAGCGTTGGGATGGCAGACCCTTTTTCCACAGGCAGGTCCTTCTTGTGTTACCGCTGCTCAGTAAATTATAGAAGAAGAAAATGAAGCACAAATACTAGATAAATTCCTTGCTTAATTGAAGGCGGGAAAGTGGCATATTTTGTGCAGTATGCAACTACACCTTTTCTCTGCCACTTCACTTCACCACTGTAAGCTGCAGAGCCAGTGGCCTATTAAGCTGGACCAGCTTCACGTTGACTCTCCGAAGAGGTGGTGCAAGTAAATGCGTTCCTACAAATGGCAGTATAAGCGACAGTGTACGCTAGCTGTGGCACGTCAACGTTGTTGTGTTTCTGGTGGCGGGGACATGTGACTAAGAGGGATTATGCCCTTTTCCACGTAGTGATTGTGGCGCCACATTTAGCAGCGCGACACAGAGATACACCGGGACTCTCGTAAAGTTGCGCATTTTTGGCTTAGGTGAGACACTATCAGCTCGCGAAATTTTAGGTTCTCTCAGTGATGCTAGTAAAGATTCAGTTCTTGTGAGATATGGTGCTGTGTTGGCAGGTGATGAGCGGTTCTCACTTCGTTGCCAGGCGGTACAAGAAGTGTGATGGCTGACCCTCACGGTAAAGAGAACACGGCATCACATCTCAGGGCGTAAACTGCAAACTGTGGGCTTCTCGACTACTGTGCTCTGTGAAAATGGTCAGCTATGCATTGTTTAGTTAGTTAGTTACTTAGTTGGTAAGTTAACATCATCTCATTGCGAAGTACATACACAACAGTATAGTGTCACATTTTCCAACTCATGAAGTCATCCAACTGTGTTCACATGCACTATACAATGCGTTCCCTTTATTGTGTCCCCGATTACCGCAGCTGTCACGGGATATCCCGTGAGACGCAGTTTCCTACCCCATATGCTCAGTGATACGACACAAGAAACACCCTGTAGTAGGAACACATACGTTCTCAAAAGGAATCTCTGGCTGCCAGTCTGTAGTGGTCTCCTCTTCTACGAACCCCAGCGACGTCGGCCCGCCACCTGACCCCTGTGACCCCTGCTGATGTGTGGCAGTGACCACAGTGGTCACTGAGGTGCTGTTGTTGTTGTTTGCAGAAGAGAGGCTGACCAACGTGCCTGCCTTCTCATCCACAGACCAGAGTCGTGGTCTGGAGAACCGGTGATACACACGGCGACGTGGGTGCAGAGGCTCCACCTGTTTAATGAGGTACGATTCCACTCCGTGCTCCTGAGGACGGCAAAACATTGATATGAAGCATCAATTCAAGAGGGCGAGTCGCTCCAGACGTTTCAAAACATGATAGTGCCTGCTTCTTCAGGGTGCAACTGAAGATTGCAAGTTTGGTATAAATGTGGCTGGTGAGGATAGGGAGGTTGGGAGGGGAAGTTGAGGTGCAGAAAAATGAAAGTAATAACTGTAAAAGGGGTAGACTGAATTGAATGTATGGGAATGAATGAATTGGAAGCAATGAAACAAGAGGCATCAGAAATTTAAAATGAAAATAAAAATAACGACAACAGATGTGGACTCTGAAAAGCGACCCTGAATATGACGGCACTGTGATCGGTCGAAACATCAGGAAATACGCACCCAACGACACGGCGTCACATGCCAGTAACTAAACCCGCCAACATAACAATACAGTACATTGAGTAGTGCTGCCGTCTACAGCCACGTTTGGGCACTGCCATATGGACCTGTCCATTTCCCACCATGTGTGGACACTGCCATATGGACCTGTTCATTTCCCACCACGTGTGGACACTGCCATATGGACCTGTCTATTTCCCACCACGTGTGGACACTGCCATATGGACCTGTCCATTTCCCACCACGTGTGGACACTGCCATATGGACCTGTCCATTTCCCACCATGTGTGGACACTGCCATATGGACCTGTCCATTTCCAACCACGTGT
>Ga0123353_10003815_pt1 | contig 19217 bp, 15 predicted proteins | sample TergutLab28metaG_3_FD_92763 | JGI IMG/M metagenome (GOLD analysis project Ga0123353, IMG submission 92763) | Labiotermes labralis P3 segment gut microbial communities from Petit-Saut dam, French Guiana - Lab288 P3 | ecosystem: Host-associated > Arthropoda: Insects > Digestive system > Gut ... | reverse complement strand
TTGGTAATCAATAAGTGTGTAACAGCTGTCAAAGTTTCAAACTTCTCTGGCCATTATCTCCGTAACCGTTGAACTTTGGACATAGGTGTTTTGGGTTATATCGGTATACTTTAACATAAGGAACACCCTCCCTAAGTCTGGCACATTCCTCCTGGGACACCCTGTATATATATTCACCTTGTGACACCATGTAGTGTGGTTGGTGGTTATCTGTGTACTGGAGGAACATGCTGCCTTCATCTTCAGGGTGTACAAGAACAGATGTCTGGATTTAGTCTTGTTACTAACAATTTGCATTAAATCATTACACCTAAATATTGTAAGTATTCCTGGAAGAATTGGCAGATTGCAGGCAGGGAATATTTGCTATAATTCAGGGCAAAATCTTTTGTCTTCCACATTGCCTCCAAAATTGTGAAGATTAAGATATATAGAACTATAATTTTGCCTGTTGTTTTGTATGGGTATGAAACTTGGTCTCTCTTGTTCAGGGAGGAACATAGGCTAAGGATGTATGAGAATAGGGTGTTGAGGAGAATATTTGGGCCCAAGAGGGAGGAGGTAACAGAGGAGTGAAGGAGATTGCACATTGCAAAGTTACATGATATGTGTGCCTCACCAAATGTTATTTGAAAGATCAAATCAAGGAGGATGAGATAGGTGGGACATGTAGCACATATGGCAGACAGTAGAGGTTTTACAGATTTTGGGGGTGGGAGCTGAGGGAAAGAGACCACTTGGAAGACTAGGCTTAGATGGGAGTATATTATTAAAATGGATCTTCAAGAAGTGGGATGAGGAGGCATGGAGTGGATTTATCTGGCTCAGGATAGTGACAGGAGGCAAGCACTTGTGAATGCGGTAATGAACCTTCGGGTTCCATGAAATGTGGGGAATTTCTTGACTAGCTGAGGACCTGTTAGCTTCTCAGGAAGGACTCTACTGCATGGAGTTAGTTGGTTGGTTGGTTGATTTGCTTGTCAGTTGGTTGGTTGGTGGGTAAGTGGTCACTCAATCAGTTTCTGGAAGAATGTTTATTTTGAAGACTGAAGATTTTTGCTGTAAGTTTCAGAAATATTTTTATTGGAACGGAATGAACTGTATACTTACTGATCTGATTTTTATTTCGACTATAATAAGCATTGACAACTGCAGGTGCTGCGTTCCACAGCGACTTGTTAACTGGAGTGCCTAAATTATCCTGCTCTATCCTTGTCACATGCTGCAGAATGTTGAGCGTGTTTTCAAAAAACTGATTTGGTCGAATCACCAACTGAAGAATACAGATACAAAGTGACTATAAGGTAAAAGAAATTAAAGTACTTGAAATAACCAAGAAGTAAAAATAAGAATGGATTTCTGAACAAAACAAGCGTTTGTCTTTGAGGTTTATAATATAAGTTAATTTAGTATACTTAAACAGGCTGATGTACATGCTTATGGCCAGGTCTACTTTGAAGATACACAACATGGGGACAAATAAGATTGATGTGAGTACCATGTACTTGAAACTTACATTTCGGACTGAACGTACACAACAATGATGTGACACGCATTGGTTTGTCTCTACCATATGTCTTGTTTTTGTTGCATGCCCATGACGTAGACCTGACCTAAAACGTACTGTAAGAAGTGGAATTTACTGTAACTTGTTTGAATGTGTCAGGACAGTGAATTAATATGGCACAGCTGTGCATTCCATGCAATGCATTCACACCACTGTCCCCACCCCCCATCTCCACCGTACCCCATACCGCTATCAGAAATCAGAAATCTGTTATTTTAGATCTATACATACAGTTCCTTACATCTTTGTATCTTTCATTTAAGAGTTGTGGGTAAAGAATAAAATCAGGATATCCAATCCGGAGCTTCATTGCATCCAGTTTTTGGACAGCCAACTCTTTAGTTTCATTGTCAATCCATTCCGTTTTGGTGAGCAGTTCCCGGAAGCTTTGCATAATATCTTCGGTCATCTGAACAGTCTGAAAAGAATACCAACATATTGTGCATATTCTTGTTGGGTTGGTCTGACTTCAAATATTGTAGAATTAAGGCACTTTTTGTGCATGCAAACCTTACAAGCTTCTTTTTATGAAAAGAATAAATTATATTCTGTGTCAACAAACATTCTGTTAATATGATGTCACGTACTCACATCATTCTTGCTGTACTCATCAAAGTACTTTTGTACAAACATGGCACCCACAGCCATGCCCAAATGGTTGTTCACCTCAATGATGCAGTTCTTCCAACGTGGTGGAGACTCTTCCCTTCCAAATAAAACGTAATAAAACTGCTGCTTTGCTTCTTGAAAACGGTCATCCAAGTTATTTGCCCGGTGCCTTATAAATCTCCATAGTAAATAGTTTGCTATCACCCTGAAATAAAATGTTCCTTATACCAATAATTCAAATGCTGAACCAAGTGACTCATACAGAAAAAGCAGACATTCTTTAAAGCATGTTAGCCAGATGGCACTTCATAAAAATTTTACGGGGCATTCATGTTGTTATGACTGTGAGAGGTACTTTGAAAAGAAAAATAACTTTTACAAGTTCTTTCATACAAACATACACACATTCTCTCCCACTCTGTCTGTCTCTTACCATCATGTACCCATGCAACTGTACACACACACACACGTGTATGAGACAATGAATTTAGTATAGTTATACTAATTTATATGCATGTAGAACTGGAAAAACTGGAAAAGTTTTAAATTTTTTGATTAAGTGGGAATGGCACTTTATCAGAATATGTAAATATATTCAGGTATTTTATTTTTATCACCATATTGATAAAGTTTTGAGAGAGATATTAAGGTTATGGGATAGGTACCTTGTGTTATACACATATATTTCAACATTCACATGTTTTTTAGAAATGTTATACAATTTGGTTTCCAGGTGAAATATAATAATGGGTACTGTGGGCATGGATCTGTCCATATTTTGTGCTGCATGTCCATTCTGTTCATAGCTAATGTGTATATGATTTTAAGTGTCAGAATGGAAGGATAAATGATAACACAATTCATGTTAAAACTAAATGTCAAGGAACAATTACTGTGTATGTAGAACAGAATATTTTATCACATGTGACTGCACCTGTGTGCCTCTTGTTTGGGTATGTGAAGGTAAGGTGTGAGGTAGAGTTGTCCCAGCACATGCCATGAAGGCATATGGGAGAGTGGAGGTGTGGCTGTGCTTATTCATGAGCTTTTCACTGGATGGTGATGAGTAGTCACATTTCATGCCATGCCTCAAGCTCTTTCCTGGGGTGAAGCAGTCACTTAATTTATGGTTAATTTGACTTCAGTTTATTTAAATTTTTTTTGGATTTCATATCTAAAAGTCATGTAATTAAAGGACATTTACAAACATGTTCCAGTTTCAAAATTGACTTCTTCCTTGATGTGCAGCTGTGTCAGTGGGCAAGTAGTTACCATTGAATTGTTATGATCAGAGTGCCTTCTTCTTCCAGGTAAATGGTTAAGTCTTTTTGGAACGCTTGACTCTCAAGTTGAAGGCACTATCATCCTAATCTTTTGGAACTGCTTGCCCAACAACACTGCATCACATCCCAGAAGACCCAGAATCTTCATCGACACTGCTGTGAGGACCTCTATGTATTTATTTATGTTAAACCTTGTATTTAAATTTTGTGTTTTAATTTAATGTTTATCAATCCTTTATACATGTATTTATTTATGTCAAGACAAATTCTATGTAATACGTTAATCTAACTTATTGGCAAATTCCATATCCAAAGGACATGTACCATTATGGATCGATGAATGCAAATAAATGAAATGAAATGAAAAATGAAAATACAGTATGTACATATTTCATTTTACTGTTCTCACTAAGACAGTTATTTTGCTAACCTTGAAGGTGTCTTCCTAAGAAGTATAACCAGGTCTTGGATGTAATTCAGTGCAAAGACAACAACTGGTTCTGAGGCATTGACTGGCCGAGCCAACACCATATTGAGGTACTGAACCCAGTCTATCTGAGGAACAAGCTGCCGCAGCTCACTGATACTCATCTTCTGATACAACTCACTCACATTCTGACGCTGTTCTGGTGCTGAAGTGATCTGTAGCATTTAAGTGTGTTCATCAGAACTGTTCTGCAATGCTACGAGTAGTAAGCCTCATGTGCCAACCAAGAGGTGTACGTTATTAACTGTAAACTTTCCTGTGATTTCAAAGAAATAAACAAAAATGTATTAAATATGTCTTACTCGGGCGAGCCTAATCTCGAATTTAATAAGCTCTTCAGCTTGGTGGATTGCATCATCCAAAGGAGCACCCAGTAGAGTTGCAATCTTTATAAGGTGATTCTTGTAAGCTTCCAGGTAAGGTGAACTGGAAGGCTGCAAATAGTAGTCCCTTGAGGGCAGGCCCAGGGTAGTCTGATCAAACTGAAACAAGAACAAAATACTCTATGTGTTCAAAGTTTTATAATTATTTGTTTATGGTGATCCAAATATAGGCAGTTCCTTGGGCAAGGAGAGTGAATGCAATTTGGTGTGAGCTGCAGTTCCAACAAACTACATGTGGGTGGATAGAAAGCCTTAGATGCAGATGACAGTGCACATTCAACTGCACCATAGAGTTTCTTGACAATGGCTCAATTGGTAACACATCTGTAATAGGTAAAAGGACTCTTTTTATCATTTTAAAAACAGACTACTCCACACTGTACACACACTATTCTTATATGTAATAAGCGCTGGCTCTTTTTATTCAATATTAATTTCAGTTTTTAAAACACTTTTTCATTAGAAAACTTTACTGCAGTCAGCATTGTTAAATGGTCTACCTGATCGATCGTATCACCAGCTTATTTCTTCATTGTTGAAAATTCTTCAGGTCATTGCCAATTTTTTTTGTTTCGATGAACTCAACTCTTTCCCTTTGCAGTGCTGTGCTGGCTTGTAATGATATCTTCTGTGCTAGTTCACTATATTATATGAAGTTTATAGAACTAATCCCTTTGGTGTGATATTGTTAGCCTTACATCTCATCACAAATGTTAAAATTTTTGCCACTTTTATCTCAGTGCTTTCCAGTTTTTTAAAAGACTACTAGACTGAAAGACTGTATAGTTACCCAAAAATATATTTCCATACTTCATTAACAATTGTAAATGTTTAAAGTAGGTCATTTTATGTGTATCTGCATTACTACAAATGATACATAACAGGCAGTACTCAATTCTGGTATTATCTGCTGTATGTGAATTACCCATTCCAGGTGTTTATCAGTTCCTACAACAAAAAATGTTATTTTGCCATTTTGTTGACCATGCATCTCAGTATATTTATCTCAGTATTTAACCATATGGCCACCTATAGGTGTGATGATACCAGAGGCTGTGTAATGCAATTTTGACCTCCTCATGATGAGCACATGTTCTCGAAACATATAGAGGCATGAAATAAAGCTTATTGTGAAACAAATTTTGTGCATCAATTTGATTAAATACTGAGATAAATAAATGTTATGTTTGTTTTTGCTTTAATTTTTTTAACTTTACAGAAAGTGTGAAATGGATTGTTTGCCCTATAGTCATTCATAGGATGTGGTTTCAAGCCCTTAGTATGGGTTAGTGAAAGGAGGGCACAGTAATTTCTTAGTGCTTGTTGTCACTATGTGTTCACAACATACCTGAATTATATATTCGTCAGAATTCTTGATGTCTGGCCCAACCCACTCTGAGATGAGGATGTCATTATTGTAGAGCCTTAATTGTGCCATGAGCAGCACCCAGTCAAATTGTGAACTGTCCCAGTCAGGCTGCAGCATTGGCCAACCTCCAAGCTGCTCAAGCAGTTCTAGTAAAGGCAATTCTGCTCTTTGCTTCAGGATCTCTGGCATAACATACAATTTGGTCCATCCTCACAATTCAGAAATTATTGGATTAAAAGAGCTTTAATAAGAGTGCAAAGTGTATTCTCTTTCAAAATAGACACATTTTCCAAATACAGTTTTGCATCTTTCATTTGTTTTGTTAAAATCTTTCATTGTGTTCCAGTTTTGGTTTAAATGAGACAGAAATACAGGACACTTTACAATGACAGCTGTGTCTGTTTCTGCACATATCTGGAATCTAACACACATAGTATTGTAGCAAAACAGTTATTGAATGAAAGTTGTAGAGAGAAATGAAACACAGCTTGAATTATTGATACCTGCAGTATTTGGGTGTTATTTCTTCTTGTGGTTATGTATAGCTCTTAAATGTAGACCAGTGTTGATGAGGAAGGCAACACTCATATTCTGGATATACAATGGATGCTTTTGCCAGCAATCTTGTGTGAGACCTTTCCATGTAGTATGTTTGTCTTGTATCTGTATCTTTGAGCTGATTGGTTGGCAGCCATTACTGACTTGTATGCTGCACAAATTATGTATTTTCTCCACTTGTTTAGAACCACTGACTTGTGAATATGCTTCTTGTTTCAGAACACTGCGTAGCTGTTGTGTGTGTGTGTGTGTGTGTGTTTGTGTGTTTGGTAGCTGTTAGACTGTTTTGAGGGTTACCGTTACAGTCACTGTTGATTCTTACCATAATTCATGCAAGAATGGAAGAAATCTTTTGCCTTCATGATGGCATCATTTTGCCAATTATCTGAAGTGAAATTATATGTGGCATTTGGTTGTTCCTCCAGCAGCTTTCTCAAAACATCGTCCAAGTTTCCCCGTAGCATTTCAAATGTATCGTATGCAGTTTTGTCCTTTGGAATGGGGTTTTTCTTTCCCCAGTTACCACATGCATATTGGTAGAAATCCTGGCATGGGTCTGCAGTGACATCCATATAGCTTGACATCATTTTTGCTGTAAATCATAGCCAAGCAGACAAGGATTATTTTATCTGCAACCATACAAAATGTGTGTCACCATATATTTCATTTTTATATGTTAGGGGCATTGTGAATAACATTTTTCCATAACAGTACCCTCACAAGCAGACCATGAATCGAGAAGCTACCTTAGCACCAGCTCATTACACTAAGACCATCAAGTAATTCCAGTTTACAGTTCACTCAAGTCTCCAGTGGTGTCAGATTGACCAGCAGTGTATGGGACATGATAAGCTCCAAATATTCTCCAGAACTGGCCAATTTATGACCGAATGTTTGGTTAAAGGAACTGTGAAAGTGTATGTTCATATGCTGTCGTATGTTAGCATATGAAGAAAAAAGGCAAATGATTATCGCATTGACATACAATTTCTTACCTTGAGCATGTCTTATTGTATGATAGTCTCCTTCACCAATCCAAAAGTTGTAAATATCTGGTTTTTCACCTGTAGCATTACCCTGTTCCAAACCATGGCTTTGGTGCTGTTTTTCCTCTATTTGTGGGTGGTGATCAGTATCATTGACATTCTCCCCAGATGCATTACGTGGCAAGTCATGGTCGTCGTTCACCACGATAAGGTTATTGTAGACAACATTCGCATCTCTATCCTCGTGACTGCAAGACACATTTGGAAGCCTTTACACCCTCGATTTCCTTATATATTCTTCATTATTTCAGTTTTGAACACCAAAAATAGAAGGCTTGATGTTGTATTTATGAGGGTCAGGGCAAAGAACTCTTGGCCTCAAAATGTGTCTGAGTTGATATGAAGGGTTAATTTTCATGAAAGACTAACACTGTGGAAATTTTTAGTTTTTTAATTATTGCATACATTTTGGACAGGGGAGGGGAGGGATTCTTTATCCTGTTCCTTACACAAAAAATTAAATCCTTTGTATGGGTGTGTGTGTTTGTGTGTGTATAGCTGTGTAGAAGTGGTCTTAAAGAGGAAACTCACAATGTTAACATTTTAACTTTCCAGTCATCCGATTATTTCAATTACCATTCTCCATATACAATTATTAGAAAAGTTTTACGTTAAGTGGCATATATAAAGAATTATATCAAGGGTTCTGGTCTGTTAGTGTGTGATGTTGCATTGTTTTGTATATGGTTCCTAAAAGAACATTTTGCTGTCATTCTCAAGGTTCAATGTACCATGAAGAAACAGAAAAACTTCATAGAACTGTCTCTTCATTTCACTATATGTAATGTATTCACATAAATCATTTATGATCTTATTCTTTATATTATTTATTTATTTTTGTATGTTTCAGGTACTGTAGTAAGCTTCAGAGTAAAAGGATAGAAAGTGGGAGAAATCAAATGGCTGTTGGAATAATTCCTAATGTATTATACAGTAGATGGGATCATTTTAAATGTCAAATGTTTTGAATATTAAACGTTTTGTGTCTGTGTAAACACAGTATGGTAGCCCACATGGTACAGATATAAGTGTTAAATTCAGAAGTACCAGATTTTTACCAGCCATCCTGACCTGTAGTTTTATCTTCACAAAAAAGCTTCTCCCTGGCCACAGCAACAGTGGTACAGACATTCATCCGGCCTGTTCCACTGATATCATAGAGAGTCTGATAATGATAGATTACCTTGGTTTTGAAGAACTTTATGCAATACACACCATGTGGTTGTTATGATATACAGTATTATCCTGGTCCACTGCCTTTCAGTTGACACTATTATGTGTCTACATATGCATTTCAGCACTTCTATGGATTCATATAAGACAAACCACTATACACTGGCAAAATGCATAGTGGTGTCAAAAGACATTTTTTAGACACACAACATTGCTAAGTGTAAGGCAGTGGACCACAATAACAGTGAACATCATTAGTATTGGGAAATAGATTCTAGTTGTCTATAACCACCTGTACCAGAAGGTTATCTCTGGCTCACAGGTGCTAGATTACAGAACCGTGTGTTTGTGAAAAGTTCCTTTTGTTGACTTCTGATCACATACAAAGTTGGGAATCACCTCTTATATCAAACATAACATTTCATATTTTTGTCTGGATTGCCACTGCCAACCAAACACCACGAAAGGTAGGTACCAGTACTAAGAACTGAAAGTTGAGAACTGGTGAATGAAATTTGCAGTGATGATTGAACTTGTACTGATGTAGGTGGCTCTGTCAGTGTATGGTGATGTGTTGAGCATCGTTGAGGTAGATTTCTTTTTCATTTCATTTGCATCCCTAATGAAGACCACATATTAAACTGACTCTCCAGTCAGTACAGTAACTTTACCACAGGCTGGATGACCAAGGGGCAGGGGAAACATTGGTACTCTTCTCTGTATTATCCAGCATACTGTGGGGCTCACTCAGCCTTCTATTGAGTGGTGAGTGGGGTAAACCAGTTAGAGTATGAAGATGATCTGGGAGGGACCCAAAGATGATCTAATCATTTTAAAGAAGAGAAAAATCCCTTCGTTGTGATATGAATTGAACCACAACTCCTCACATGTCCAGGCCATAGCCAAGTCACTACATTTAGTTTGCTTTCTGTAGTCAAGTTACCACATATCTATCACAAAGAAGGCATTTCTCACGTACTGACTATAAACAAGACGAAGGAAATGTAAAAAATCACGATTGTAGTTTTAAAAAAAAGTCCTGTGTGTTTCTCTGTTAGTAGTTTTTCAGTTTCATGTGTATGAAGTTCTGAATGAGGCGTTTTTTAAATTTGAACATGGTTTTCACTGAGTTCAGGTTATTCAGAATTTCCAAGTCGAGGTTTTCCGAGGTACATCTTTTTAGTCAGTGATAATATTGTAATGTATTTCTGTAAACAAGTAGTAGACTTTTTCTTTTTTTGCATATAAGATTAGCAGAAGCTGTTAAGAAAGGACAAATAGTCAAAGACCCAGGCGTTTCTACAATTAAAAAACTTGCCAGGTTAGAAACTTTTGGATGGAAAAAGAAGACTCTGGGGAAAAGAGTACTTTTGGAAGCCCTGCTTTCTAATAGTGATCGTAGCTGAAAAAATTGAAAGCGCGCCAAGCAGCAGCCTCCGGCTTAGCGTGAGGGTAATTTCCATGTCTGATATGGTAGCGCGATAGGTCGCCGTGATACGGAGTACACTCTTACCCACTTTTTCGCTAATCCATGTAGGTTGGAGACATGTATTCGTATTTCGTGTTTATCTCTTTTGTTTCCTCCCCACGAAAAGTGTAATGGTGTAAAGAACAAGCTACGTTTCAGCAATGATTCTGACGACAAGGTTTTAATTGAGTGAGTGAGGGAGAGTTCGCTTCTCAGCTACGAAAAACAAGGGTTTTGGAAGTGATATAAGAGTAATGCGTGAAACACCCGGATCGGAGTGGCCGGGCTGAAATTTCAAGCCAACTGACTGAGTTTGGCACAGTTGGTGTTGCCAAAGAAGGAAGGTAGAATGTGTTTCAGATATGTTACCAGGTTTGTGTAAATAAAACTTGCAGTTAGGTTACCGTTGTATATATTAGGTGTACAGATAAATCAAATTCTGGGTAATGTAAATGGTTCGGAATTAGCAGGTCCGTGATAGACGGTGGTAACTGAACTTTAGATGGTTAAATACTCTGTCCGTGTGACAAGTACAGTAAAATTTAACACTGCTGGCCTTTCTTGAAAACCTCATCACTACCACTTTGCTTGTTTTCCATTTAATTCGCTGCAGCTCTATTTCCTCGATGTTAATCGTGTCAAGTAAGACAGTGCATTCTGAAGGGAACAGAATATTGGACACCTCTATAGGGAAAAGTAAGAGAGGCAAAGCTATCTGGCATTATAAAAGTTGTTGGCACTAACTAGCAGGTTATGAACACCTCTTCCTATTTCTGTCCAAGTATGCTATATATTTAAGAATCCTTCTTAATGTCACTTCATGCCAATTTCTCCTGAGAATGATGCCTTCAGTGGATACAGTTACAGACGTTTACATTGCATGTTACTTATTACTTTTAGCAAGTGCGCCTTTCTTGAGGTTTGTTTGGTTCTACTAGTAATGCAGGTTAATTACACAGTAGCTTTGCTGCTTCTGGTTGCCTTTAGAACCATGATTGATGTATGTGTTGCTGGTTGCATTCAGGCCAACAGCCTTATGGGGCTACATTTTGCCCTCAACCCACATGTGGATGTAAATATTATTTTCTAATTTTTATTTACCTTTCATACCTTCTGATCCCATAATATGTTCGTACATCTGTTGCCTGTTTGTATTTATGTATGTATCTTATAATATTAGACAGCTCTGCATTACTAGACTTGCAACTTTTATGTAAGAAAATTGAACATTTGGGTGTTCCTGTTGTTTTTAGAGTTGCTATTAGATTGGATGAGGGAATGTAAGGCTATTAGAATGTGTGGTGTGATCATGTAGGGGGTGCAAACTCTGAAGCTGAACATATCACGTAATGTCATTAAACATGTTAGTTGCATGGAATGTAAACAAAGAGTATACTGTTGAGCAGTGCAGAGAAAGTATAGAGTGTGTTTTAGTTTAAAGAAACATTGCATGACAAGTGCAAGAAAGAGTGTTGCATTGAGAAGTTTGCAACTGGACATCCTGTGAGTCAATGACACAATGATTTTGTGCAGATTGGAAGTTACGTGCTACATGGTTATGTGAGAAACTGGTGTATGTGGATATAGTGCAGTATGAGATAGTACATAGCTAGAAAACAGAACGTTAGCAGTCTATTTGAGTTCTGTATGGGAATTGGGTACTTTGCAGACATAATGTAAGAAAGCATTCACTCTGAAGAAGTTGTTAATAGCAAGTGTTGTAGGTGCATATTTCTGAGAAGGATGAGTAACCACTGTGAATTATTCTTAACAGACATTTTGGTATGAATTGAAAATGATATGATTCCCTTCCCAAGCATTTGATTGTTCAGTGCTATGTGCATTTTTCCTGTCTGAAGGCAAGTAACACACAGAATTTTAAATTCATAACAAACCTGTCAGAATTATCTGTGCCCAGACAGAGAATTAGCTGAGCACCTCGCGTGCTAATGGGGCCCTAATGTGAAGCTGACTGACGCTGATGTTCAGAATGTGCAGAGCTTTAACTCAGCTCCTCTGTGTGCCATAATGCATGGTCAGGGACACCTTTATCATAACCTCCCAGCAAACCTCCTCAGTAGGCAGAACTGATATTACCCTTTTTATCTCTTTATTTACCTGTATTGATTGCCATCCATTTCATAATCTGCACTATTTTCGTCAGGATAGCTAGTCGCAAATCTACTATCGTTTTCTGCCTCATACAGGATTTGGTACTCCTTGTTGTTTTCCTGTACACACACACACTTTCGTTACAAGACCATTTGCTTTGGTGTTTCAAATAGCCACGTTTCAACAGTTGTAAGAGTTCTGCATGCATTTCTTGTTTTCCAATGCAATCTACACATGCAGCTCATCAAAGACACTTTGATTTTATTTGTGTACTAGATGAAATTATTATTGAATATCCTCATTTCAACTTTTTTAAGTTCAAAATATTTTTATGCCACCAACTGAACTCTGTGGATGACATTTAACAGAAGTTGTATAATGGAATGTTAATATTCTTTGTGTATGAATGCTCTAATCCTCTTAAATGAAATCCTGTTTATGGTAGAATAATTTTAACCATATTAAAGTTTAAAATGTGTAAGAAATAAAGGTGAATGTTGATTAATCAAGAAGACTCAGAAACAGAAATGTTGATGTTGTGCTTAGGTTTATCATGCAGTTATTTTTTGTTTAATGCATGAACTTTTTCCTCTTAGGCTGTAGCTTACCTCTGACAACACTGTTCCTTCAGACAGCATATTTGTTCTTCTCATCTCTTCAGATTCTTTTTCATCATATTCAGGATGTGGGAGAGACTTGCTGCCCTTCCTGACTGGAATATGTGTTGGGTTAAAATGTCTGCTTTTGTGAATTTTAGTCATGAATGGATTGTGTTGATCAGTAGCAGCATCTGTGTTGATAACATGTCCGCCACCATTCAAACCATCTGCGTTGGCACTCATGTCCAGTACATCCCAGATTATCAGGTCACTTGATACATTACCCTACATTAAAATAACATTTAGAGTGGTTAATTTCCATGTTTTGTGTAATGATTAAAGATGTGATAAATAGTACTTGTAGAATGAACAATACAGTACGTACATAGTGTTGAATCATTTTAAAATTTGGTTAATACATTATTCCTGTAAAAAACTTGAAACAGCATCTTCATTCTTAGGCACATTTGCATAGCCACAAAATATGCCTGCATTCATCACGTCTGTCCATTCGCACGTATCAGTGTGGGTCCCATTGGATGGGTTTCTGTGGAATTCTATATTGGGCACTTCTTTGAAAATCTGTCAGAGTTCCAGATTAGGTTAAAGTCAGGCAAAATTATCGGGCACTTTACACGAAGACCTAAGTATGTTCTGTTGTTGCTGGTAACACTAAATCACCATTAATGCAGTCTCTTCAGGCAACATGGTATCAGGCTATTAATTTGTCAATCTGTCTGCATGTATCAGCATGACTCCTACTGGTTGGGTTTATGTGAAATTTGATGTTGGGGACTGCTATGAAAATCTGGTGAGCAGTTCCAAATTTAGTTAAAATCAGGCAATTTACAATGAAGACCAGAGTGCATGTTATTGTTGCCGGTGTCATACAATCACCATAAAATTCTCTCTTCGAGTGAAATGCTGTCAGGCTGTTAGGATAGCTGAGCAGGTATAAACATTACATGAACTTTCCACTGTGTTACATTATGTGTACATTGCCTGCCTTTAGGTTTCTGTGACTGTGCATCGTGAGCAAATTGTGAAGAGAGAGAGAAAACCAACAAGATGCAACAATCAGATGTTTATTATCAACACTGTCTCAACATGTTTCGGGCATCATTATGCCCATCCTCAGGAGAATGAATACCGTGTGTTACTGCATTCGGTGTGCTGCGCTGGTTCTTCTGGATGTGGTTGGTAGCGGTTGTGGATGGCTGCCACACATCCAGCAGAACCAGCGCAGCACACCGCATGCAGTAACACACGGTGTTCGTTCTCCTGAGGATGGGCATAATGATGCCCGAAACATGTTGAGACAGTGTTGATAATAAACATGATTGTTGCATCTTGTTGGTTTTTCTCACTCTCTTCATAAATTGCCTGCCTTGTTTAACGTTACAGAAAATGTATGATGAACTAGGAGTAATTTCTCTCATTGAGCTAAAGGTTGTGTATTTTTCTCCCATTGTTTGAACTGTCGAAAAAGTCGTGATGGATTTTGGTCTTATTTTTGAGTAGTCATTGATTATAAGGAAGACATGTTACTCTACATTTCTTATCATCCCATTCCGATGTATTAGTTCGTAGTGACAGTTCTATGAATGAACTGTTGTTAGTAACCCTACTGTATTGAACTTACCTGGTATGTCTCCAATGTGGGTGCTGTGCTTCTTTTATGCCTAATCATATAGTAGGATGCTGCTGGTGGTACAAACTTTGTTTGCATGTCTTGCATCAGGTCTCTGTCCTCCGGTTCTTTTCCTTCAGGATCATATGGAAACTGGCTGACTGTGAAATGAGATAGCTGAATTACATAATGGTTGGAATAAAATGTGGACAGCTTCTGTAGTTTGTAAAAATTTTGGAAGTGGTGTAGTCAGTATGTGTCACTTAAGACATGAAGAAATTTCATTTACGTGTCCGTATTTTGTTAGTGGCACATAAATTTCAGGACCGTAGCAGAAGACTGCGCATTGCTTTCACAGCTGCACGTCATTATTGTTCTGTTCATTTTCACAAAATCAGTGGATTTAATGTGAAGTTATGTATCAAACATAACCTGTATATGTTATGTAATGAAACAAAATTGGTTTTATGTTTTTCTCACACATTATCCTGAACTGATGACACTGCATATATTGGAGAAGTGTGTTGGTGTTTGTAATAGTGCTAACAAAATTGAGATAAAAGTGTTTTCCTTTTTATTCAGTGTACCAAATCCAGATTCTATGGCTTTAGATTTACACTGGTGTAATTTAATTCAATTTAATTTAAGGCACTTTGTGTTTATCTTATGACACTGCTTCTGTGAGAAATGTGGAGGTAGATGGTAATATGTGGGTGCATACAGTACAATTGTTGTAAGATTATATGGTGCTGTGGACATGCTGAGATGAATCAAGAATTCATGCAGCCTTATCATTAAACATCATATGATTGTGTGATTATCATGTGGAAGGAGTTAATTTCTAAAACCTAATTTGAATTGATTGTGTCCAAATTTGTACATTTAAGTGCACAGAAGTGTTTGTGTATCCAGTGGAAGAAAGGTAATGTTTACTGGCTGTTCATATGTTCAATAACAGTATCGGTAAATTGTAACTTCACAGTGCAATGTTTGTAAAGTTTACATTGCCATTTAAATGGAGAATAGAATGTCTTCTGCATTAACATTCATAATTAACAGACAGAGTAGAGCAAGATAGGTAAACAGATAACAAAGGAGTGCATGTGGGAGAATAGATGATGCTTTGTTAGAGGGGGAATGAGGGAATCAATTGCTGATGTCTTTAATGGTGATATGCTAATGAGTAGACAGAAGACATTTTTCAGTAAGGTACAGGTGCAAATGAGATGAGTATTGTATGTATGCTACATGCATTTTATTTATATATATTTATATGTTGTTTCCAGTATAGTGATGGTAAAATACTAAGTATGACTTTATGAATATATATATGAATATATATTCACACGTGACACATTCTTGTTTGTGCATGTTGCCAACTTTGATTGTGTACATTCCAATTTATTTCAAGTGTCTGACACAAAACACATATGAGTACAGAATACATAGCTACATATTGTACTTCAGGTAATGTGGAGAGGCTTTTCACATTACCATATTACCATTTTTATTAAAGCAGTCCCATTACAGGCCTGGAATGGCCCAAAGGGTTCCAGGAAGTTAAGGTTCCCAGATTTCATGACAATGGCACAGGATGGTGGTAAAGTTGTCAGCCCTACGCACCGGCCGCCTTTACCCCCAGGAAATACTCCTGGTACTCATTTCTGTTAGAGGCTGAGTTGACCCCAGGGCCATAGTGCGATCGGAAGGATTTTATGTCAATGAAAAATTCCAATGACACCAGCTGGGATCGAACCAGCGACCTTCTGATTTGTAGCGCAGCACCTTAACCACTGTGCTACCGCGGTCCCCCCACCATTTTTATTACATTTCATATTACCGTGTATGACGGATTCATTATTTTCATGTGAATGAGTGGGTGTGTCAGTTTTCTTCCTGGTACACAGATGTGAGATTACTCCCAGGACAAGTCCTACAGAAAGTAACACCAGAAATGATACGCTCAGTATCATTCTCATCTTTCTCTTCTGCTGCCATTCTCCTTCGCCCCTTCCAAATCGTAGATGCCATCTGTAAGTATAACAGATAGACACATAACCAGTATAGGCAGTGATATCTCATTATTTTGTGTATTCAATATGAATATGCAATGCCTTATTGTAATTTTATGCTTCATAATGTGATTACTTAGTTTATAATGAAGACAAAGCCAATGAGATGTAAAATACCTTATGACAATCACCATATGGTTAATGGTTTTTCCACGTAACTGCCTCTGTATTACTGTTTAATAGCTGCATACATTGATGTTTCCATATAGAACTATATATGCTGGGAAGTGTATGTGGATAATTTTATGGTACAGCACTTGTTAAAAACCCATAGGTTGTCTTGAATGCCTCATGTTATATAAATGAAAGACTTTGCAAAAGGAAGGTTTATTTCACATTTTAATTTATGTTTTGGGGTTCCTTTGGAGGTGATTCGGCATGAAGTATACTTTACGAAGTGTCATCATTCTAAAGATACACAAAAGTGTGTATGAGATATAATTGACAAAGCATAAGACAGTTTGTAAGATCCAGCTGTAGATGGGAGAATCATATTACATGAATGGGTCTTGAAAGAAATAGGTTATGATGTTGTGGAGTGATTCATCTGGCTGAGGATGTAGACCAGTAATGAAGCTTTCTGAGCCATGAAGTGCAGGAAGTTCTGTCTATATGAGTAAATGTTAGCTTCTCAAGAAGTACTGTTCTCCATTGGGTTACATACCAACATGTATTGTTATGACAGCACATGTGCTTGGGTCAACTGGTGATTGATGTGATTTTTCAGTAGTAACCCACAGGTTAAAATCTGGAATTTGGCCCCATGAGTGTGGCATTTAAAATCCTTTATTTCCAGATGATAAAAGTTGACACACTTTCATGAGCATAAATTCTGTAAACAAAGATACACTGATGTCTGTCACCCCTGTAGATTGTGAATTAATAATATTGCCAATGTAAATATTCACTAAAGAAATCTGTCTGTAGGTTCTTAGTCCCTTTTTTCCTTGCAGTTACACTTACTTGAGTCGCCCTGTGTCTTGTGATATTGCCAGTCGACAGCTAGGGCAACATTTTCCCCCTCCAGTCTTCTTAGAATCACGTGACATCATTCTGCGTCACAAACTGCAGAGAGTAATTTAGTTAACTGTGTTAAATAGTGAATAAATTGATCTTATTGTCATTCTTAGAATAGAGCTATACATGAGGTGACGCTTTCATTTTTGGATTAATGTATGGCAGATACCAAGAGATTGGTGCTGATCTGTAACTGAGTTAATAAAATTAAGTATACATTTATAATTTGTCCTCTTGCATTTCATTAAATATTCCAGACCTGAGATACTGGAAATACATAAAATTTAGGAGTAATGAGTATTTGAAGTTTGGAACATGTACAGTTGCATGATGTCATGCTTGTACTGCAGTGTAATTGAGATATTCACTCTTCTGGGATGGTATGCAGCATTGATTGGTAGTTAGTTACTGATTTTGTAAGACAGCCTATTGGTCCATTGAAGAGGAGACCAATAGGTTATCCCGGAAGTCACTAACTACCAATCAAAGCTGCATACCATCCCACAGCATAGATGTCAAATGTAGTTTTTAACTTCTTTTATTTTAATTTTTGTCATCTTGTGCTGCAGTTTGTTGTAGAAATAGTCACTGCAGTTGGTAACATGTTTATTGTTGGACTCATTATTGTTACTGTAGTTTGTTAAATACTTTGGATCAATAAATATTTCAAGTAAATGCGTCATATCGTATATGAGGATCATATGTTGTATACACATTTTTTTGTAGGTTGCATATTTGGGACAACTTGTGAAGTTGAATTTGAGCATAATTCTCATCAAACTGCAGCATAAATTGGAATCTGTTGATATGTTTTACAAAACTTTTTGTCATATGGTTTTATGAAAACATGCCCAGCAGTTCTAGAATTGTAACATGGAGGCAGACATACATACCACTGCCTGTCATGCATCCTTACACAACCATGCCATAGCTGAGGTGGTCAATCACTCTTTTCTCACCGTGTAGGGCGGGGTTCGATCCCAGGGCTGTCCATGTGTTATTTATAGTACACAAAATGACAATGGGACAGGTTTTCCATAAAGAACTTTGTTTTCTCTTCTTGCCAGTCATAATTACACCAAGTTCCATATTTGTGCTCATCTGTCAGCTGTCACTTGTATATAGTGAAGACACCAACATTGCCACTAAACGGTCATGCAGTGCACTTTGTGTAAAGAATGCAAAACAATAACACACCAACTGCTGAGGCTGTATAAGATTATATAAGAAGAGAGGTGTGAGGGTGTTTATGAAGAGTGACGAGGAAATGGTCAAAAGAAATTTTTGTGGTGTAGTGCAAGGTATGCCTGTTTACACGGAGTCATGAGGAAATATACAAAAACCTGTAGTGGCTGGTCTCAGTTGAAACCTGAACCCAGTGTCAAGAAATGTGATACAGAATGAAAATTTCATTCCATAATGACATACGGAATAATCTTTTGGGGAAATTCATACTATAGTACTACTATCTTCAGACTACAGAAACGGACCATTCGAATCATTGTGGGACTTAGAAGTAGAGACTCATGTAGAGAATACTTTAAGAAACTAAAAATATTACCACTACAATCCCAATATATACTCTCACTTCTGCTCTTTGTGATTAGCAATAGAAATTATTGTAAAGAAAATTTGTATATACACAACATTGATACTAGAACCAAATCAGACTTACACCAACCATTCGCTAACTCATCAAAATGTCAGAAGGGAACATATTACTACGGGATTAAGGTGTTCAATAACCTGCCTTCACAAATAAAGGACTTGTCTGTAAATAAAAATCAATTTAGATGCGCTTTGGAAAGCTTTTTATATTTTCACTCATTTTATACTTTAGATGA
>Ga0123353_10003814_pt1 | contig 19218 bp, 12 predicted proteins | sample TergutLab28metaG_3_FD_92763 | JGI IMG/M metagenome (GOLD analysis project Ga0123353, IMG submission 92763) | Labiotermes labralis P3 segment gut microbial communities from Petit-Saut dam, French Guiana - Lab288 P3 | ecosystem: Host-associated > Arthropoda: Insects > Digestive system > Gut ... | reverse complement strand
GTTTTTTGTGGTTGCCACCTTTGGCGGCAAAATCGCAAATCTACCGCTTAGCTTCGCTGCTACTTCGTGGTGGCGCAAGTGGGGTTATAACATATCCCATCAAAAACAAAATTTGGCACGGTTTTTGTAATTAAATAAGAGAAGTTTTTCATAGTTTTAGCTTTGTTAATTGCAAAAGCGGCTGTCAATTGGTTTTGACAGCCGCTTTGCCTTTGTAGTTGTTGATACAGACTAAAAGGCAATGTGGGTTTATTGCGCAAATGCCTTGAGTACTTCAGGAGGTACCGGTTTTTCAAAGAGGTATTTATAGACAAATCGAATGTCGTTGTTGCGGCTGTGAACACTCTTGTTGCCTCTGTAGCCGTGGCGGCTTTCGGGGTAAACCATCAGTTCAAACTCTTTATTGTGCTCCTGTAAGAGGTTGACAAATTGCCAAGTGTTTTGGACGTGGACATTTTCGTCCCTTAATCCGTGGGTGAGGAGGAGTTTGCCTTTGAGTTGGTCGGCGTAGGCGAGTACGGAGCTCCTTTTGTAGCCTTCGGGATTGTTTTGTGGGGTGTTCATAAAGCGCTCGGTGTAGGTGGCGTCGTAGAGGAGCCAGTCGGTGACACTGCCGCCGGCAATGCCGTGGGTAAAGGTGTTGGCGCCGTAGGTGAGGGCGTAGGAGGTGATATAGCCTCCGTAGCTAAAGCCGGTGATGAAGACTTTGGCAGGGTCTGCCTGCTTGTTTTTGATGAGCCACTTCACACATTGGGTGTAGTCTTGCATCTCCCAGTAGCCCAAGTTGCGGTACATATAATTCGACCCCACTTTGCCGCCGTGTCCGGCTCCGCGGTGGTCAATCCACACCTGAATCAACCCCTCTTTGGCATATTGATGTGTAAGCCCTCCAAAATAGTCGTTCCATCCTACGCGCACGCCAATGGCGCGGGGTCCTCCATAGATGTTCACTGCCAAGGGGTATTTTTTGCCGGGTTCCATATTGATGGGCAAAATGATGCGTATGGGGAGGTCAAACTTACCGTCTTCGCTCTTGAGGGTGATAAACTCTGCAATGGGGCGCTCATAGAGTTCCAAATGATCCGTTTTTGTATCCTGAACTTCGCAAATAAGTTTGCCCTGAGTGGTGTAGAGGGCTACTTTGGGCGGTGTGGTGACGTTTGAGTATGTGGTTACAAAGTACTTCCCGTTGGGAGAGATGGAGACGCGGTGGGAGTAGTCGCCAAAGGTAAGGCGTTGCAACTTTTTCCCGTCCATACCCACCTTGTAGAGATCTTCGCAAGCGATGTTGTCTTTGTAACAGGTGAAATAGATCACCCGCTCTTTCTCGTCAATGCGTACCATACTTTGCACCGTAAAACTTCCTTCGGCAATGGGATTTATCAACTCGCCCTCCATGTCGTGGAGGTAGAGGCTGCGCCAGCCGCTCTTGTCGCTGGTGAGGATAAACCCTTTTCCCGACTCCAAAAAGCGAATGCGCGGCTCGGAATCGATATCGATCCAGCCATCCTGCCGCTCCTGATAGAGCATCTTAACCTCTCCGGTGGAAAGGTTTGTTTCCATGATTTTGAGGTGGTTCTGCTCGCGATTGCTCCACTGGAGCCAGAGTGCTTTGCTGTCGGGACGCCAGTAGGGGAGGGCAAAGTAGAACTCTTGAGCATCGTCCACCTTAGCCCAAACAACGGCGCCGCCATCGGGGGAAACGATTCCGGTTTTCACTTTGGGGATGGGATTGCCGGGTTTGGGGTAACGCAACGTCTCTACATAACCGCCCTGTGAGGGGCTGTCGGTGATGGTAAAGAGGGGCAGTTCGCTGTCATCTGCACGGAAAAAGGCGATGTGTTTGCTGTCGGGGGACCACCAGAAGGCGCGGTAGGCGCTGCCACGACCTAAAATCTCCTCCATATAGACCCAAGAAGCGTATCCGTTGAGGATGACGTCACTGCCGTCGAAAGTGAGGCGTGTCTCTTTGTTGTCGGAGATGCGCAGGGTGTAGAGGTCATTCTTTCGGGTAAAGGCAATGTAGGCAGAGTCGGGAGAGTAGGTGGGATTGGTACCGTCCACGTTCACGCGCGGCCTTCTCGAAGACGATGCCGTTGCCGCACCTGCTCCCGTACCCGCCGGGACCTCGCCCAACCGCTCCGACTTGCCGTTTTTGGCATTCACCCGCACCGCAAAGCGCTCTGAGGTGCTGCCACCCACAAAAGTGACGAGGTCACCGTCCCATTTGCTTACCTGATACGGAACATCAGTGAGCCGAACCGAATTGTCCCACATCTGTTGTGGGGAAAGTTGCTTTTTTTGCGCCGAACCACTCAGGCTGACCGACAAAAGTGTGAAGATTAAAAGGAGATTTCTCATAGTAACGTTTGATTATAAAATATCGATTAAAAAAATTAGATTTAAAATATTGAAAATAAAAAATATTGATTATTAAGCGATTAGACTATTTAAAAGCGAGTTCGCTCAACCCTTTCCCCGATAATGCCAACTCCCTAAAGTAATCCGGGACCTCTTTGCCTTGAAGCACATCCACATAGAGTTTGGCAATGTATTGCGACAACATAAAGCCATGTCCACGCATCCCGATAAAGAGTCCGAGGGCGGGGTCAACAATGTAGCGAGGTTCCACATAGTAGCCGCTCCATAGAGCCTGAAAACCAACGCCTGAGAGGTTGGGCAGCCACTCGATGAAAGTTTCGGAGATGATGCGGATAAACTCTTCGGTGTTGATTTTTAGATTGCTTCCGGAGTCCTGCGGATCGGAAACGGGTGAAGCGCAACCAATAATCTGTCCCGTTTCGGCAAATTGCTGCCCATATACGGCGGAGAACGCCTTATTCTTCCGGCGGTCAATCAACATATCTAAATTGCGACCATTTATTCCCAACATGGGGAGGCGGCGGGTGATAAATGCCTGATGACGCACCGGATAGATTCCTGTTTCGATGCCAAGTTTGCGGGCAAATTCGGCGCCCTCATTTCCTAAAGCATTGACAAATAGATTCGTATGGTACTCTACATATTCGTTTTGATGGGTATGCACCAACACGATGTAGGTATCGCCCTGCTTGGTTACGTCAACCACCCTGCAATCTTCGAGTACAGCGCCTCCTTTTTGAATCCCCAATTGTCGGATCAGGTCAATGGTCTTACCGGGGGTGGCCTGCCAGCAATTGTTGGTGACGAGGGCGTGGGAATAGATGTTGCAGTTTGGATTAAAGTAACCCGATATTTCTTTTGTAAAGTCTTTTGCTTCCACCATATAAGCGTCTGACCACGCACGGGAAGCGTCTAAAGCGCGAAAGGTATCGTGGTCGTGGGCAAAACTAACGTATCGAATAAGGTGCAAGTCGATGTTATTGATTTCCTGAAGTTCTTTGTAAATATCCAAGTTCTGGGCAGCGATGTCGGCAAGGGCGGGGAGGCTGAATGCCGGTCGTCCGGCAGCGATGTTTCGCCACGATCCGCCTCTGTCGGCGTTGATGAGGGTGGGTTTGAAGCCCGCTTCTGCCATATAGCGGAAGAGCGCCGAGCCTGCAATACCGCCGCCCGCGATGAGGGCGTCCACCTGAACGGGCTTACGCTGAGGCTGCTTCACGTCTGTAATGATTTGGGGCGAGGGGGCGGTGGTGAAAAACTCTCCCATTTCGAGGAGGTTGGAAAGTGGGCCGCGGGGAGTGGCATTTCCCGTCACCTCAATGCCATAGCCGCGGAGCAACTGTTTTGCCCTTGGAATACAGCGATTTCCGCGGCAGGTACCCATCCCCAAACGGGCAATGTGTTTCAGTTCATCCACAGAGATAAACTTTCTGTCTCCAATGGTTTGGAGAATCTCCTCCGTGGAAATATCCTCGCAATGGCACAGGTATGTTTTGGCTTTTGTTTCTACGGAGAGAGGCGTCGGGGTAAGCGGTTCGGGATAGTGCTCCTTAACAATAAATCCCCTTGCCTTGAGCATCTCTTCTGCCGACATATCGGCCACCTTGACGCGGGCGATGTTGGTCTTGTTGGGTTTGAAGAGTATCTTTCCAATCACACCTTCACCCACTTTTTTCCCTTGATTGTCAACCAAAAAAACCTCCACACCTTCGTGTGCTTCATACTCGATGGGCAAAAAGAGCCACTGTTTGGCCACGTTGTAGCCAAAGATGGCCAAGCCCGGACACTGATAGACGCAATCCATACAGCCGATACACTTTTCGTGGTCAATCTCCGGAACGGTTGAGGTGCTCGATTTGGTAATGGCTCCATATTTGCAGGCAAAAGCGCAAGGGTTGCAGGCAAAGCCAAAGAGACAGTCAATCTGCACAAATCCACGTTTTTCCATCCGCTCCTTTGTGGGGACGTCAGGCTCCGTGAGGACGGGAACTGGGTGTTGCTGTGATTCGATATACTCCTTGGAAAGAGTTAGATAGTGTTCATAATTGTAGCGGACGCCCATATCTTGCATAATCTCGTAGGCGCACTGCTTTCCACGCAATACGGCGCTGGTGCCCTCTCCAATCCGAATGGCGTCTCCCACACCGTAACAACGGCGCCCAAAGAGTTCCGCCCCCTTAATCAGGAGTTGATCGTCCGGGATTAATCCGGTACAGATGTTGATTACGTCAATGCCGTCAATCACCTTTTCGGTTCCTGCAATGGGCTTAAAGTTCTTGCACTCTGCAATAATGGCGCCGGTAATGCCGCTTCTGTCCGCGTTGGGAATAGCCTCGAGCAGAATATGGGAGGTCAGAATGGGAATCCCCAGCCGCCGAACCCGATTTGCCTGAACCGGAAAACCTCCTTCGTTTGGCATCGCCTCCACAATCGCCTTTACGGCAGCGCCGGCCTGCATCGACTGGTAGGAGGTGAGGTAGCCGATGTTCCCTGCGCCAATCGTTAAAATATTTTTACCCAGCAACGTCAACTCATTGTTCATCATGCGCTGCACTACGGCGGCGGTATAGACGCCCGGAACATCGTCGTTCTTAAAGGCGGGCATAAAGGGCACCGCACCGGTGGCAATCACCAAGTAGTTGGCGTCAACAAAGTAAACCTCCTGTTTTTCAATATCTTTTACTGCAAGACGCCTCCCTTCGAGGATGTCCCATACACTTCCGTTGAGAAAGATGCCCGTATGGTCGTCTCCTGCCAATGTTTTGGCAATATCAAAGCCCCGCATTCCGCCGAATCGTTTCTCATTCTCAAAGAAAAAGAATTGGTGGGTCTGCATCAGGAACTGTCCCCCAATCTTATCGTTGTTGTCTATCACAATATTGGCAATACCCGCCTTGTTCAACTCTTCCCGAACTGCCAATCCGGCAGGTCCTGCGCCAATTATGGCCACAGAGGTTTTATAGATATGTTGTGCCGGATTTTCTTTGTAGGAGGTGGGGTCGGGTAGAAACTCTTCGGGAATACGGGAAACCTCTTTCACATGATCCACCTTGGTTATGCAAATTCGCCGGACAGCGCCGTCAACCAACATCTCGCAGGTGCCGCACTTGCCAATGCCGCACTCCAAAGTGCGCTCTCTTTTGTCGAGGCTGTGTTTATGCACAACCAAACCGGCTTGATGCAGTGCAGCGGCAACGGTAAAGCCCTTTTGTCCGTGGATGGGTTCTCCTTCAAATTGAAAAGTAACGCTATCCTCTTGAGGGATAGGAAGAATGGGGTGTTTTATTATACGATACATATATCTTTTATTGATTTTTAAAATTGATCAAACAAAAATTTGGCAAAAATAGGAATTATTTGTGTGATGTTTTTGTTTTTTTGCCGCGATGTTTAAAAATGTATGGTCACTTTTGCCTCGCTTTCTAAAAAAGAAGAGGAAGCAAAATTATTTTTTATTAACAAAATTTTATACTATTATGAAGAGTACAACAATGTGGAGTTGGACGCTGGGGTTAGGAGGAGTGCTCCTCTGTGCAGCGTCGGCGTGTGAAACGTTAAGTTGGAACGAAGAGGGCAAAGGCGCCCTCTCGATCAGGATGCAGCGAGAGACCGCTGCAGTGGTTAAGGCAGATGTTCCTTTTGTGAACTATCTGATTGAAATTAAAGATGGAAAAGGGAGTTCGGTTGTTTCGGACGCATACAACGCAATCCCCGATCCTGTGGTGTTGGAACCGGGTACCTACACTGTGAGCGCTTTGTCGGAGCAGATGGGCGTTCCCGCTTTTGAGAAGCCCGTTTACGGGTCAACGGTGGATGTGAATGTGGTGGCTGCCGTCAAAAACACAGTACAAATGGTATGTACACAAATGAATGCAGGCTTGCGTATTGTGTATAAACCTGAATTTAAGGAGCAGTACGATTCATACAGCGTAGAGGTGACGGGGTATGACGGGGCGCTGACTTATCAAAAAGAGGAGGAGCGAACGGGGTATTTTGCCCCCGGTACGCTTCAGATTGTGCTCTCCGCAGAGGGAGAGGAGCCGGTGCAGATATCCAAGAGTGTGGTAGCCCGCGATATGCTGGTGCTCACCGTGCTGCCGGGGGCAACCGCTCCGGGAGCCACAGGAGCGATTGAACTGCAACTCGCTGTGGATACCGCAAGGGTTTGGCGAAGAGAGGAGTGGAAGCCCGGGTCACCCGCCAATGACGGCTTGACCCCCGAAACTGCCTATACGGTAGCGGAGGCAATGGCGCTTGAATCCGGCACCAATGTATGGGTGGTCGGATACATTGTGGGGGGAGATGCGAGTACCTCTTCGTTTAAAACGGCGCCTCCCTTTTCGGCAAATACAAATTTGGTGGTTGCAGATAGTCCGGTTGAGGCGGCACGCGCCAACTGTATGGCGATAGAGTTGCCCCCATCGCCTCCAATCCTGCGCACCACTTTTGGCATGGTGGAGAATGGCGCAACGCTCTTGGGGCGTAGAAGTTGGTTCCGAGGGAATTTGGAAACCTACTTCGGCCACCCCGGAGTCAGGTCAACGAAAGAGGGGTTGTAACGACAATCTTGTATGAAGCGGCGGGTGCACATTTTGGCGCCCGCCGCTTTATCAATACAACCAACTTATCTATCTCAGCAATGTTACCAGAATAGTATTTTCCGGTATCTTGTTTAGAGGCGTATTAGTACAATTGACCTTGAGATTATCAACAAAATTAATTTTGTAATTGTCCGATGAAACGATTAATTCCCCTGTGTATGTTTCATGTCCATTGTGAATATAAAGTTGATACGTTTCGTTATTTAGTACTCCCAAGTCAATGCCCGCAGTTGCTGGTCCCGGCAAAGTAAGGCATATTCCAGATCTAAATACACCATCAAAAGTAATGTCAATAATGTTTGAGGATAATTGCCACGAGAAAACTATCGGGAAATTGCAGCATGGATACATCTTCTTTGTCGAAAAATTTAACTGAAGGGCTTGTGGCGAATGTTCTATCATTCTAATATTGATACCTGAATCGATTGGTTCGAGTTTGTGGATATCAAAAATCCATCTTGCATACAGTATGGTGTTTGTGGATACTAAATCCATATCGAATTTCCATTCGTTTGTACATTCCATTTCCTTATACCACCCCGTAAAATTGTATCCTTCTTGCGTCGGGGTTTTTTCAGGTTTGGTTACTTTTCCTCCTTCTTTGACTTTTTGTGGTACAATAGCATTATCACCCCAGCCTGTCTCGAAGGTTACTATAAATTCTTTTTCTGAAATTTTTGGGTTGACAGACTCCTTATTGCATGAAGTTAAGGTAACAACTGCTGTTAAGGCTGTGATGACAATCGTCACAAATGTTAATCTATTCATATCTATTTGTTGACAAAGCAAATAGTCAACAACAAAACCATATTTGGCGCAAACCGGCGTTAAAAGAATGTAAAAAGAGGTAGTTAGTTAGTTGAAAAAATCGTTACCTTTGCGGATTGATATTATAAGATGATTTTTATGGAAGCATTGAAGCAAAAACGTGAACTTGATAGAGAAATGCAAAACAAAATAGGTTTTATGGCATTTATTATCAATAAATTTGCTACCTCTTACAAAATGAACAGGCAAGAGGCGTATTTGTATCTAAAAAAATATGGTGGTCTTGATTTTCTTAATGAATGTTGGTGGGCATTGCATACCGACAACTCAATGTGGGCGGTTCGCGATATGTATTTGGTTTGTTACAATAATGGAGGCTTAAAATGAAAGTTTATCATGGAAGTTACACGGCAATAGAAAAAATTGACCTTGGACGTTGCGAAGTTGGCAAAGATTTTGGGCGAGGTTTTTATGTTACAAAATTACGCAAACAAGCAGAAATTTGGGCAACAAGAAAAGGGAAACCGAAACGAACTACAGGAGTTGTAACAGAATTTGATTTTGATGAAGATATTCCCGAAGTGATGGAATTAAAGATTTTGAAGTTTAAAGATTATGACGAAAAATGGCTTGATTTTGTTGTTCTTAACAGAAAAAACAACTCATTAAAACAGCAAGCACACGATTATGACATTATTGAAGGACCTGTGGCAGATGATAGAATTACCGAACAAATTGACTATTATATTGACGAAATTATTTCAAAAGATGCATTTTTGAATGACCTTATACATTTGCCATCACATCAGATTTGTTTCTGCACAATGCAGTCATTGCAATCTTTAACACTTTCACAACCAATAATCAACAGAAATATTCACATTATTGGCAGCAATATTTTGCAAGCCCTTATGACTGACTACGGAATAAATGAGATGGAGGCAACAGACAAATATTACACCTCAAATACATACACCCAACTTTCCAACGAAACTACCGAATTTTACAAAAAAGATTGGACTGAAATATACAAACTCTTCAAACAGGAATTATAACACGTTGGCAAAGACGACCTCTAATTGAGGAGGTACAGCAAGAACGGTGTGGTATTGCAGGATTCAAATCAATACAAAATGCGCCATTGTTTAAAAAAGTAAAAAAAATGGTGTGATATTTTTACTTTGCTATTATCTTTGTTGCTTCTGAAATATATAACGAGATGAGGCATTTTAAATTTTTTCTTTTAGTGGCGGCGTTGTTCGCCAGTACGGTTTGTGCTGAGGCACAGCGGTCAAAACAGCAATGGGTAAAGTCGAGTATGAAATCTATGAGTTTGCGCGAGCAGATTGCACAGCTTTTTGTGATTGCTTGTCGTCCTCAACAAGGGGAGGAGCATGTGAACAGGGTGATGGAGATCATAAGTCGAGAGCAGTTGGGCGGTATTCTATGGAGTTTGAGTGCGCCAACGCAGTATGTGCACCTTTGGAACAGGTCGCAGTCGCTGGTACGCATTCCGCTGATGGTCTCTATGGATGCCGAGTGGGGTGTTTCGATGCGCCTTGACAGTGTGATCAGGTTCCCGCAGCACCTAACGCTGGGCGCTATTGTGGACGATGGTTTGATTTACGACTTTGGGGTGGAGGTAGCGCGGCAATGCAAAGAGATTGGGGTGCACATGAACTATGCTCCTGTTGTGGACATTAATAACAATCCCAAAAATCCGGTGATTAATATGCGGTCGTTTGGGGAGAACAAATATAAGGTGACTGAGAAGGGGTATGCCTATATGAAAGGGATGCATGATGGGGGAATACTTACGACCCTCAAGCACTTTCCCGGTCATGGCGATACCGATAGAGATTCGCATGACGAACTTCCGATGATTTCACACGATATTGATCATCTGAATGATATAGAACTTTATCCTTTTCGGGAGTTGATTAAGAGGGGCGCCACTGGGGTGATGACGGCGCATCTTTTGATTCCTGCCCTTGCCCCCGGGGGCATTCCTACCTCTCAATCGAAAGAGGTTTGCACCGATTTGCTTCAAAAAAAGATGAAATTCAAAGGGCTGATTGTAACGGATGGTTTAGAGATGAAAGGGGCTTATGCACATGGCGATACCAACAAAGTGGCGCTCTATGCCCTTATGGCGGGAAGTGACATCCTTGAGGTCCCTGTGAATATGAAGAAGTCGATTGACGAAATTGAACAAGCGGTGAAGAGTGGGGTGGTGTCTAAGAGGTTTATTGAAAAGAAGTGTAAGAAAGTACTTGCAGCCAAGTATGATTTGGGGTTGCATAAGGGTTTTACGCCCATTGACCCTGTTGGAATTGTAAAGAGATTGAATACGGAGCATGCTCAAGCGTTGCGCCACAAACTTTCAGAAGCGTCTATTACGCTGTTGTCGAACAAAGAAGTGCTGCCGCTCTCCCCTGCTACCACACATTATATCGAGATTGGGGAGGGAGGTGCTTGTAAAGAAGTGTTTGAATCAAACGGAGTGGAGACGCTATTTTCGACCAATGTTTCCGCTTCAAAAGAGCGTTTCGATTTGCTTGCAGCAGAGTTGGGTGCAGTCGGAACCGGAAGGACAATAGTGGTAGGATGTCATGATGTTCCGCGAGGAAGATTGGGACTTGACTACGGAGTTGGCTCTCAAATGGTTGATTTTTTGGATGAAATTGCTAAAACGCATAGAGTGGTTCTGGTATTTTTTGGGAATCCTTACGCTTTGGCCAATTTTAAAGATTTGGAGCGGTTTTCGGCTGTTGTGGTGGCGTATGACAACTCAAATGAATCTCAAATTGCTGCGGCCAATGCACTGTTGGGTAAACAGCGCTTTTTGGGGAGGTTACCGGTGACAATTAACGAAAGGTTTCGAGAAGATTTTGGATTGGAGAGATGATAGATGAGAGATGATAGATGAGAGATGATAGATGAGAGATGAGAGATGAGAGATGAGAGATGAGAGATGATAGATGACAGATGATAGATAGGATATAAGGTATTAGGTATTTGGCAAGATGATGTTTGTGGTATGAAACGACAAGATATTTTTTTCATAATGGGCGCGGTGACGCTGTTTGCCCCTTTTTTTATTTTTCCGGAGCTATTCCGGTGGTATGAGGAGGTGAACCGTGCACATCCTTACCTATTGGCTTTCTTCAAGTTTGCAATTTTGGCAACAGGCGGAGAGTCGTTGGGATTGCGTCTGCAAAAGGGGAGGTACAACGAATCGGGATTTGGACTCTTTCCACGGGCGGTGGTGTGGGGGATTTTGGGCATTTGGATTGCTGCTGCCATGAAACTCTATGCTGTGGGTGCGCCATGGTTTGTGGAAGGCTTGGGGATCGAGGGGGTGGTTGCGGCTATGCTTAGTGGGGTTAGTTGGCTTAAATTGTTGGGCGCATTCTCGATAAGCGTATGGATGAACACTACGTTTGCGCCTGTTTTTATGACTTGCCACAAAGTGACCGATGCGCACATATTAAAAAACGGAGGGATGTTGAAAGCCCTTGTGACACCCATTCGTTTTGGGGCGTTGTTGGGTGAACTCAATTGGCGGGTGCAATGGAATTTCGTCTTCAAAAAGACAATTCCGCTCTTCTGGATCCCCGCCCATACCGTCACCTTTTTGCTGCCTTCCGAATGGCAGGTGCTCTTTGCCGCCTTTTTGGGGGTGGTTTTGGGGGTATTGCTTTCTGTGGCGGCACTCAGACAAAGGGAATAAATCGTTTAATTATAACCAGTTATGAAAACACATTTTTTTTGCTTACTATCAATCCTTTTATTTATTGGATGTATGAACACTTCGGATAAAAATGCAGATGTTGCCAATATCTCTGCCGGCGTTGTAGAGGGTACGCTTGGCCAAATGAAAACCCAATTCCCTGAGGCCGATATGGCGCTTATGAAGCGCGGAGTTGAACAGGCGGCCGCTTTGTGGCGCACTTGGGACGGTGCAGAGGCTGAGTTTACCGCTTTCTGTTTAGCACACTATATTCCCGATGCGGAGGCGCGTAAAGTTCTCTTTGATAAGCTATCGTATGCCCGTGAAGTCTTTATGGGGAATTACCACAGGATTGGCGTCTCTCTAAAACATCCGGTACACTTAGATGGCCCTGCCCTAACGCCTGTTGATGAATTGCTGGCGAGTTATGCGGTTGGCGCTCACTACAAAGACGATATGTTTGCCAACAAGTTGGCCTTTATCACCATTTTGAATTTTCCCTATTTCAGTTTACAGGAAAAGAACGAATTTGGGAGGGATTGGAGTCGCCTTGAATGGGCCTATGCCCGAATGGGAGACCTCTTTACCAATCGTTTACCCGCGTCTGTTGCTCAGGAGTCGGCCAAGGTGGGCAGTGCGGCCGAAAACTATGTGGCCGAATACAACATTATGATGGGGCACCTTTTAGACGAAGCGGGCAAGAGGCTGTTTCCCGCCGATATGGTGCTGTTGAGCCATTGGAACTTGCGGGACGAGCTTAAATCGAACTATGCCCCCGGCCCTAACGCCTTTGCCAAACAGCAAATGATCTACAAAGTGATGACCCACATTGTGGAGCAAACGATACCCAAAGAGGTGATAAACAACCCTGCTTATGATTGAGCGCCCTACGTCAACAAATTGTTTCAAGGGGGAAAAGAGGTTACCGCCACTCCGGAGGGAGCGCGTCGATATGCCATTCTGTTAGACCAGTTTAAGGCCGCTCAGAGGGCAGACCCCTTCTTCCCTGCCCACAATACCGCTTTGTTGAGGGCTTTTGATGGAGGCATGGAGATCTCTTTTGAAGAGATTGAGTCGATGTTTACCCAATATATCTCTTCCCAACAGGTGCAGGAGGTGGCGGCGTTGATTAAGAAGCGTCTGGGACGCGATTTGGAACCTTTTGACATCTGGTACGACGGATTTAAAGCACGAAGTGGCCTCTCCGAAGATGTATTGAGTGCCAAAACCACCAAACTCTACCCAACGGCGCAGGCGTATGAAAAGGATATCCCCAATATGCTCATCAAGTTGGGCTACGCGCCCAACAGGGCTAAATACCTCGCTTCCAAGATTGTGGTTGAAGCAGCCCGCGGGTCGGGACACGCATGGGGCGCCGAAAGTCGGGACGAAGTGGCTCGACTACGTACCCGTTTGACGCCCAAAGGGATGGATTACAAAGGCTTTAACATTGCCGTCCATGAAATGGGACACAACGTGGAGCAAACCATCAGCCTCTATGACATTGATTATTATATGCTTCAAGGCGTTCCCAATACAGCGTTTACCGAGACCCTCGCATTCATCTTCCAAAAACGCGACCTCGATATTTTGGGCGTTACCGAAAACAATCCCTTGAAAGAGCCCCTCACGACACTCGACATATTTTGGGGCAGTTATGAGATTATGGGGGTAGCGTTGGTGGATATGTTTACGTGGAAGTGGCTCTACGACCATCCGCACGCCACGCCTGTGGAGTTAAAACTCGCCGTGATTGAGACGGCCAAAAGGGTGTGGAACCAATATTACGCACCGGTATTGGGTACGCCCGATTCGCCGCTGTTGGCCATCTACTCCCACATGATTGACTATCCCCTCTATTTAGCCAACTACCCCTTTGGACACATCATTGAATTTCAGTTAGAGGAGTACTTGCGCAACCGCAATCTGCCGCAAGAGATTGACCGCTGGTACGCCTTGGGACGCTTAGCGCCGCAAATTTGGATGCAGCAGGCGGTAGGGAGCAACGTCTCCACCGCGCCGCTGCTGGCTGCAGTGCATGAGGCAGTGTTGCGGGTAGAAAGGGCAAAGTAACGAAGTAGCGAAAAGGCTAAGTAACGAAGTAGCGCGAAGAGGTGGAGTAACGAAGAGGCTAAGTAACGAAGAGGCTTGGTAACGAAGAGGCTTGGTAACGAAGAGGCTAAGTAACGCAGAGGCTTAGTAGCGAAAAGGCTAAGTAGCGAAGAGGCTAAGTAACGAAAGGCTAAGTAGCGAAAGGCTAAGTAACGAAGAGGCTAAGTAGCGAAAGGCGAAGTAACGAAGAGGCTTAGTAGCGAAAGGCTAAGTAACGCAGAGGCTTAGTAGCGAAAAGGCTAAGTAGCGAAGAGGCTAAGTAACGCAGAGGCTTAGTAACGAAGAGGCTAAGTAACGAAGAGGCTAAGTAACGCAGAGGCTTGGTAGCGAAAAGGCTAAGTAACGAAGAGGCTAAGTAGCGAAAGGCTAAGTAACGCAGAGGCTAAGTAACGAAGAGGCGAAGAGGTGATAGGGCAAAGTCGTGAAGTAGCCGTTGCTTTTCTTAGACTTCTATCAGTTGGTATTTTCTGTTTCCCAAGCCAATCTGTTCGGCGTGGGTTAGTCCGGTTTCCCAATCGACTTTGGGAAATATGTGGCGGAACTTATCGGCTCCGGTGAGGGGATGGTGCCCCTCTTCGTTGAGCAAACAGCCTTTGGGGGAGGAGGCTTTGGTCACCAAATCGGCGCATGCCTGATCTAAGGCAACGGGGTCAAAGGAGGCAGCGATGCCAATGTTGGGGACAATGGCCATGTCGTTGTTGCCCCAACAGTCGCATACGGGGGAGACGTCCATGATAAAGGTGATGTGGAAGTGCGGTTTTCCCTCAAGAATGGCTTTGGTGTATTCTGCGATTTTGGCGCAAAGGAGTTCGGAGGAACTGTCCCAAACCACTTGAGCGGCATCGAATTGACACACGGCAATACATTGGCCGCAGCCTACGCATTTGTCTTTGTCAATCACGGCTATGCGCTTTTGATCTAATGACACAGCGTGGTGGTGGCAATAGTTGACGCACATAGAACAGCCGGTGCAATTTTTGCGATAGACGCGGGGGGCTGAAGTGGAGTGGAGGTCTAATTTGCCCCCCACTGAGGCGGCGCCCATACCGATGTTTTTGAGCGCTCCGCCGAATCCGGTCTGTTCATGTCCTTTAAAGTGGGTCATACTGATGATGATATCGGCATTGGCCACCGCAGCGCCGATCTTGGCTGTTTTGGTGTGGGTGGGGTAGGATGACAACACCGGCATGGATATTTCTTCGGTGCCTTTGAGTCCATCTGCAATGATCACGGGTGCGGGAACGGAAACAGGGTTAAAGCCGTTCTCAAAAGCGGAGAAGATGTGGTCAACTGCATTGGAGCGTCTGCCGCTGTAGAGGGTATTGGAGTCGGTGAGAAACACTTTGGCCTCTTTGGATTGGAGGAACTTGACCATGGTCTGGACGTAGTTGTGGCGGATAAAGGCAAGGTTTCCGGGCTCGCCAAAGTGGAGTTTGATGGCGGTAAACTTATGGGAAAAATCGATCTGCTCTATGCCGGCGGCTTTAATCAGGCGTAGCATCTTTTGTTGCAGGTTGTTGCCCGGGGTGGTACGGAGGTTGGTGAAATAGACACTCATGTAGTTTATGGTTTAATATTTTGAGACTTATGGAGCAACCGCACTTGGCTATTGGTCATCAACGATTGCCGCCGCTCTCGAAACAGTGCGCTCTACAGCCCCAAAGGCGGAGGCGGGGTCGAACGCCTTGATGGCTTCAAGGAGGGAGATGCGTGTGGAGTTGATTAACTCAACGTAGCTGGGAATGTTGGCGTCTCGGTAGCGGCAGCGCGCCAAGCGGTAGTGGGTATCGTCTAAGGTTCCCGATACGTCAACCCCCAATCTAAAGGGGAGGGGGGAGCGGAGTACCGATATATGGTAGTTGAAACTCATGTCAAAGTTGTGGAGACCACTTACTGCGGCGCGGTAGCGGTCCATCTCAAAAATAAAGGGAAAGACTTGAATCTGGCTGTTATGAATCAGAAAGTCCACGCCAATATGATCGATGAGGTTTTTGCTTTTTTTGGTAAATTGAAGCATTTTGGAGATTTCGGTAAAGGTTTCGCCATCTAAGAGTACCATATTTTCTCCTTGAATACGGCAGGCGGCTTTGAGGGTGGGTAAGAGGAGGTTCATGGAAGTGTCCATGGAGGTTGTGGCGGATATGATGCAATCGACCACTCCCTCAAAAGAGCGGAGCATGGGGGCTAACGTGTCGATGGAGGGAATCAGGGCGATGAGACGGTCAACTTGCACTTTCTTCATTTCGAGGTCAAAGCCCGCGGTGATGTTGTTGCGGCTTCGGGTGGCGTAGAGGGCGGATAGTTTAAAGTCGCCGATGGAGGATGATGCTTCTAAGTTATTGATTTGTAGTGTACGACTACGGCTGGTGAGCGATCCGGAGAGGCCTGCAAAATATTCGTTGCCGTAGTGGGTGTAGTCGGTGAAAAGTTTAACGTTGAGGATGAGGTTGGCGGGGATGATGATGAGGCTGCTTGCTTCTTCTATCTCTTTAACAACGGTTCCGCTTGAGGTGTAGAGTGAGCCGGCGTTGGCAGCCTGCATGAGTTCATTGAGGTCTAAGGTGTCGGAACGGAGAAAGCCATAGACGTTCAGATTGCCTCGTCCAAGCATTACTTGACGGAGGTTGGAGATTTTTCCGGTGCACTCTATGGAGGAGCGGCCGGCGCGGATTTCGGTTTGCATCAGTTGAATCTCATCCGTAGAAAACTCGATGTCTGTCTCTCCCAAGGTGATGGGTAAGGGGAAGTAGGGGGTGGAGAGGGAGCCTCCTTCGGCTTGTATGGCACCTTCGAGTTGCCATTGGCGGAGGAGGCGTTTGGTGTCGCGGTCCATTTCGAGGTCAAGGTTTCCGGAGGCGAAATCGTCGGGAGGAAGAGAGGTTCGCTGTGTGCGCGGGGAGGTGGCGCCGGAGGGGGCGGTGGAGGAGGGGGTGGAGGTGGAGTCAGCGCCGGAGGAGGGGATTGAGAAAGAGGGAGTGCCGGAGGAGGGAGTGCCGGAGGAAGTGCTGGCGTCAGTTTCGGAGGAGGAGATTGCGTCAGTGTCGGAGGAAGGAGTGGAGATGGAGTCAGTGCCGGAGGAAGTGGTGGCGTCAGTGCCTGAGGAGGGAGAACCAGTTCCAGAGGATGGAGTGGAGGGAGAGTCAGTTTCGGAGGATGGAGTGGAAAGGGAGTCAGTGCCGGAGGATGTGGTGGAGTCAGTTCCGAATGATGTGGTGGCGTCAGTTCCGAATGATGCGTCAGTTTCGGAGGAGGAGGTGTGCGTTTGTAGTGAATCGGAGCGGGTAGAGCGGGTGCGGTTTTGGGAGCGGGTGGTGGAGAGGCGGGTGGTTTGGAGGGCGATGTGGGGGGAGGTGAGTTCGAATTGGTTTGCGGGGTCGCTCATTTGGAAGAGTTGGGCGCGGATGTTGGCGGAGATAATGGGGAGGGAGGGGTCATGGGGGGCAGGACGGAAACTGAAGGTAGTGGAGCCATCGTTTAATCTTACCTGTATGGAGTCGGCGGTTTGGAGGGAGAGGAATCGGGTTTCAAATGAGCCGTTAAAGGGGTGGATGCGTGTAGTGTCGCCGTCTAAGGCGCTGGCGGCGCTGCGGGCGGAGAGGCGGGTGCTTCCCATCGCGAGGCGGAGTTGTTGTTTGTAGCGGATGTTGGCGCTGTCGGCCCTAAAGGAGAGGCGTAGCATTTGTGCGCCCTGCTCAATCAGGGTGTCGCGCTGGTTTAGGTTGGAGCCAAAGGAGAGGTGGGCGGAGCGAGCCATAAAGAAAATGGAGTCTTGGGGGAGGCGGAGCATGAAGCGCTCGGCTTCGACCCTTCCGCGTAGGGAGGATGCGTTGAGGTCTCCTCTTAAAAAGTTGCTCCATAAGAATTTGGCGGAGGCGTCAACGGTGAGGGCGCCTCTTGCGGTAATGTTGTCGGGTACGGGTAGTATCCGGAGGAGGGTGTCTAATCGGATGGCGCCTTTCAGGGTGAGGTCAATGTCAGGGTTTTCCAAAGGGTTTTGCACATGACCCTGTGCGTGGAGCGAGATGCCGGAGGCTTCTAAGTTGCATTGCCTCAGGTTGATTCCTGAACGCTCAGGGCGTTCGGGATGGTGGGTGTAGGTGGCGTCTAAAGCAAAGGTGTGGATGTAGGCGTTTTCGGGGGGATAACTTAGGTATCCTCCTGAGGTAGCAATGTCCACCGTGTAGGCGGGATAGTTGACAGAGGCGCGTATTTTGGCAGAGATGTCTGTTTTAAGTTCATCTCCCTCAGAGAGGAGCGAGGGGGGAATCAGGGAGATAAGGTCGGCAAACGGGAGGTTGTCAATGGCACATTCGAGGCGGATGCGGGGGGATGGATCATCCATTACGAAGTTGCCGTCTAAGTGGATGGGGATTTGGGCTGCCGTAAGGGTAAAATCTTTTAGGAAAAGGCTGTCGAGGCGTGAGAACGAAAAACCGATCTCTCCGAAGAGCGCTAAAGGAAGCGATTGGGCATACGTTATATTATTAAGGATTAAAGAGTTATGGCTATCGAAAAGGAGGGAATATCTCTCTTCGCCGATGGCGGTAATTCTCAAACTGTCGATGGAAGAGGAGAAAGAGGGAGCAGCAATGGCGGTAATTCTCAAGTTGTCGATTGAAGAGGAGGGAGCAGCAATGGCGGTAATTTTCATGCTGTCGATGGAAGAGGAGGGAGCAGCAATGGCGGTAATTCTCATGCTGTCGATGGAAGAGGAGAAAAAGGGAAGGGGTTCGTGCAGCAGTGGGGGGGAGGGGTAGGAGGCGTTGATTTGGAGGGCGCTTGCGGAGAGGATTTCTAACTTCATCTCTTCGGGCTGGAGGGTGATTTCGCCTCTGAGAAACAGGCGTCTAAGTTGCAGGGAGGCGGTGAGAGAGTCGGGGTCGCTGCGAAAGTGAACGTGAAAGCCGTCCCGAATAATCAGGCGTTGTAGGTTCAGATGAAAGGAGGGGACTTCAACCGAAGGTTCAACAAGAGTTGTGTCGGACTCCCAAATCTCCCAGTTGGCCAATCCGGATGGGGAGATGTAGGCGTTCACTGTGGCGTTCCTCAACCGAACCCGCCTGATGTCAATCTTGTATTGTAACAACTTCTTGATATTCAGAGATACAGACAATTCTTCAAAGTTCAGTAGAGAGTCGCAACGTTCAGGAAGGGCGCTTTGCAACTGTGGCGGCAACCCATCGAAAACGCGGGAACGGATGTTCCCATTTTTTACGGTAAGGTTTATGTAGGGAAATTCCTGAAAAAGAGAGACGTTGAGCGTATCAAAACGCAAATCGGCCAAGAGAAGGTTATCGGTCAAACGCAGGGCTATCGGGGTGAGTCGCTTTGGGGTGAGGAGGATGGCGGCTGTGGAAAAGAGTAGAAGAGGGATAGCGACGACACACAAAAGGATAGCCGTCACGATTTTACGCCATAAAGATTTGCGTTTCTTTTTGATTTTCTGCTCCTCCATACGGATTCTTTTGCCACAAAGATAACAAAAAATAAATATTGCACTATCTTTGCATACTTTATTTCAAAAATGAGAACTCTATTATTCAATCTATTTGCTGCGTTTATGCTCCTTGCACACCATCCTGCCGCAGCCCAAAGAAAACCCGATGAAAGAAAACCCGATGC
>Ga0123353_10003813_pt1 | contig 19225 bp, 14 predicted proteins | sample TergutLab28metaG_3_FD_92763 | JGI IMG/M metagenome (GOLD analysis project Ga0123353, IMG submission 92763) | Labiotermes labralis P3 segment gut microbial communities from Petit-Saut dam, French Guiana - Lab288 P3 | ecosystem: Host-associated > Arthropoda: Insects > Digestive system > Gut ... | reverse complement strand
GGTGGAACAGGGGGACGGGGTTAGTGTTCCAATTTGACCAAGGTCAAATTGGAACACTAACCCCGTCCCCCTGTTCCACCCCTGTTCCAATCTGGGACACCAACCCCGTCCCCCTGTTCCAATCTGGGACACCAACCCCGTCCCCCTGTTCCAATGTGAAAACGTCATTCCGGGCTTGACCCGGAATCTTGAACTGCTTGTCAAAAGGTTCCGGGTCAAGCCCGGAATGACGAGAGTGGACCTTTTCACACAGCCTGGCGTCCCCTTGTCAGGTTCTCTCACCAATATAGTAAAATATCCCCTGAAAGTTTAGGCAGCCTGAAAAGTTACGGAAGTTGGATTATTGGAAATCTTGCACGACTCTCATAATTTATTTTTTCGCAACCCTTTTGGTGCTGTGTTTTGTGGGGATTCGATTGTATTGCGAATACGGGTGCGGTGGTACTCCGGTGATGCGGCTGGTTTTGCTGAGTCCGAAGCCCCTGTTTGGCCACGGGTCTGGCTCCGTTTGGTAAAAGATGACAGCGAAGAGCGGCTGCCAATGGACATTCTTACGGAGCGCTCAAACAGCGCCACGTTTTATTTTGAGGTTACCATCACGGCGCCGGAAGAACCGGGTCTGCTCGGTTATTCCTTTATCGTAGAAGACCTTGAAGAAAGCTCCTGGTACGGAAACAACGAGCAGCTCACCGGAGGGCGCGGCGTGTTCTACGGTTTGGAGCGGCGGCCGGCCGGTCTCTGGGAAAACGGCGGAGGTGCCATAGGTGTACCTAATCTGCCTTCCTACCAAATCACGGTGGCAGCCCGCGGCAGCTCGGTGCCCGATTGGTATACCAGAGGCCTCATGTACCAGATTTTCGTTGACCGCTTTCATCCCGGCCTTGGGCCTCGTGTGCTTGATGCACCGGCTGACACCGGCGCACTGATTCATGCTGATTGGCATGACACGCCTTTTTACATGAAAGATGCCAAGGGGCGTATAGAGCGCTGGCTTTTCTTTGGCGGCAACCTCGAAGGGGTGCGCCTTAAGCTCCCCTATCTGCACTCCCTTGGGGTGAGCGCGCTTTATCTTAATCCGATTTTTGAGGCATCGAGCAATCATAAATACGACACCGCAGATTATTTGGCCATTGATCCCATGTTTGGCGGCGAGGAGGCCTTTGATGCCTTGGTCAAGGAGGCAGATGCGCTTGGTATAGCCCTGATCTTAGACGGTGTGTTCAGCCATACCGGTGCCGACAGTCGCTACTTCAACCGATTGGGTCGTTATCCGGAGCTTGGTGCTTACCAGTCCCCCGATTCTCCCTATTTTTCTTGGTATCGCTTTAAGGAATACCCCAACAAGTACGAGTGCTGGTGGGGTGTTGACGCGCTGCCTAATGTTGAAGAGCTGGATCCGTCTTACCTTGAGTTCATCTGCGATGGGCCCGCGAGCGTCATCAAAACCTGGGTGAGGAAGGGAGTCAAAGGCTGGCGCCTCGACGTAGCAGACGAATTGCCCGATGCCTTCATCCGTCAAGTTCGTGCTGCCATGTCTGAAACAAACCCGGAAGCCGTTCTCATCGGCGAGGTATGGGAGGATGCCTCCAACAAGGTAAGCTACGGCGAACTGCGCCGCTACTTTGCTGGCGACGAGCTGCACTCCACCATGAATTATCCCTTCAGGGAGCTATTGCTTGATTTCTTGCTGGGCAGGGCTTCTGCAGGGGTGCTGGCCTCTGGCTTGATGAGTCTACGCGAGAACTACCCCACTCCCAACTTTATGGCAGCCATGAATTTGATTGGCAGTCACGATCAGGTGCGTATTTTAACCCTATTGGGCGCAGCTCCGCCTGAAGAGGCTTTTAATGACTCAGAGCGCCGTGCGTTTCGCTTGAGCGCCGGTGCGCGTGAGTTGGCCCAGCGGCGGCTCAACATGCTCGTTTTGTGGCAGATGACTTTTCCCGGAGTGCCCTGCGTCTACTATGGCGATGAAGCCGGCGTAGAGGGTTACAGCGATCCCTATAATCGCGCGCCCTTTCCCTGGGGAAAAGAGGACGAGGTTACCACGGGCATGCATCAACGCTGGATGCGCCTGCGTAGGGAGCACGAGATATTCATCAGCGGAGAGGTATTTCCGTTTAGCGCCGGAGATGATGTAGCCGGCTTTTGGAGGACAGCACTGACAGTGGAGCAGGGGGACGGGGTCAGTGTGGAACAGGGGGACGGGGTAAGTGTACCAATTTGGCCCAAGGGCCAAATTGGTACACTTACCCCGTCCCCCTGTTCCACACTGACCCCGTCCCCCTGTTCCACACCAGAAGAACGCGCAGTTATTGTTATTAATCGCTGTGGTGAAAACCGCGAGGTTTATCTGGCTGGGCCCTCAAACCCGTCACTTGAGGATCGCCGTCCGGATGAGCTGGAGTGGCCTGCAGAGCAACTGTGGGATGTTTTTGACCTCGCCAGTGGCGAGGTTGAGCGAGCAGTTGATTTGGGCAAGCAGTCGCTTCGCCTGGCTGTTGAGCCTTTTGGTTCCCGCGTTTTGCTTATGCGCCCTGCGGAGGGCAATCCGCAACTTTTCTCTGATAAGCCTCTGCGTCGCTCCGGTGTATTGCTGCCGCTGACTGCACTCCCCTCCCCTTGGGGAATTGGAGACTGGGGTGCGTCTGCCTATGCCTTTGTAGACCAGCTGGTTTCCGCGGGACAAACACTCTGGCAACTGTTGCCCTTTAATCCTGTTGACGAGGGCAATTCTCCCTACCATAGCGAATCAGCCTTAGCCTTGAGCCCCCTCTTAATCAATCCCGAGCGTCTTTGGAACTGGCTGGAGGAACATCTCGGAGCTCGCGCGTTAGACCACCTGAAGGGTGAAGTGAATCACCTGAAAAAGGATGCTTCATCAGGGGTTGGAATAGCTGGTAGTTACATAGACTACCCGTCAGTTAAGCAGCAAAAAGAACAGCTCCTGCGTGCGGCTTATGCCAGCTGGGCTGAGCAGGGCAGGCTCCTCGAGCAAATCCCGGCTTATCAGGAGTTTTACCGCGATAACGCTGATTGGTTAGACGAGTACGCACTTTTCAAAGCCCTGCATAACGAGAGCGGGGGGCGTCCCTGGACTGAGTGGGCGCCTGAACTGAAAAACCGAGACGCGCAGGCGCTGCAAGACGCGCGTGCGCGTTTGAGTTACGAAATTGGATATCAGTTGTTTATGCAGTTTATGGCCGACTACCAGCAGCGCGATCTGCGCAACTACGCCAACAGCAAAAACCGCCTGCTCATGGGAGACATCCCTCTATTTGTTGCAGCAGACAGTGCGGACTGTTGGGCTCACCAAGAGCTCTTTTGGCTGGACGAAAACGGCCTGCCGAGCGTGGTAGCCGGAGTGCCACCCGATTATTTCTGCGAAGAAGGCCAACGCTGGGGAAATCCACTCTATCGCTGGGAACGTATGGAAGACGATGACTTTGCCTGGTGGCACAGGCGTATTAAACGCTCCTTGCAGCATTTTGACATCGTGCGCCTTGATCATTTCCGCGGCTTTGAGGCCTACTGGCAGATTGATGCCTCTGAACCCACTGCGGTTAACGGACTTTGGATGAAGGGCCCGGGGCGTCGCTTCTTTGAGAGCTTAACGCGCGCACTGGGACCCTTGCCGCTGATAGCAGAGGACCTGGGCTTTATCACCCCTGAAGTTGATGTGCTCAAAAATTGGTTTGGGCTCCCCGGCATGAAGGTGCTTCCCTTTACCTACCCGGATTTGACTGCAGATGCCAATACAGTTTTCTATACCGGAACTCACGACAACGACACCCTGCTTGGCTGGATTGAAGAAGAGTGCATCGTGGAGGACGAAGACGAAACAGAAGAACCGTCTCCCTGTCTCATCTCCCTAGACTCACAAGAACTAGCTCGCGCGCTCAGCGAAGAGGTCTTTGCTACAGAAGCCGGACTGGTTGTTTTACCGGTTCAGGATATCTTGGGCCTGGATAGCACAACACGCATGAACACCCCCGGCTCCATAGAAGGAAACTGGCGCTGGCAAATGAGCGAGCCGTGCGCAGAAGCCCAAAAGCATTGGGAGTGGCTGCAAAAGATTACCCTGGCAAGCGGCAGGTTTCACTAATGGTGGAACAGGGGGACGGGGTTAGTGTTCCAATTTGACCTTGGTCAAATTGGAACACTAACCCCGTCCCCCTGTTCCACCCCTGTTCCACCAAGCCCCGGCCCCTTGTCCACAGAAAATCGCTTATGATGTATTCGTTCACTTTATACATTAGGATAAGATGAAGGGATTCAATATGTATTGCCCTAATTGCAGAAGTCAGGTTTCTGAAGCAGGGAGACCTTGCCCCTATTGCGGCACGTTTATACCAACACAGAGTGAGGCACCGTTTGCCCCAGCTCCTCCCGTGAGTCCAAATCCTAACCAGCAGCCGCAAGCGGCGTCTCCCCAGATGCCTCCGGCACAGGTGCCTGCTGCACCAATACCTGCACCTCAAGCACCACCTCAGCAGATGCCTCCGGCACAGGCACCTGTTGCGCCGATGCCTACTCAGCAGATGCCGCCTCATCAGGCGCTGCCTCAGCAGATGCATACGGCCCAAATGCCGCTTCAGCAGTTTCCGCCCTCATATGCACCTCCCCCCGCATCCGGGCAGCCAAAGAAGAAGCGTACCGGTTTAATTGTTGGGCTCTCGATAGGCGGCGCGGCACTTCTGGCGGGCCTGGCAATAGGTGTGGGCTCAATGGTCAACAGCCTCAACACGCCAGAAGAGCCTCCCAGCAATGTGGCAGTAACCACTCCTGTGATAGAAGCAGAACCAACAGATACACCTGCCGTAGAGGTTGAACCTACTCCTCAAGATGCCCCCGATGCTGAACATTTCGTACACGAACTCATCGGCATCTCCTTTGATCTGGTCGATGGATGGGACCCCGAAGAGAGTGATAAGTATCCCGACGAGATTCTCGGTCTTTACCACGACGACCCTGACTATCCCTTTGTCTGGATTGATCGATATTCTTTTATTTCCTACGATATCTTTGTTGAAAACAAGGAAGCAATGCTCGAAATGTACACGGTAGGCCTTGAGGGAACTATCACAGAGTATAAACTTGAAGAAGACATCACCCTCAATGGTACTCCCTGGCGCCATATAATCTTTGTCGTTACAGATAAATACGGAGACCTCTACATCGACCTCTATATCACTGATATGCCAAACAACAGAGGTGTCTTCATGTATGCGATTATCTGCCCTATGGATAAACCTGGTCAAACTGTTTTTCCCGGCTACGACGATGCCTATCATATGTTTGATACCCTGCGCTTTATCAAATAGCCCCACCTGGCGTGCAGAGAAAACATAGCTGAAAACAGTAGTACAAGCGGAAGCGCAAAAAGCAAAGCTGCGAGGGAGCCATCCGCTAGGAGTATGACTGGAGCCGTTTGAATGATTGACCCTAAGGCAATATTGGCCGGACGGGTGCACCGAGGTGTACCAACAGGCGCCATTGTAAGCATCACTATCTCATCTTTGTGCCTGGCCGGCATCCTCGGCCTCTTTTTGCTTACCGGCGGCCCAATTTTCATCATTGCAACAATACTGTCCGTGGTTACCCTCATCCCCATGCTGGCCGGGGTGATGGCTCTCGACCGTCTGGAGCCGGAGCCGCGGCACCTTCTTGTCATGGTGTTTTTGTGGGGAGCCGGAGCTTCGGTGGTGCTGAGTATCATCTTTTCACTGCTGGGAGAGGTAATCCTTAGGCCGGGACTCGGAGATGATGTTGAAATAGCTTCCGCTATCGTTATAGCTCCCATAATCGAGGAGATAACAAAGGCTCTGGTATTGTTTGGGCTGTTTTGGTGGCGGAGAAGCGAGATCAATGGGATTACCGACGGAGTGGTGTACGCTGCTGTTTGCGGCCTTGGTTTTGCCGCCGCCGAAAACATTGGGTATTACATTGCGGCTGCCTTTGAAGGCGGTGGAGCGAGCATGGCTGGGGTCTTTATTTTACGAGGGATACTCTCTCCCTTCTGCCACCCGGTATTTACGGCAATGACCGGGATCAGCCTGGCAATTGCAATTCACCAACAGAATAGGGCGGTGCGTTTCTTTCTTCCGCTGGCCGGACTTGTCTTGGCTATATCCCTCCACTCCATCTGGAATGCCTCGGCTCTCATTGGCATTGAGGCTTTAGGTTTTACCTTCCTTTTTATGCTAGGAGTGCTCGTAAGTATTGTTGTGGGCGTGCGCGTTGATCGAAAGCGAACGTTGCGGCGGCTCCAAGCCTGTTTGATGCAATATACCCACACTGGGCTGGTGACGAGTGATGATTTGTATATGCTGTCTACCCTCAAAGCCAGAAAGCAGGCGCGTAATTGGGCGCGCGCTACGTATGGGAAAAATGGGTTCAATGCCATGCGAGACTATCAACAAGCATGCACAAAGCTGACCATGCTCCATGACCAGGTGAACGATGGCTTGATGTCAGCTCAACAGTTTGAAGCACTGCGCGGTGGACTCCTGACCCTGATGAGCTTGGCGCGAGATGCTTTTCTCGGTCCCAATCATCCGGCCGAGCCCATGATGCATCTGCCTCCACAAGCTTGAGGTGCTGTTTGAGCACCGCAAGCACTGAGCGCTGCCGGCTTAGATATTCGTCTGGCTTCCCAGGATTTGGACACCACCCTAGAGAACGAACTTCGCTATACTTGTAAAAATCATATTTGAGCATAGGTTCATAGCAGTGCCGGTTCTTATTATTGGAGGAGTCATGACTAATTTACACGCAGGATGGTACCCGGATCCGTCAGGGAGCACTCCCCGGCTACGTTTTTGGGACGGAACTCAGTGGACTGGTCACTTTGCAGATCACTCAGCTCCTCCGGCAACTCCGGCACCTCCGGCAGCTCAGGCAGCTCCGACACCGGCTCCTCCGGCACCCCAGGCACCCCAGGCAGCTCCGGCTCCTCCGGCACCCCAGGCAACTCCGGCACCTCCGGCACCTCCGGCACCCCCGGCACCCCCGGCTCCTCCGACACCGGCACCTCAGGCACCCCCGGCAGCTCCGGTACCCCCGGCACCTCAGGCACCTCAAGGGCAGCCAGTTCAAGGCTACCAGACGCCGGCTGCTCCGCAATATACCCCGCCAGCTGCCCCACCGGCTGCCCCAGAGGCAGCACAACCGGCTCAAGCTCAACCCAAAAAAGGCAAAGGAAAGCTTGTTGCCATCATTGCGATTGTACTTGTTGTTGTAGCGCTGATTATTGCACTGGTCTTTGCGGTTTTGATGCCCATGTTCACCTCAACGTCAAACGACCCAGCCATCGTAGTCACCGAAATCGACCCCGAAAACGGTAACGGTGATGGCAATGATGATGGCGGTGGCAACGATGATGGCGGTGGCGGCAACGTCACACCGAGCGATGCCAACGAGGTTCTCACCGGCGAAGTCACCGGTCAAGTAGGCCAGCAGTATCAAACCAAGTGGTTCAGTTTTACGGTTAATTCCTTAAAAACCGACCAGTCATACAACAGCATTACGCCCGATGAAGGCAATACCTTCCTTATCGCTAACATCACCATTACTAACACGTACGGCTCTCCCCTTCCCTTTGGTACCTTTGACTGGTTTGTTGACGATGTCACTTTGGACGACGCTCTCTGGCCAAATAAGCCTGAAAGCTCCAATATGATGCCCGCAGAATTCATGCTCAGTGATAAAGAGACGGCTACCTACGATGTGGTCATTGAGATTCCGGGGACCAAACAAAACCCCTCCCTCAAAAACCCCGCCTTTATGTATATTGAGGTAAGCGCCACGGGTGAGGAGCTCTTGACCTTTAAAATGCCCTTCAACTACTGAGCTTAAGTGGAACAGAGGGCCGGGCTGGTGTCCCACTAACTACCGACACTTTGATGCCTTGAATCGTATTATTAAGTAAGCCACAACCCGTGGCAACGAGACTTGCATCAGAAACGAGGGAAACATGAAAAATCTGGTTCTATCACTCACCCTTTGCGTGGCACTTATCTTTGGCTGCACGCTTTCTGGATGCCAGTTGCCTGTTAATTCTGAGCCTGAGCCTGAGACCAACCAGCCAATCGTAGCTCAGGTAAGTAAAGCTCATGAACGCGAGATTAAACCGTATGCTGAGCAAAACACCAATCAAAACACCAACCAAAATGCCAATCAGGGGAGTGGCCAGTCTTTTACCGCCGACCAACAAAAGATCAGATACAACGCACGGTATCTCTACGAGCAAAAGAGCCTACCCCAGTTTTTATTCAGCAATGAATCCGATTTTATTAAGTGCTTCCAAAACTCTGATACGGCAAGCGTTGAAAAGGAGCTCAGAATTGAGTGGGAGTTTTCCGTTGCAATGACTCTTATTCCCACCCTCTCTGCTGACGAGCAAGCATATGCCCTGCAAGGGAGCGATGAACTGTTTGAAGTGCTCGATAGACTCACTCCCCAATACGGGCTGGGCCCCGAGCATATCGTCTCGGTAACTCTTGAAACAATAGACAGCAACAGAAGCTGCTTTCTCATCGAGATGCTGGAGCTGGACGAGGAGCTTCTCTGCACCTATATCGCAATTGTGTATAGCGCAGAGGGCGGCTTAAACTACTATACGGTTGAAAGAACCATGAGCTTTGGCAGCAGCAAAAACGAGTACATGTTCTGCTACATTGACCAGCAAGGCCGCGGCTCACTTGGCCTCGTCGACAGCAACAAAGAAAGCGTGCTCAAAGCCATCCGCGACCTAAAATAGCCTGTCAGGCTTGTATCAAATCCCTTATTCTGCCGTAGACCATTGCGATGATTCGGGTGAGGGAGATTACTATGAGCAGGGCAACGGCTATGCTTCCTGCTACTAATACGGCCTCAAGGCCAATGCTGACAGCTGCGTCTAAGTTATTGTTGATCATCTCCAGCATGGCGGCAAACATTATCTTGCCGGGAACCAGCGGGTAGATTGCTGGGATGATGAACAGCGTGGCCGTGTTTTTGGTGATTCTTGTTACAATCTCGGCAATCAATGCAATAACACAGGTGCCCAGGAAGCACGCGATAATTCTGGAGTTGCCTGTCATGATGGCCAGTTCATATACGGCCCAGCCGCAGGCGGCGATTGCTCCGGCGCTCACCAGATAACGTCGCGGAATGTTAACAATGATTGCTATTCCCACGGTGCCCAAAAAGGCAAATACAAGCAGGAGTGGATAGAAAAACTCGTGGTATACATCCGGGTGCACCGGAAGAGGGGCTATCCTGAGGAGAAGACCCACGCCGCCGGCAATGGCAATTGAAGTCAGCAGCGATTCAACGCCGCGTGAAACACCTGAGAGCATGTCTCCTGCAAGCAGATCGCGCACGGCATTGGTGATGGGCACCCCAGGCAAGAAGACTACGATGCTACCGATTATCATGGCGCTGAGTGAGGAACAGAAGCCGATATTAAAGACCAGCAAGGCCAAGGCGGCAGCCACAAAGCAGCTGGTAAAGGTCACAATGAACTGGTTTACCTGCAGCCGCTTAATCATAAGGGAGAAGAGATAGGTCACAATACCCACGCCAATAGTGGCAAGGCCATCCAGGAAAGATCCGTAGTTCATCATGGTGAAGAAGGCAGAAATAAGCACTATCGCCAGCAGACGCACCGGAAAGTCAAAACCGGTAGTGGCATCGATGCGCTCCAACTCCTCCATGCCCGCCTCAATGCTCTCTTCTGAATGTGGCGCAGCAACAGTAAATCGACCAACGAAGGTATGGATCTGTGAGATTTTCTCGAGGTCGGTTTTTGAATGCTTGACGCGCTTGAGGATGGTCTGCACCTCGGCCTGCTCCTCGTTATTACCGAGTGAGACCAAGATGTCAGTTGAGGTGATAAAGCTCTGAACATAGGGAATGTCGCAGACTTGGCAAATGCGCTCGATGGTGCTCTCGGCTCGGTAGACCTCAGCACCACTCTTGAGCATTATCTCCCCGGCCCTAATAGCCAGCCGGAGTACTTTTCTTTCTCTGGCGTTCATAGTGCTAACTATAACACGAGTCAGCTGGGGACGGGGAAAGTGGTACAGAGGGACGGGGTTGGAACAGGGGGACGGGGTTAGTGTTCCAATTTGACCAAGGTCAAATTGGAACACTAACCCCGTCCCCCTGTTCCAACCCCGTCCCTCTGTACCAACCCCGTCCCTCTGTGCCACTTTCCCCGTCCCAAGCTGACTCGTGTGTTATTGTTTGAGCATGAGAAAAAAGATTCTTACTTTGGGGCCCTGCCCAAAACGATACACCCTCGATCAGGACAAGGCTTGTGCGCCTGTGGAGACCGTGGCTTATTTTGGGGAGCGCTTGCGTGCGAGCGGGCTGGACTTGCTTGAAGAGATCCGCCGCATTGACAATGGTCGGCTTGATATTCCGATTTATTTCTCGGTGTGTGGGGAAGATGCGCTGCGGATTATCGGCAACAGAAAGCAGATGGGCAAGGGCTCAACTCCGGAGCAGTCACAGGCCAGCGCTTGCATGGAGCTAGCAGAGCGGTTTAGTTTCTTCAGCTTTCTGCGTAATGAGGAGAGCTTCTTTGTTGGAGACTACGCAGCTGCAGAAGCCTCGGGTTATCCGGTTTTGCCGGTTGAGGCCCTGCTGCATTCGGTGCACGACACCACCACGCCGCCCGCATTGCTGCGCGAGCTGCTGGCTGGCTTGCCTTTGCGCTGGACTTGGGCGCTTCGCCTGAGCGATCAAGAGCCACTGCTGGTGCCATTTTCTTGGTTTTATGCCATCAATGAGTTCAATGGGCCCTCTGCGGGTAATACCTATGAGGAGGCGGTGCTGCAGGGCATCAGTGAGGTGGTGGAGCGCCATGTCTGTGCTCTGATTAGCCGCGAGCGGATTATAACCCCGGCTATTGACCCCTCTTCTGTGGTTGACCCGGTTGCCCGGCAACTGCTGACCAAGTTTGAGCAAAATGGCATTCAGCTTTATCTCCGTGATTTTTCCCTTGATATCGGCATCCCTACTGTTGGTGCCCTGGCCTTTGATCCGTCTACTTTTCCCCTGCAAAGCGAGATTGTCTACACCGCCGGCACCACCCCCGGTGCCGCCAAAGCCTTGATTCGCGCCGTCACCGAAGTGGCGCAGTTGGCCGGTGATTTCAACAGTGGCTCCAATTATGTGGCAAGCGGCCTGCCTAAGCCACTCAGTTTGGATGAGGTTCATTATGTGATTAACAGCGATTGCAGAATCCGCCTGGATGAGATGGCTGACCTGCAAGACGATGACATCTTCCAGGAGGTGAACAACTGCGTTGCCGCACTCAAGCGGCAAGGGCTGGACGTGCTCGTGGTTGACTGTACGCATCCGGAGTTAGATATCCCTGCGGTCTACACCATCATCCCGGGCGCGCACTTTCGCGAGCGAGCCCTGAGTGGCAATGCTGCTCTGTTTGCTACTAAGCTGGCGGCTGATCTGCTAGAAGGCTCTGCACTGGATGCCCATCTGGCTGCCTTGCAGCCGCTACTCCCCCACGCCTACTATCTCCATTTTTATCGTGGCCGCCATCTCTATGAGCAGGGGTTGATTGATGAGGCACTGGCCTGCTTCAGCCAGGCCCTCTTGCTGCAGCCGGAGGCAGAAGACCTGCCCTACCTGTATACCTACCAGGGTTCGTGCCTGAGAGACCTCGCTCGCTTTAAGGAGGCAATCGACGCGCTGATGAAAGGCTTGAGCTACGATGAGGAGCGCCCAGATATCTACAATATCCTGGGTGTTTGCTGCTACAAGTTAGACCGCTACGACGAGGCTGTTGAGCATTTTCGCCGGGCGGTAAAGCTCAACCCTGCTTCAGCCATAGACTACGCCAACCTGGCCCTCAACCTTGAGAAGCTGGGCAGGCGGGAAGAAGCCATCGCAAACTACAGAATTGCCCTCTCCCAAGATGCAGCCATCGGCTTTGCCGCAGAACGACTAGCTGGTTTGCTCAGGGGGTGACGCAGGGGGCGGGGGTGTCAAAGGAGGGGTAAACGATTGCGGGGGCAGGGGTGCAGCCGCAGCTGGCGGCGCAGCTGGAGCCGGTGGTGTAGCCGGAGCCGGCGGTGTAGCCGGAGCCGGCGGTGTAGCCGGAGCTGGCGGTGCAGCCGGAGCTGGCGGTGCAGCAGCTACTGGCGGCGCAGTAGGAGCTGGCGGTGCTACAGAAGGCGGGGGCGGCGCAGGCGCATAATCAGAGCCCGCATAGTAAACGCCAGCTACTTGGTTACTGCTTGTACCGCTTAACTGTTTACCAATGCCAAAAAGAAAGAATACCAAACAAATCGCAAAGCCTAAGCGCAGCAAGAAGTAAAAGAAGCCAATTGCACCGGTGACATAACCCACCGTGGTATAACTCATCATCCCCAGCTCCACCGATTCAAATAGAATCGGAAAAACAATAGAGGGGAGCAGAAGGTTAGTGACAAAAAGCCTTGTCGCAGCAAAGGCAATCAGCAGAATTGCGGCAACCAGCCCTGCGCGTGACGGTGTGCCAAAGGCCTTTTTATACCCGCTTGCAGCGAGAAAAAACACTGCGCCAGCTGCCAAGATGAGCAGGGCGGTAACAATTGAACTACTCGAAGAAACAAAACTTAAAACATCAATCCCTAGTCCAGTCAAATTATTAGAAAACTGAAGAAAATAGCTGTTAATAATCGCTGTTATGAGCCATGCAAATGAGCAAATCAGGGCACCTATGCCCAGCATTGTACCGAGGGAAGAAGCCCTGTTGGCTTGCTTCATCTTTGACGCAAGAGAAAAACCAGCCAGACCCAGGAGAACAAAACCAATAACGGGAAGAAGGCCCATAAGCAGCGTTACTGCATAAGCACCCTCCATTCCAAAATAAACAATTATCAAGCTTGATACAACAAAAGTTGACAGGTACTGCACAAGTAATGCGGCAGCCAAAATAATTCCACTTGCCGCTAACAACGGAATCTTGATAGGCGGTGCGGCAGCCGGCACCGGTGCATTTTGTTGATACATATCTGAGCCTCTCTCGTAGCTTCACTGGCATGCTCCATTATGTCAGAAGTCTGACACAACAAAGTGCTGTCCAGAAAGCTTTTTAAAAAACCGCCCCAAAAACCAATATTTGCGGTATCCTGTTACGAATCAAAAAAGTGAATACTTTATGCGAGCAAGTTTTATGGTGGGCAACTATAAATTTGGAGGAAAAACTATGCAAGCAACGTACTACAAGCCTTCGGGCAAAATTTCACCACTTTTTGTTTTACTTTTCATTGTGTTTATGGCAATCTCGATTCCTATTTTAAGCGTGGCGTATATTTACGCAATCTTCTACATCCCCTTTATTTATCTCAACATCATCATTGCCATTGCCTGCGGATTGGGGCTTGGATTTGCCGTTCTACTGGCAACTCAGCTCGGCAAGGCCCGAAACAGGGTGCTGGTTATTGTGTTGACAATCCTCGCCGTGTTTTTGCTTAAATACACCCAATGGTGCGTGTATATTCCCTTGGTGTATGCTGAGTTGTACATGGAGCTTCAAGCAGACTTTGCTGAGCGCTTGCTTATTTCGCTTGAGCTTTTCTTTGATCCAGCCTATGTACTCATAGGTGCCCTGGACATCAATGAGTGGGGCGCTTGGGGCTTTGGAGAATCTGGCGACGCGGTAACCGGCGGTCTTTTATTAGGTGTTTGGATTCTTGAGTTTCTCGTCATAATGATAAGCGCCGTAGCGGTTTGTTGGTGGAAGACGGTATTCCCCTTCTCAGAAAATGCCAATGCGTGGTACACGGAATCAAAGCCTGAGATTAACGCTTGTATGTCAGAAAACTTTGATGCCTTAAGGGCAAGTCTTGAAACGGGCAATTTTAACGAGCTGGTTCACCTTGCGCATCTGCCCAGAGTTGACGGATCAAACTACTTAGGAATAACGGTTTTTGAGCCGCCAGCATCCAGCTCAATGGAGCCCTATTATCTCTCCATAACCGGCATAACCGCCACTTACGACAAAAAGGGCACTGAAACTCTTAAGAGAAATCCCTTGATAACCCATATCGCTGTTGACCCCGGCACCGTAGCAGCTCTCAAGCAACCACCTGTACAGCAACCACTAGAAGTAGCTCCCCCCGCTTACCAATAAGCGGCAATGAGCGAAAGATTGTTCTCACACAGGGACGGGTCTTTGACCCGTCCCTGTGAGTCAGCCGGGGACGGGGAAAGTGACTCAGTGGCACAGTAGGGTCAGTTCCTGCCGCGTTTGCACGCAAAAGAACGATTTTGACGGCAGTTTAGCTCGATTTAGGGGTTTTTAGAGCCAAAAATCGTTCTTTTGCGTGCAAACGCGGCAGGAACTGACCCTACTGTGCCACTGAGTCACTTTCCCCGTCCCCGGCTGACTCACAACTTACTTTACACTTGTGTGTACACTCTGTGAGTTTTTATTGACAAATCCTAAAGAGTACTAAAATCTAGGAGGAGTTCAAAACTACAACAAACAGATCTGGGGGATTTGTGCATGCAAAAAACAGCACTACAAACACGGGGTCTCACAAAAAGCTACGGCGAACAACGCGCGCTCAATGAGGTTTCATTGACTCTGTACAAGGGCGATGTGTATGGCCTTGTGGGGCGCAATGGCGCAGGGAAAACCACACTGTTCAAGTGTGTCATGGGGCTTGCTCGCCCAAGCGCCGGCAGTATTGAGATTAACGGTGAGAGCAGCAATCTGGGCGCGGCGCGGCGCCAAATGGGCTTTTTAATCAACCCAACCTTCTTTCCGTATCTTAACCCCTATGAAAACCTGCGTTATCGGTGCAAGGTCAAGGGGATACAAAACAAGGGAGAGGTAGAGCGCCTGCTCAAGCTGGTAGGCCTGGGCGGCGTTAAGAAACCGTTCAAGGCGTTTTCTCTCGGCATGAAAAACCGCCTTGGCATTGCCGGGGCTCTGCTTGGCTCCCCTCCTATTGTGGTGCTTGATGAGCCGGTCAATGGCCTTGATCCTCAGGGCATCATCGATATGCGCGAGGTCATCAAGGATATTAATGCCACCACAGGAACTACCTTCCTCATCTCCTCGCACATTTTGAGTGAGCTGGATTTGGTGGCAACCCGCTTTGGCTTTATCGAAGAGGGTGTTTTGCTCAAGGAGATTTCACACAAGGACCTACACGAGCGCACCAAAAAAACGCTGCTGCTAGAGGTTGATGACCTGCTCAAGGCCCAGGTGGCACTGAAGTCCCTGGGGATTGAGCCAGAGGCTCTGGAGCTTGAACACAAGGCTCAGGGCCTGGAGCAGGCAGCAACTCACCGATACCGCCTGTCTCTGGATTCTCATCTGGACAAAACAAGCGAGATTGCGCGAGCCCTGGTCAACGCCAACGTACAGCTCTACAATCTGCACCAGCGAGAGACCACGCTGGAGGAGTACTTTGTGCGCTTGGTAGGTGGTCAAGATGCTTAGATTAATTCACGGTGAGATCTATCGCCTGCTTCACAAGAAGAGCCTGTATATCTACTTTGGCGCCCTGGCGCTGGGTTATCTGGCTCTGGCGTTTATCCGCTCAGGAGGATTTGAGCCGGTATCCATCATAGATGACGCGCTGAGTCTCTTTATTTTGATGCCGGCGCTACTGGGTGGCTTTTTGTTTGCCGCCATCTATACCGACGACCTTAATTCCAAAAATCTCATCTCTTTGGTTGGGTCTTCAACCAGCAAGGTCACCATCGTCCTGGCAAAATTTGTTTTGATGGCGCTCTTTAGTGCTGTTACGTTTGCGCTTGCTCCCCTCTTTCATATGGGCGTTTATGCCCTCTTGGGGCAGGTGGCTACAGCCGATATGGCTGCAATGTTATTTGCGGTTTCAAGCAAGTATCTGCTGGCTGCACTGGCTTACGCCGCCCTCTCGGGCATTGTGGTCTACGGGCTCCAGCGCACAACTTTTGCCATCGTTACCTACCTGCTGCTTGCTTTTGGTGTAGCAAGCGGCCTGATTTCAATAGCGCTCAATATGTTTGCGCCCACCCTTACCGAGCATCTGATAACAGGAATAACGGACAGGGTTCTCATGGCACTGGTTTCGGGCGCATCGCTCGGCTTGCCGATGATTGAATACGCACTGTACCTGGTGATTGCCGTAGCGGCATCTCTTTTGGTGTTGTCCAGAAAGGAAATGGAGTTTTGATGACAAAGAAGAAGAAGGTGGGCAAATGGATTGCCCTGGCAGTGGTTTTGGCGATTGCGCTTGCGGGAGTGCTCTTTCTCAAGCAATACTACGATTTGCGCTATGCCCCGGATGATGACTTCTATACCGTGGTACCTCTGGACTATGACATTACCCCCTACAACGACGAACAGGGTGGTCGCTTAAAGGATTATTCCCTCACCGGCTATAACGCAGAGGGCGAGGCCAAGGATCTGGTATTTACGGTCTTTGTTGACGCGCATGGAGCCGACCTGTATCCTCCGGGAACCTATCTCAAGGTGAGCGTTAGCAAGCAGATGGTGCTGAACTGCAGAGCTTTGGATGTAGCAAATGTTCCCGCAGGTGCGCTCGAGAGGATACAGGCGTCTTTTGTACCCTCTGCTGCCACCACGCTGTCTGAATACGCCGCGGAGCGTACCCAGCAGCTCTCCGTTAAGAATAAGCCTTCCTTGCAGGTCAGCTGCACGGTGAGTGGAACCACGCTGGTCTACACCTACGAGTACACTGCCGATATGCAGGCAATAGCCGAGTCAGATGCTTTTCTCTTAGACCCGGTGTATGTCTCACAATTCAGAACAGACAAACAAGCCTTTGATGAACTCACCGCAATCGTCCTTGAGGTCAGGCTCGATGACGGAACAATCATCTTCTCGCAAAAATACAACACCCGTGTTGAGTTTACCTACGAACTACAGTGACGCCGGGCATCGGGTAAAATACTGAGAGAAATCTAGTGGAATAATTTGAGTTGACCTGAGCAGGGAGTAGAGATGATACGCGTTGGAATAGTGGGATATGGGAATATTGGGCGTGGTGTTGAGAAGGCAGTGTTGGCCGCTGAGGACATGGAGCTGTGTGCTGTGTTTTCGCGGCGCGATCCTGAGGGAATCAAACTTGCTTTGAGCACGGCACCGGTGCTTCATGTGGATGAAGCTCCCCGTATGACCGATGAGATTGACGTCATGATACTTTGCGGCGGGTCTGCCACAGACCTGGCTGAGCAAGGGCCTTACTTTGCCTCACTCTTCAATACGGTTTGTAGTTATGACACGCACGCAAAGATTCCCGAGTACCTTGCGGCAGTTGATGCGGCTACCAATGACACCACCGCAGTCATCTCCACCGGTTGGGATCCGGGCCTATTTTCAATGATGCGCGCGCTGTTTGAGGCGGTATTGCCAAACGGCGGCACGTACACCTTTTGGGGAAAGGGCGTGTCGCAGGGTCATTCCGATGCCATCAGGCGCATAGAGGGTGTGGAGCACGCGATTCAGTACACCGTGCCGCTGGGCGACGCCATCAATATGGTGCGCTCCGGCGTTATGCCCCAGCTCACTACGCGGCAGAAGCATCTTCGTGAGTGCTTTGTTGTTGCCGAGGCTGGTGCAGATAAGGCTGCTATTGAAGAGACTATCAAGACCATGCCCAACTACTTTGCCGAATACAACACCGTAGTGCACTTCATTGAGATGGACGAGCTGCTTGCCAAGCACTCGGCAATGCCCCACGGCGGCATGGTGTTGCGCAGCGGCGTAACGGGAGATACCTTGCAGGGCATGGAGTTCTCTCTGACTCTTGACTCCAACCCAGAGTTCACCGGCAGCGTGATGACTGCCTACGCACGCGCCGCCTTCCGCATGGCAAACGAGAACCTGTTTGGCGCCAAGACCGTGTTTGACGTGCCGCTTGCATATATCTCACCAACTGAGAGAGCTGAGCTCATCAAAGAACTTCTCTGAGTTTGGAGCAGGAGGACGGGGTTGGAACAGGGGGACGGGGTTTGGTACAGGGGGACGGGGTTGGAACAGGGGGGACGGGGTTAGTGTTCCAATTTGACCTTGGAACAGGGGGACGGGGTTAGTGTTCCAATTTGACCAAGGTCAAATTGGAACACTAACCCCGTCCCCCTGTTCCAAAAGTATCCAGTAACTAGATAGTTTGCCTGTATGACAACTTCTGGTTTTGTTTGCGTTGTATACTGCGCCAATAAGGACCATGCGCTGCCTAGTGAGGGTGTTATCTATTGCTCATAGTAATAGATCATGAGCAAAGGCGTATGGCCAAGGCACGGGGGGAAGCTAATCTGTCAACACTAGACGTTTATCTTCTCTGACACAGAAGCGAACTTGATTTCGTGGGAGGAGTTTGACATGCAAAAGACAGTTTATATCGTGGACGACAAGGATGCCAATTTAGCAGTGGCAGAAAAAGCATTACGTGATCACTACCGAGTCATGACCTTGCCTTCTGCGGCAAAAATGCTCGCTCTGTTGGAAAAGGTCATGCCAGATCTCATCCTTTTAGATATTGAGATGCCGGAGATGGACGGCTTTGAGGCCTTGCGCATATTAAAAACCAAGGGTCAGTACGCACAGGTACCGGTGATATTTCTCACCGGCATGACCGACTCTCAGCTGGAGGTACGCGGTTTTCAATTGGGTGCGGTTGATTTTATCACCAAGCCCTTTTCAGAGCCGGTATTGGTCAACAGAATAAAGACTCATCTGAAAATTGACGACATCATTCAAGAGCGAACCTCGCAGATCCATCGCCTTAAAAACGCCATAGTATTCAGCTTTGCGGATATTGTTGAAAAGCGAGACCAAAACACAGGCGGGCACATTGAGCGTACGTCGGAATACATCAAGATACTGGTGAACGCCATGCTGGAGCGCGGTGTATATGACGATGAGCTCAAAGACATGAACCTCACAACGCTCATCTCGTCTTCGCGCCTGCATGACATTGGAAAAATAGCAATCCCCGACTGCATCCTCAATAAGGGCAGCCAGCTCACCGATGAAGAGTTTGAGGTGATGAAGAGCCACGCCGCAGAAGGTGTGGGGATTATCGATCAAATTGCCTCGCGCGCGGGTGACGATGAGTTTTTGCTCAACGCCAAGTTATTTGCCGGTTATCACCATGAGCGCTGGGATGGCAAGGGTTATCCCCACGGCTTAAAAGAAAAGACCATCCCGCTGCAAGGAAGAATCATGGCAGTTGTTGATGTGTACGATGCGCTGGTTTCTACCCGG
>Ga0123353_10003812_pt1 | contig 19227 bp, 16 predicted proteins | sample TergutLab28metaG_3_FD_92763 | JGI IMG/M metagenome (GOLD analysis project Ga0123353, IMG submission 92763) | Labiotermes labralis P3 segment gut microbial communities from Petit-Saut dam, French Guiana - Lab288 P3 | ecosystem: Host-associated > Arthropoda: Insects > Digestive system > Gut ... | reverse complement strand
CTTTGCGATCCTGTGTTTCGACCTCCTCGTTTCAAAAAGACAACCCGGCGTAAAGGAAACGCCGCGGTCCAGCGAACGCGTGATGCTTATCTTGACGGTGGTTTTCTGCGCTTTGCCGTTTATCCTTCTGCCAATTGTGCCGGAATATGAAAATCCGATGGATCATGCCTCCTTGGCGATTACCAATATAGTAGTCCTGGCACGCGTTTTCGCCGGCAATTTCTCTTCCGGCACTGAAGTATGGTTCATATATAAAGCATGTATGCTGGTGTTCACGGCAGTCGGCGGCATCCTCTGTCTAAACCAAAAGCGAAGGCCCTTGCTTGCCCTGCTGCTGTGCGCGCTATTCGCCATGAGCGTGGTGGATAATTCATTAAGCTATCGATATATCAGGATGAATAAACATTTTTATTTAGTAGATGATTACCTGGAATCAGAGAGCTACCTGTCAAGCGCCTTGGACGTACTGTTTTCCGAAGAGACGGTGCCGCATGCTGAGCGGATGGCGGCTGCCGCAAGCGCCGTCAACGGCTACCTTCAGCAGCTGGAACATTCTACTGAACATGCTGTCATAGCTTGTATGAAGATGTCACATGCGAGTTACATTTGGACCTATTCGCCGCCCGGATTGCGGCTATACGCGTTGCATCCGGAGGATGAATTGCGGTATCTGTATCTCCCGGGGTATCTTCCGATCTGGAATCAGGAGAACGTAACCGCTGATTATATCATTGTTATGGAGGACTTCAACCCCTTCGCCAATGTCGAGGTCCTGTTCGAGCGGGCGCCTTTTGTCGTGCTGCGCAATCTTGACCCGTCCGGCTTTTGTTTCGCGGAAGAATCTGGTTATCCACTTCACTAAGGTTGGCGCAAACATGTTGACTGTAGGGGCGGCGTGCCAGCCGCCCGGGCACACAAGCATGATTTTCGCGAAACACCTATGTTTTTAGCGCCCGGGCGGCTGGCACGCCGCCCCTACTTACTGGGGTTCCCTTGCTCAAGTGGATAACCTATAGAAGAATCATCATAAAGGAGGCCCCCATGAACCACCCTCTCGGCCTTTCCAGCGGCTTTTTTAAGGAACCCACCCCGGAAAAATGGCGCGCCGCCGTCGCCGCAGGCTTCACCGAAGCGGAGCTCGGCTTCCCCTGGAAGTTCCCGCCGGAGGACATGCTCGCCGACGTCCGGCGCAAGCACGCCATCCTGCGGGAGGCGGGCGTCAGCGTGTCCTCGGCGCACCTGCCCTTCGGCTGGCTGTGGGACCCCTCCAGCCTGGACCCCGCCGCCCTGGCGACCACCCTGCAACGCTTCGAAGGCCTCCTGGACTGGATCGCCTCGCAGGGCATCCCCCTGGCCGTCATACACGCCAGCATCGAACCAATCGAGCCCGGGGAGCGCCCGGCCCGGCTGCGAACGGCGGCGCAATCCATCGCGCGGCTTGGCGCGTACGCGAAGGCGCGCGGCGTCGCCATCGCCGTGGAAAACCTGCCCCGCACGTGCCTGGGCAACGTTTCGTCCGAACTCCTGCCCCTGGCGCAGGGCGCGTCGGGCATCTGCTTTGACGTCAACCACCTCCTGCTGGAAACCCACGCGTCCTTCCTCGCCGCCGCCGGGCCGCGCGTCATCACCACGCATTTTTCCGACTACGATTTCGTGGATGAGCGCCACTGGTTCCCCGGCGCGGGCGCCATCGGCTGGCCCGCCCTCCTGCGGGGCCTCGCCGCCGCCGGCTACGCGGGCCACTACATCTTCGAGCTCGGCGAAAACGGCACGCCCACCATGGGCCATTACACCCCCGCCCAATTGGCGGAGGGCTTTAAAACATTCCTATAGAAACAATCCCGCTTCTCGCCTAATACTGCTCCGCGGCTAGAAACATAGCAGAATGCAGCTTTTTGCGTGATGTTTCTTGTTGCGCAGTAGTATACCCCCCCATTCCCCTCTGTGGAGGGGTGACGCCGCAGCGTCGGGGTGGTAATCGCGCAGCGACATCCTCCTGCGATCCCACTCATCTGTAGGGGCGGCGTGCCAGCCGCCCGCAATTAGAAAATATGGTTACCCACTTGAGTAAGGTAACTCAGGTAAGTAGGGGCGGCGTGCCAGCCGCCCGCAATTAGAAAATATGGTTACCCACTTGAGTAAGGTAACCCAGGTAAGTAGGGGCGGCGTGCCAGCCGCCCGCAATTAGAAAATATGGTTATCCACTTGAGTAAGGTAACCCCGGTAAGTAGGGGCGGCATTCTTGCCGCCCGCAATTAGCAAATATGGTTGCCCACTTGAGTAAGGTAACCCCGGTAAGTAGGGGCGGCGTGCCAGCCGCCCGCAATTAGAAAATATGGTTACCCACTTGAGTAAGGTAACCCCGGTAAGTAGGGGCGGCGTGCCAGCCGCCCGCAATTAGAAAATATGGTTATCCACTTGAGTAAGGTAACCCAGGTAAGTAGGGGCGGCGTGCCAGCCGCCCGCAATTAGAAAATATGGTTATCCACTTGAGTAAGGTAACCCCGGTAAGTAGGGGCGGCTGGCACGCCGCCCGTGCACATAAACATGATTTTTCGTGAAACACCTATGTTTTTTAGCCCTTGGGCGGCTGGCACGCCGCCCCTACAGTCAACAGTTTGCGCCAACCTTCGTGAAGTGGATAACCAGATTAGAAAAAACACATACTCGCTAAAGGTATCACCATGAACATCCAAACCATCCTCTCCCCCCTGCAATCCTGCCCCTGCGGCCACCCGCATACCCTCCCCCCCATTGCGGTGGAGATCGCCCCCGGCCTGCTCGCCCGCACGGCGGAGCTCCTCTCATCGAATGATTTCCCCCGCCGCCTGCTCGTCGTGGCCGATAAAAACACCCTCCGGGCCTCGGAGGGCATCCTGGATATTCTCGTGACGGGCGGTTTTACATGCGAACTAAAATTATTCGACGATCTGCGTACCGCCGACATGCGCGACGTGGAGGTCCTCATCCGCCTGTGCGAAAGCGTCGGCGGCGTGCTCTCGGTGGGCACCGGCTCCCTCAATGATATCTGCCGGCTGGCGTCCTTCAAAGCGGGCAGGGCCTTCGCGGTTTTCGCCACCGCCCCCTCCATGGACGGCTTTGCCTCCGACAGCGCGCCCATCACCGAGCACAACTTTAAAATCTCCATTCCCTGCCACGCGCCCAGCGTGATCATCGCCGATACGGAAATCCTGGCCCGCGCCCCGTCCATCCTCAAGTCTGCGGGCTTCGGGGACATGCTGGCGAAATATATCGCCCTGGTGGATTGGTGCGTCGCGCGGCTTGCCACAGGGGAATACTATTGCCCCCACGTGGCCGCCATCACGCAGGATGCCCTTCGGCGCGTCACGGCCATGGCAAACAGCGTGACGGCCAACGACCCCGCGGCCGCCGGCGCGCTCATGGAGGCCCTGGTGATGACGGGCCTCGCCATGGCCCTGGCGGGCTGCGTGCGCCCCGCCTCCGGCTGCGAGCACATGATCTCCCACTTCTGGGAGATCAAGCACCTCGAGCGCGGCGAGCCCTCCGATTTCCACGGCAGGAAGGTGGGCGTGGCCACGCTGATGGCGGCGCGGCTCTATCATGAACTCGTGCGTCACGAGAATATAAGCTTTCATGAGGACGCAACCGGCTGGGACGCCGTCTACGCGGCCTACGGCCCCAATTTCACGAGGGATATTTTAGTCTGCAACAGCCCTACCGTCACCGGCGAAACCACCCCCGAGCTCCTGCAAGCCAGCTGGCCGGCCATTCGCGATATCGTGCGCGAAACCCTGCCCTCCTATGAGGAATTGCTCGCCCTGCTGCAAACGGCAGGCGCGCCCACCACCCCGGCGGAAATCGGCATCGCGCCGGACCTGGCCGCGTCAGGCCTGGCCTTCCACCCCTACATGCGCCACCGGATGACCTTGTCCAGGTTAAGAAGCATGATGACCCCGCCTTAACCGCATCGCCGCGTATTCCAGTTCCCTTTCATCAAGAATTTCACTCATATCACAGCCAAATCTTTCGGCAAACCCGCGCATAAACGCCTCCGCCAGCGCCTCCTGACTTTCCCTGTCGCGGGTATCATACGTCTCGATAAACGCCGCGAGCCGTCCCGCGTCCCGCGCCCTGGAGCCAAAGCATCGCTCCTCGAAATCCACGCCGCAGATCCTCCCGTCGCGGACCAGAAAATTGCGCCCGTTCACGTCCCCGCGTGATTCCCCCGCCGTACCCGCCGGCACGGCCGCCGCGCCATAAAACGCGCCGAACCAATCGCACAGCGCCCCGGCGAGGGCCCCGGCGTCGTACCCGCCGCGCTCGATCACGTCCGGCAGCGGTTCCCCCCGCAGGTATTCCATCACCAGAACCCCGTCCCGGCAATCGAGCACCTCCGGCACGGCCACGCCGCGCCCGCGCAGTTCACGCAGAATAGAGGCCTCCAGAAAAGCGGCCTGGGGATCCTTCGTCTTTTTATATACAAGGCCATCCCGCAAGGTGACCTCGTTTCGCTTGGAAACAAACTGTCGCATGGTTGTTATACTACTCCGCAATTAGAAGCATAGCAGAATGCAAGCAAAAAGCTTTGGTGTATGGTTTTTTGCGCAGCATGATGCGCAATGATTCTTGTTGCGCAGTAGTATTACCTCGCATACAGCGCCGTGCTCAAATATCTCTCCCCGCTGTCCGGCAAAATCACGACGATCAGCTTCCCCGCGTTCTCCGCCCGCTTGGCCGCCTGCGTGGCCGCCCACAGCGCGGCCCCCGAGGAAATCCCCGCCAACACCCCCTGCGTCACCGCCAGGCGCTGGCTAGCGCAGAACGCGTCCCCGTGCCGCGCGGCAATCACCTCATCGATGACGCCCAAATCCAGGTTCCCCGGCACGAAGCCCGCGCCTATCCCCTGGATCTGGTGCGGGCCGGACGCGCCGCCGCTTAGCACGGGGGAGTCCGCCGGCTCCACGGCGATCACCCGCACAGAGGGCTTCCTCTCCTTGAGGTACGCCCCCGTCCCCGAGATCGTCCCGCCGGTGCCCACCCCCGCCACGAGGATGTCCACATGCCCGCCAGTGCCCTCCCAGATTTCGGGCCCAGTGGTTTTTTGATGTGTCAGCGGATTCACGGGGTTGTCGAACTGCCCGGGGACAAAGCTCCCCGGCATGGCGGCGTGCAATTCCTCCGCCCGGGCGATGGCCCCCTGCATCCCCTTGCAGCCCTCGGTGAGCACGAGCTGCGCCCCGTAGGCCGCCAGGAGGTTGCGCCGCTCGATGCTCATGGTCTCCGGCATGGTGAGCACCACCCGGTAGCCCCTCGCCGCCGCCACGGCCGCCAGTCCGATGCCCGTGTTGCCGCTGGTGGGCTCGATGATCACGCCGCCGGGCTCCAGCAGGCCCCGCTCCTCCGCGTCCGCGATCATTGCCAGCGCCATGCGGTCCTTCACGCTGCCCGCCGGGTTGAGGTACTCCAGCTTCGCCGCGATTTTCGCCTGGAGCGCCAGCCCTTCGGCGTACCGCTCCAGCGCCAGCAGCGGCGTATTGCCTATGATTTCGGTGACGGAATGATAAATCAAGATATCTCTTCTCCTGTCATGCCTTATACTATTCCCGCCCTAAAAGCCGCTATGTAGAGACGCACGGCTGTGCGTCTCATTACCTGGACAAAGCATGTGCAACCCTGCGATAAGCGAAATGCGGTTTGAACAGCGGACGAATAGCATTCGTCCCCAAAGAATGCGTTCTTATAGGCGGCGAGTATCACTCGCCGCACCTCTACCATTGAGCCGGTTCAACAAGGATTCGTATTATCGCCCGCCGCATTACATAGGCAAATGGCGTATTGCCTATGATTTCGGTGACGGACCTATGGATCAAAACAAACCCTCCCGTGCGCGCAATCTGTAGGGGCGGCTAGCAAGCCGCCCGCGATAAAACGAATCAGTTTGTTGTATTCCCGGGTGGCTTGCTAGCCCCCCCTACATACATACAAGTCAACACTATGCAATATGCCCTACTTCTCCCACTTTCTTACCCCGCCGAAAAATACCCGTTCCCCCGCCGGTGAAACCGCGAGCCCCTCCACTCCCGGCGCGGTCAGCAGCCAGCCCGACCGTGCCTCCAGGGGGTAGAACACGCCGTTTTGCAGCAGATGCTCCTCGGCCTGCAAGCAGGCGCGGGCGGCGTCATCGCTGCGGGCGGCGGCGTCCAGCAGCGTCTCCAGCGCGGCCGAGCGGTAGCGCGCCGGGCTGCCCTCGCCCTCCAGGGCCCGCAGGGCCTGCGCCGCGTCGGAGCGCTCCATCTTCAGTTGCACCACAGCCACGTCGAAGTCCCCGTCCTCCAGGCGCTCGCGCAGCTCCTCGGGTTCCGGGGATTCGATCTGCGCCTCCAGCCCCAGCCGGAACACCTTCTGCCAGGCCTGGAGCACGCGGCGCATCAGCGTCTCGTATTCCGGCGCGCAAATCAGCCGCAGAACGATCTTCTCCTCTGCACTATTTGCCAAAGCGTTCGCCCGGGCGGGGTCATGCTTCACCCCATTGGCAGGTCCAACCGTCTCGCGGTAATTCGCCCCCCCGGCCCGCACACCCTCCGGCAGAAGGCCGGGCAAGGCGTCGTAGCCCAGCGACCCCGGCTCCAGGGCCGCGCACAGCGCCACCCGGATCTTCACGTCCTCCAGGGCCCCTGCCCCGCAGTTGAACACCAGCGCGAGCGTGCCGTTGCGCAGCGCGCTGCTCGCGGCGCCCTCCGGCGCCGCCGTCTCCTCCAGTTCCGCCGGCACGATGGCCGCGTCGTACTCGCTGCCAACCAACCGCGCGCGTAAATACGCGTCCGGTTCCGTCCAGAGGTTCACCGTGGCGGGCAGGGCTCTGTCCCCCTGCGCGTTTTCGTCCCGGTATCCTCCGTTGGGCTTCAGCCGCGTAAGCCCGCCGCCCATCCTGTCCAGATAGAAGGGCCCGTTGCAGGGCAGATATTCCGGCGCCAGGCCGTAGCGCCCCCCGCAGGCCTCGAAGTACGCCCGGCTGCACGGCATGGCGGCACTGCGCGCAAGGGCATACAGAAACGCCTCTGCGCCGGGCGCGTCGAGGGTAATCTCCAACGCGCGCGGCCCCGCCGCCCGCACGCCCAGCATGTTTTCGTATCCCGCCGCCAGGCTGCGCGCCCGTTCCAGGCCAAACACGAAGTCCTCCGCCACCACCGGGACATAGACAGGCGCACCCTCCTCCTCCGGTATCCGCGCGCCCATCGCCTTGAGGGCCTCCTCCCCCAGCAGCTCCGCCGCCTTGTCGGGTAGCCGCCAGTGGTTGTCCCCCCGCAGGTGGAACGTCAGAACCCGCCCGTTGCCCGATGTCTCCCATTTCTCCGCAGCCCCGGGCATAAGATTCCCCCCGGCGTCCTCCCGCACGAGCCCCTCCATGCAGTTGCCCACCACGATCAGTTCTTCGGGGCTGCGCGCCACGGCGGGGTCCAGCCTGCGCGGCGCCTCCTCCAGGGGAAAGTTGATCACCTTCCCGGACCCGTCGTCCTTCCGCCCGCAGCCGGAAAACGCAAGCAGGGATACCCCCATCCCCGCCGCGAGCAGCAACGCCCCGGCGCGGGTGAGAATACGTTTTAATTTTGTGCTGTGCATGGGCATGATTCTCCTTATTTGCGCAAACCTGTAGGGGCGGCTAGCAAGCCGCCCGTGCAAAATCAAACATTTTGTGTTTTAAATGCGGGCGGCTTGCCAGCCGCCCCTACAGTCAGTCCTAAAGCCTATGCCGCTTGATATACTCCTCAAAATTGCGTGGGTGCAAATGGTCTGTCTCCCAAACCGCCGGATTGGTTTTGATGTATGCGCGAATGCGCTCAAGCCGTTCCTGCGTTTTGATAATTCTATCATAATAAGAGCGGTGCCAGGGGGAAAAACCAATGCTGCGAGTAACGGCGGCCTTATATGCCTGCACCATAGCAGGAATACATTTTTTGGCGAGCGCGCTTGATTTCCCGGGAGGCAAGCTGGCTTCACGAATAGCCGCAACAAAGTGGACATGGTTGGGCATCACCACAAAGCAATCCAAATCGAATTTTCGAATCAATGCGGATTCTTGCAAGGCGGCAGCGGCCACGGTTCCGTAATCACTCAACCGCATGATTCCTTCTGTTATTTCGCCAAAGAAGATCTCCCCATCCCTTGCGCATATGGTGATAAAATAATATCCTGGGCGGGAGTAGTCATATCCCTGTAGCCGAAGGCTATTCCTGCGTGTATATTCATTCACACCCAACCCTCCCAATGCACCCATCTGTAGGGGCGGCTAGCAAGCCGCCCGAAATAAAATTAATATAATAATTTTTACCGTAGATAGTTTCCCTACGCCCTCCCCCTTTCCATCAGCGCCCTCACCTTCATGCTCAGCCCAAACAGATTGATAAATCCCGCCGAGTCGTTCTGGTCATACACGTCGTCCCCGTCAAAGGTGGCAAACGCCTCGCTCCACAGCGAAAACGGCGAGCTCACCCCGGCGTTGATGATATTCCCCTTATAGAGCTTCAGCCGCACCTCGCCCGTAACGTTCTCCTGCGTCACGTCAACGAAGGCGTCCATGGCCTCGCGCAGGGGCGTGTACCACTGTCCGAAATACACCAGCTCGGCGTATCTCTCGGCGAGCAAAATTTTAAAGTGCTGCGTATCCCTGTCCAGCGTTATGCTTTCCAGCACGTCGTGGGCGCGATACAGGATCTTCCCCGCCGGATTCTCATACACCCCCCGGGATTTCATCCCCACCAGGCGGTTCTCCACAAGGTCGTCGATCCCCACGCCGTGCGCCCCGCCGATCTCGTTGAGCCGCGCGATCAGCTCCACGCCGCTTAAGGCTTCCCCGTCCAGCGCCACGGGAATCCCCTTCTCGAACGCAAGCGTGATATACATCGCCTCGTCCGGCGCCTGCTCGGGCGAGACCCCCATCTCCAGGAAGCCCGGCTTCTGGTACAGCGGCTCGTTGGCGGGGTCCTCCAGGTCGAGGCCCTCGTGGGACAAATGCCACAAATTCTTGTCTTTCGAGTAGTTGGTCTCCCGGTTGATCTTCAGCGGAATTCCCCGCGCCTCGGCGTAGGCGATCTCCTCCTCCCGGCTCTTGATCTCCCAGGTCCGCCACGGCGCGATGATACGCATCTCCGGGCAGAACCGCTTGAACGTGAGCTCAAAGCGCACCTGGTCGTTGCCCTTGCCGGTGCAGCCGTGGCAGATGGCGTCGGCCTCTTCTTTCAGCGCCACCTCGGCGATGGCCTTGGCGATGATGGGCCGGGCAAAGCTTGTCCCCAGCAGGTAGTCACGCTCGTAGCGCGCGCCGGCCTTGAGCGTGGGCCAGATCAGGTCCTCCACGAACGTCTTTTTCAGGTCCAGCACATAGAGCTTGCTGGCCCCGGTTTTGAGCGCCTTCTCCTCCAGGCCGTCCAGCTCCGTGCCCTGCCCCACGTCCGCCGATACCGCGATGACCTCGCAGCCCGGGTAGTTCTCCTTCAGCCACGGGATCATCACCGAGGTATCCAGCCCGCCGGAATACATCAGCACGATTTTCTTGATTTCTTTGAGCTCTTTCATGGGCTACTCCTTTGTTGTATTAGTTCGCAAAACCGGCGTTTCGAGCATAACTCTCCCCAAACGCGGCATTGCCACGTAAAAATGAAGTTGGAGGGGTCACCAAAGCCCCCCTTCGCTTGCGAGGGTCGGCGCAGCCGATACGACCATAGGAATGGCGCCGGGGGCCTTCCGCAAGGCGACTATCCCCGCGGGGGCGGCACCTGCGCCATCGGGGTGGGCTGCTGCGGCGCGATCACCGGCCTGCCATAGCTCGTCGGCGGCCCGGCCTCGGACAGATACTTAATCACCTCGCTCGAAATATCCACCCTGCCCTTCGTCTCGGCGTCCTTCACGGCCTGCATATAGGCCTGGGTCATCATCAGCAAAGCCGAAGCCTGCCATTCGGGCATGCCGCCCACCAGTTCCGTCAGTTTTTCCTTGCTGCCCATGATTGTGCTCTCCTTCTGTACTGTATTTGTATGCCATTATCTTACGGGCGATGTGCCGACCGCCCGAAAAATACAATCTAACATCTAAAATCTATAATCTAACGTCTAAAATCCCAAAGCCCCACCTTCCGGTACGCCTTGTCCACCGTGCGCCCGGCGATCCGCGCCGCCGCCCCGGCCCCCTCGGCCGCCATCTGCTTCAGATACGCCTTATCCGCCAATATTCGCCTATATTCCTCCTGGAACCCCCTCAGCTCCCCGATCACGGCCTCCGCCACGGCAAGTTTAAACTCACCGTATCCCTTGCCCTCAAATTCCCGCTCGATCGCGTCAAAGCCCTTCCCCGTGCACGCGGCATAGATCGTCATCAAATTGACGATCCCCTCTTTGCCCTCGCCCCGGCACACTCGAGCCTGCGAATCCGTCACGGCGGACCTGCATTTTTTCAGGATGACGTCCGGCACGTCGGTGATGGCGATACTCGCCCGGGGGTTCGGGTCGCTCTTGCTCATCTTCTTGCCCGGCTCCTGCAAGCTGGCAATCTTGCTGCCCAGCTTGCCCATAAAGGGCTCCGGCACCACGAAGGTCTGCCCGTATACCCCATTAAAGCGCTCGGCGATGTTGCGCGCCAGCTCCAGGTGCTGCTTCTGGTCGGCCCCGATGGGCACATAATGCGCCTGGTAAATTAATATGTCGGCGGCTTGCAGCGTGGGATAGGTGAACAGACCCACGTTCACGTTGTCCGCGTGGGAGGCCGATTTCTCTTTGAACTGCGTCATGCGGCTGGCCTCGCCGAACTGCGTATAGCAGTTGAGGATCCATGCCAGCTGGCAGTGCCCCGCCACGTGGCTCTGGCAGAACACCACGTTGTTCTCTCTTTTGAGTCCCAGCGCCAGCAGCATGGCGAAGGCCTCCATGCTCTGCTTTCGCAGCGCCGCGGGGTCCTGCCTCACGGTAATCGCGTGTAAATCCGCAATGCCGTAGAAGCAGTCGTAGTCGCCGGCCATCCCGGCCCAGTTCCTCAGCGCGCCTATGTAGTTGCCGATATGCGGCACCGCCGTGGGCTGAATCAGGCTCAATACTCTTTTTTTCGCTGTGGTTTCTGGCATAGTATGTAAATCCTTTGCTATTGTTGTTTGGGGTACAGCGAGTATCACTCGCCGTGCCCCTTGGAAAACACGCCGTTTCCACTGGTGATTCGCATTATCACTCGCCGTGCCAATGGAAGGTATAAACCCCGGGGAAAGCCCCTAAAAGACTCCCCCCTACCACTTCCACTCCCTGTAAAACTTGTCCATCTGCGCCGTGTTCTCGTCCGCCCGGAACTTCGCGCATAGCTCCCGCAGCGTCTTCTCGTATTCCGCGCCCTTGAGCTTCCACAGGCAGTCGGCGCGGCTGCCCAGGTAAAACTCCTCGGGGCTCTCGCGCATGTTGACCCCCCTGGCCACCAGGAAATACCCAGGCAGGTTCAGCAGGGCGATCTTTTCCGGGCCCAGCTTGCGCAGCTGCTCGAAGTCGGCGTCGCTGATTTCCGCGCCGCCCTTGCGCATCATAGTGACCGAGGGCGTGCCGTAGCTGAGCGCCCCCACGTAGGCATCCTCCTGCGCCACGCCGTAAAAATCTTCGGCGTTGTTGGCGGCCTCCACGAAGCCGGCCAGGTCCTGGCGCAGCTCGGCGGCCGCGGGGATGTCCATGTCGTCCGGTGTGCCGTCCTCCCCCATCACGGTGCGGAACACGCGTATACCCTCGTAGGCCAGATAGTTCCCATAGAAATAGGCCTCGATGGAGGTCTCGGGGACGGCTCTGGCGCCGCCCGTGTCGTAGAGTGCCCGGAACAGCTGATCCCGCGCGGCCCGCCCGGTGAGCACGGCGGTGAGCGTCTGCTTGCTCACGCCGATGGAGCCGTAGTACCGGCCGAACACGCGCCAATAGAACGCGGTCCGCTCGGCCACCTCGGATTTGAGCATCTGATCCACGGGGATCTCCATGGCCCGCAGTTCGCTGTTCACGGCGATGTACTCCACACAGCGCGCGCCCACGTCGCGGCGCAGCGCGTCCATGTCCTTCGGCCTGCCGTCCGTTTCCAGCTGCCCGTTCTCCCCGGCGTCCCGCAGCGCCTCCGAGAGGAAGTAGCTGTATACCGCCCGGGAAAGCGGCACGCCATCCACCTGCAAAAGCCAGTCCTGCGCGCCCGGGGGGGTGAAGGCGCTCAGGCCCACCAGCGCCACGCAAATGGCCGCCAGCAGGATGGTCGCCTTCTTGGTCCAATTGGTTCTGGTTCGTTTCATAATGATTTATCCTCAGTCTTGGATTACTTGTAGATGTCGCCGCGGTTTCCAACGTTGTGAACCACAACGGTCTTATTGTCCCAATCAATTGTATACACCACGCGGTAATCTCCGACACGAAGGCGAAAAAAACCTGGCATACCGGTCAGTGAAGTGACATCTCCTTCCGGCAGGCGCTGTATCGCCACAAAAAGGCGTTCTTTTTGTTTTGCCGGCTGCTTCAGGACAAACTTCAGCGCGGTATTTCGCTGGAACAGCACTTTCATGTCAGGGTCACCCCCGCGAGCCTACACGCCTCATCAAAATCCACCAGGTCGTCCCTGTCCGGGTCCGCAAGGGCTTCCTCAACCAGGCACTTGCAGAAGTCGTCGTCCAACGCCTCTTCCGCCGCGTCCAGATAATGCTTCAGCAGATAAAACGCAAATGCCGCCATGGACTCCGGCACGTCCGCCGCCAATTCCACCAGCCGTTCTCTATTGCTCACGCGTATTCACCTCCTTATAAAAGTCCCCTACTCCCCATAATACTGCGTCTTCGGCTTGGGGTGCTCATTCCCTTCCCATACCCTCTCCGCCGCCGGCTTCCACGCCGCGGCGTAGCGCTCGCACTTGGCGCACAGGTCGTCCACGGCCTCGGGGGCGGCAAGGTCGGTGGATTTCGCTCCCGTCCCCTTCACGATCCCCCGCAGCAGCTCCGGATTCTCCAGCATGGGGCAGGGCCGCAGGTGGTTGCGGTTGAAGGGCTGCCCTTTATAGAACGCCTGGAACAGGGGACGTTGCAGCGCCTGAAGCAGCGTATGCCCGCGCACGTTGGAATCCGAGTAATGGATGAACACGCAGGGCTCCATGTCCCCGGCGGCGTTGATGTGGAAGTAATTCCTCCCCCCGCCGATGCATCCGCCCACGTACTCCCCGTCGTTCTGGAAATCCATAACGAACATGGGCTTGCCGGTTTTGGAGTTCCTCAGCTCGCGCAAACGTGCGTAAAGCCGCTCGCGCTGCTCGGTTGTGGGCATGAGCTCCGGCGCGGCGCCGTGCCCCAAGGGCATATAGTGAAAGTAAAACCCGAATTTCACCCCGCGCGCGATCATCTCGTCCAGGAACGCGTCGCTGGTCACGGTCTCCAGGTTTTCGCTTGTGTAACAAACGGAAATCCCGAACAAACACCGTTCCCGGCGCAGCAAATCAATCGCCTTCATGGAGCGCTCGTATGCCCCCGCGCCCCGCCGCGCGTCGTTGCTTTTCTCAAAGCCTTCAATACTCACCGCGAAGGCGACATTCCCCAGCCGCTTGGTCTCCCGGGCAAGGGCCTGGTCGATAAGCGTGGCGTTGGTGTAGATCAGGAACGTGCACTCCCTGTGCCTTGCCGCCACTTTCAGGACATCGTTCTTCCGGATCAGCGGCTCCCCGCCCGTGAGCATGAACACCCGCGTGCCCAGCTTCTTCGCCTGGGAGACGATGCCGTCCATTTCTTCCAGGCTCAAATTCTCGTGCTTGTGGTACTCCCCCGCCCAGCAGCCTTTGCAGTGCAGGTTGCAGGCGCTTGTGGGGTCGAAGAGAATCTGGAACGGTATATTGCAGTTGTACTTCTCCCGGTTTTTGCGCACAAGCCGCGTCCCGTTGGCGATGCCCAGCCCCAGGCTCAGCAGCAGGCGGCGCAGGGCGGCCCGGTCCACGTCCCGCAGGACGCCCACGGCCATGCGCTTCCAGACATTCTCCTCGTCCATGGCCCCCGATTTAAAGGCCTCTATGGTTTTCCTGGGAAATGTCTTCTTCGAGGCGAAGTCGACGATCCCCATCAGCTTCACCAAATTGGGCCCGGGATTTTTCTCGATATAGCGCAGCAACGGCCGCAGCGCGATGTCCGCGGCGCAGCGCTGGATGGTGTCGGTAAGGGTCATGTGGGCACTCCAATGCTTAATTCTTAATTGTCGCTCCGCGAGAGCTGACTGTCGCTCCGCGATACCTTCCTCACCCGCCCGAGGCGGGAGCTCCTTCCACGGGACAATGTCAACAACTTAAGGAAACTAAAATGAACGAACAACCTGTAGGGGTGGCGTTCTCGCCACCCGCTCCATAAAAAACGCAGCAATCTTTCGGTTGATTTTATGCTTTATACTGCTCCGCGGCTAGAAACATAGCAGAATGCAAGCAAAAATTTCGATATATGATTTTTGCGCAGCTTTGTGCGTGATGTTTCTTGTTGCGCAGTAGTATTTTGTGCGCGGGTGGCGAGAACGCCACCCCTGCAAATTCCACTGCAAACATTAAGTTGTTGACATTGTTCCCTTGGAAGGAGCTGTCGCCTCGGGCGACTTTTGCGTGCCTTAGCAGCGCAAAAGTAGAGGAAGGCATCGCGGAGCGACATCAGTTTTCGCGGAGCGCCGTTCTCCTGTAGGGGCGGCCAGCAAGCCGCCCGCGCATAATTCTCAGTCGCCCTCTACGCTCCTATCTCCTCTTTCCCGCCCATATAGGGCCTCAGCACCTCGGGTATCGCAACGCTGCCATCTTCCCGCAAATTATTTTCAAGCAGCGCGATGAGCATCCTCGGCGGCGCGGCCACGGTGTTGTTGAGCGTATGCGCGAAATAGTTGCCTTCTTTGGACTTGATCCTGATCCCCAGCCGCCGCGCCTGTGCGTCCCCCAGGGTGGAGCAGCTGCCCACCTCGAAGTACTTCTGCTGCCGCGGGCTCCAGGCCTCCACGTCGATGCTCTTGACCTTCAAATCGGCCAAATCCCCCGAGCAGCACTCCAGGGTCCGCACGGGGATATCCATGCTGCGGAACAGCTCCACGGTATACCCATACATCTTTTCGAACCAATCCATGCTGTCCTGCGGCTCGCAGACCACGATCATCTCCTGCTTTTCGAACTGGTGGATGCGATACACCCCCCGCTCCTCGATCCCGTGGGCCCCGACCTCCTTGCGGAAGCACGGCGAATAGCTCGTAAAGCACTGCGGCAGGCTCTCTTTCGAATTGATCGTATCGATGAACTTGCCTATCATGCTGTGCTCGGACGTCCCTATTAAATATAAATCCTCGCCCTCGATCTTGTACATCATGTTGTCCATCTCGGCGAAGCTCATCACGCCGGTGACCACGTTGCCCCGGATCATGAACGGCGGCACGCAATACGTGAAGCCCTTGTCTATCATGAAATCCCGCGCGTACGTCAGCACAGCGGAGTGCAGCCTGGCGATATCCCCCATGAGATAATAAAAGCCATTGCCGCTGGTTTTACGCGCGCTGTCCAGGTCAAGCCCATTGAAGCTCTCCATGATGTCCACATGGTAGGGAATCTCGAAGTCCGGCGCCGCCGCCTCGCCGTAGCGCGCAACCTCCACGTTCTCGCTGTCGTCCCTGCCAAGCGGCACGCTGGGGTCCATCATCTGTGGCAGCACCAGCATGATCTCCCGCACCTTTGCCGCCAAATCTTTTTCCTGCTCGCCCAGGGAAGTCAGCTTCTCCCCTATGGCAGCAATCTCGGCCTTCTTCGCATTGGCCTCCTCGAATTTCTTCTGCCCCATGAGCTTGCCAATCTGCTTACTCCCGGCATTCCTCTGCGCCCGCAAAGATTCCGCTTCGGCCAGCGCCGCGCGATACTGCGCATCCAGGGCGATCACTTCGTCCACCAGCCCCAGCTTGTCGTCCTGGAATTTACGCCTGATATTCTCTTTCACGGCCTCCGGGTTGGCCCGCACAAATTTGATGTCCAGCATGGAAATTTCTCCTTATACATGGTAGCATGGGTTGTTTTGGCGAAGGTTATGCGTAATAACGATGCGTTGAATGATATTCAACGCCTATAAGAACTGTGCCGAAGGGTGCGAATGCTATTCGCCCGCTGTGAAACGAAACTTTCTGGTACCCACGCCCGAATATCATTCGGGCCCCGCGGTTATCTCTTATAGGCGGCGAGTATCACTCGCCGCATGGGAAAAGACAGGGGTTATGCGCCTTTGAGGAGCTCCGTTAATTCCTTCAGCAACAATCCGCGAAGATCAAATGCATCCGGGATTATTTCCATGGCAAGATCTTCAAAGCATTCATGATACATACTCGCATCCGTTCGGTAAGCAAAGCAATCATCATCTTCAAAGATGTAAAGGCGGCCTCCCCAGCCCGCGAACTTGCATTCACCCTTGTGTAAAATTCGGTACCCGCTGTAGGGGCGGCTAGCAAGCCGCCCGGGCACAGAACAGCAAACACGAACTCTTTTTTCATTCGGGTGGCTTGCTTCTTTTTTCATTCGGGTGGCTTGCTTCTTTTTTCATTCGGGTGGCTTGCTTCTTTTTTCATTCGGGTGGCTTGCTTCTTTTTTCATTCGGGTGGCTTGCTAGCCACCCCTACTGACCTCACACGCCCCCCAGCGCCCTCGCCATCGCCATCAAGTCCTCCAGGCTGTAGAACTCGATCACCAGCTGCCCGTTGTCCTCGCCCCGGGGGATGATCTTCACCTTGCGGCCCAGGGCCTCGCTCATGCTCAGGCGCACCTCTTCGAGCAGCTTGGGCGGGCGCATCTCCTGGGGCAGAATCTGCGAAATGATCTCCCCCCGGCGCGCCTCCTCCGGCGGCTGGGCTTTCACGCGGACCTCCTGGTTGCGGCGCTTGATGAGCCTCTCGCTTTCGCGCACGTTCAGCCCTTTTTCGGCAATTTCAAGGGCCACGGGCGTGAAATCGACGCCCTCCTCCAGGCCCATCAGGGCTCTGGCGTGCCCCTCGCTGAGCTTCTGGTCCTTCACAAGCTCCTGCACCTGGCCGGGCAGCTGCAGCAGCCGCAGGGCGTTTGCCACCACCGAGCGCGATTTACCCACGCGTTTCGCCGTTTCGTCCTGGGTGAGGTTGAATTCCTCCATCAGGCTGTGGTAGCCCCGCGCCTCCTCCATAGGATTCAAGTCCTCGCGCTGTAAATTTTCAATGAGCGCGGCGGCCATGGCCTCCTCGTCGCCCATCTCCTTGACCACCACGGGAATTTCGCTCAAGCCCGCCGCCCTTGCCGCGCGCCACCTGCGTTCCCCGGCGATGATCTGGTAGGCCCCGCCCGGCACCGGCCGCACGAGGATGGGCTGCAGCACCCCGTGCTCGGCGACGCTGTGGCTGAGTTCGGCCATGGCGGCCTCGTCAAAATCCTGGCGGGGCTGGTCCCGGTTGGGCTCCACCTCCATGATGGGCAGGGTGGTCACGCCCTCCTCCGAAAGGCCGTTGTCGAACAGGCTTTCCAGGCCGCGGCCGAGGCCGCGCTTTTTCACTGCTGGCATAGTTACTCCTACTTCATATTTTCGTGTGCGTCATATGCTATTCACAGCCGCAAGCTCTGGCTTCACTTTCTTGAGCGATGAAGGCATCGCGGAGCGACACATCCCAACTGTCAACTGTCAACTGTCAACTGTCAATTATCAACTGTCAACTGCTCACACCCCCTCAATCACCTTCTCCTTGTTGTTGTTGCTCAAAAACTCCTTCGCCAATTCCTTATAGGCCACCGTGCCCTTGGAGTAGCTGTCGTAGTACATCACCGGCTGGCCGAAGCTGGGGGCCTCGGAAAGCCGCACGTTGCGTGGCACCACGGTGGAATACACCCGGCGCGGGAAGAAACGCTTGACCTCGTCCACCACGGCCTGGGTAAGGTTCAGCCGCCCGTCGTACATGGTGAGCACCACGCCCTCCACATCGATGAGGGGGTTCCACAGGCGCTTGACCTGCCGCACGGTGCTCATGAGCTGCGAGAGCCCCTCCAGGGCAAAGTACTCGCACTGGATGGGCACCATCACGGTGTCACTGGCGCACAGGGCGTTGATGGTGATGAGCCCCAGCGCGGGCGGGCAGTCCATGAAGATGAAGTCGTAGTCGTCGCGCACCATGGCCAGAGCGTGCTTGAGCTTGCTCTCGCGCTGGGGCAGCTCCACCAGTTCCAGCTCGGCCCCCGCGAGGTTCATGCTGCTGGGCAGCAGCCACACGTTGGCGAACTGCGTGGCCAGGATGGCCTCGCTTGCCTTGCGCCCGCCGATGAGCACCTCGTAGCTGGAGCACTTGAGCTTCTTCTTGTTGATGCCCAAGCCGGTTGTGGCGTTTCCCTGCGGGTCCACATCCGCCAATAAGACCTTAAATCCCTGCGCGCCGATGGCCGCGGCCAAATTTACGGCGGTGGTGGTTTTGCCCACGCCGCCCTTCTGGTTTACGATCGCGATGACCTTCCCCATATCTCTCCAAATCCTTTCCCCGGCGAAAAATGCTCGTCCGATTTTCATTATAGCATCGATTGGAAGAAAGTGCAAGGGGTTTTTGATTAAATCGCGCGGGGAATGTCGCGCAGCGATGCCATCCTCAGCCGCCGGGCCACATGCTTGCGAGAGGATATTGTTTGTTGCGGCGGCTAATCCTCCCACCGGAAGGAGCCGTTCAAGACTATTATAGAGGCAACGCTGGCGTCTATCATCTCTCAGCGGCTCCTTCCCGTGGAAGGAGCTGTCGCCGCAGCAAAACCGGCTTTTTCGCAAAGGCCTGGTCCGGCGACTGAGGAAGGTTTCGCGCAGCGAACGCGTCTTCTTAAAACACCCCAAAACGGCAAACGGACGAGCGATTTGACTCGCCCGCCCGTCCGCCGGATGATGTGGGGGTGTGAAAGAGAAAAGAAGATGGCAATGTAGTAGGGGACGCCCATTCACAATTCGTTCATTTTGTTGTTTTTCCAACAGATTGTTTCACGTGAAACATTCTGTTGTATTTCCAACTAACATTTGTTCGACAACATTCCCCTGCCGCCTCCTTGGGGGAGATGGCCCGCAGACCAGAGGGGGAAAAACAATCGCTCAGCTCGCCCTGCGCCGTTCCCGCTGCGCCATGGCCGAGCCCTTCGGGATCCGCACGGTGTAGACCAGGTAATCCCCGCTCTCGATCATGTCGCTCTGCGCGGCGATGCCGCTGCGGCGCATGGCGTCCACCGCGTGGTGGATGG
>Ga0123353_10003811_pt1 | contig 19235 bp, 13 predicted proteins | sample TergutLab28metaG_3_FD_92763 | JGI IMG/M metagenome (GOLD analysis project Ga0123353, IMG submission 92763) | Labiotermes labralis P3 segment gut microbial communities from Petit-Saut dam, French Guiana - Lab288 P3 | ecosystem: Host-associated > Arthropoda: Insects > Digestive system > Gut ... | reverse complement strand
TGGAAGTCACATTGAACCATAACTATCCGAGGTAAAACTCGGTGTGTTTTGCTACATTTTGACAGTTCAAAACGTCGTGTATGTCCTCTGTATAAATTTCTATACGCTTTCAAAGTTGTAAAGCTCTTTTTGAAACACCCTGTATATTTAACAGCTAAAATTTTCTAGGCAATTAACGGTGAGTGACTTCTGAGCTATTTGTCGACTCTTTTCATTAGGGAGTAGAAATAAATGGGAAGATGATAATGACTATGTGAGGAAAGGACTGCAAGTGATGCGACATTGATCCATTGTGAGGTTATACTGCACATGATGCGAAATTGGTCTATTGTCAGGTAATTGCTGAGAATGACGAGACACTGATCCATTGTGAGGTAGTTATTGCAAATTATGCGACATTGGTACATTGTAAGGCATTAAGCTGCCATCCGTTGGACAGAATGAGGAAACCACAAAATCCTCAACCCAATACTTGCCGCTTACAAGATCAGAACCACTAAAAAGTCTAAGTTCGTTGCTTGTTTTTCCCATCCAAGAAAAGTACACTTTAGAAGTAATAATTATGTAGGGAAAAGTCTTCCTTAAGAAGCTGACAGGCGACCAGTAGATCAAGGGATTTCAAGAATTTTACAGAAACTGACGACTGAATGCCGCTCTCGTAAGTTATGTGATTGGATGCCATCCTGAGCCAGCTGGATCAAGTTACAATTATTATACCATATTTACTGACAGGTCACTCTTACATTAATAGACCATGCATGCAAGTATCTCCGAATTTTTCACCTCAGTGAGTGTCAGACTAAGACTTTTTACATATGCATTTTTCGTCTTCTCAGTGAACGTTAGTAGCAGCAGTAGCAGCAGTAGCAGTACTAGTGTTAGTAACAGGGAGACACAAGCGCATCAACTGCTCAGGCTATTCGATAGCTATGTACCAGTTACAGCCCATATTGTGTGAAAACGTGAACTGCACACGATTTTAAGAGCTCTGTAGCAACAACACTTATAAGAATGAAAACAAAACGTATTCAGGTATTTAATGCTTGTACGATAAAGTTCTCGCGGTTTGCACATAACAATGCAAAGGTGCTGATAAGGGTGCCGTGAGCAGCTGGGCACATATCATATCTGTATTCAGGTTCAGTAAGCATGGCTGCAGCAGCTCATATTCCACTAAAGTGACAGGCAATGGTGTAACGTAAATAGCATCTTTTACGTACACGCAAAAGAAGACATCCAAGAATGTAGTATCAGGGGAAAAACATGGCCAATGACGGGATCACCTCTGCCAACCCATTTTCATGGAAACTATCGATTCAAGAGGCCCCTCTCAAACTGCAACGTCAAAACGCGATGTTGCTCCGTCTCGCTGAAGTATGACATTAAAACACTGTTCTTCGGAAATCGGCATGAGGCATTCCTTCACCGCGTCTAGGTACACTATACACGTCAGAGTGCATTCGGTGGAAAAAGAAAACCCCGTATATTCTCGTGGGATAGAACGCGAAGGCCATTAATCTTGAGATAGCTCTGTACTCCGTCAGTCGATGCCAGCAGGCTGTCTCTTCCCAAGATTCTAACGCTGCGTCAGTTAACCTGCCCAGACAGATGGAAAGTAGGTGTCACTAAATAGAGTTTTGCCTCTAAAAAAAAAATTAGCTTCAAGTTTCGAAAAATGACACAGAGAACTTCGTCTTCCGTTGTTACATCTTGCAGCAGTTCGTATTTGCAACTTTTAAACATAAAAAGAGTCAGCAAAATTCCGTGCACTGCCTATTGCGACATGCGTGATTGTCGGCATCTTGCAGGCCTACCTGTTTAACAGGGGGCACTGTGGACCACAAAGCCGGTCTGCGAACTCTGGAGAAAAGAACAATCGTTTACTTCCAGTGAGAATGGAACCAAGTTCCCTTGGTTGTCAGTTACTTTGCCTATACACTGTATGGGCGACACAGCTTCTCCCAAGAACAGACTGGTCAGTGTGAAAGAATGAATATAAAAGCCAATGCGAAATATGTACATTCCGAATTGGAATATAATGTATATGAAAATGTAATTCTTCTGGGATTTGGCGTCGTGTGGACCGGCAAATACTTACAGACGTTTCAAGGAGCTTGCTATTTCCATCTCCAGGGTTTATGCAGTCCTTCTCGACTGTAACGTACAGACAAGGGAAGTATAAATTTAAATGAGAGTGTAATTTTGCCTTCAGACAAACCTGTACGTTAGTGAGCAATACTACATTGTGAGATATGACGCAGTGCAGCCTGGTATACCTACACGGCAGTAGGCTAATCACTCTCCCAGCTTTGCTCTGGAGACTGCGGTCGTAATTTTCTCCAAAATGTTGGCACGTTTGTACCGAACTGCACGGCATCATCCACAGTCACCGCCGTGAATACCACAAAGATCAACATAGGCCAAGATATTTTTGGTTATACATGGACTGGAACTTTTTTATATTTCTGGTATTAACTACTTTATTATCCGTAAATGGAACTTTACAGCGGTGCTGACAAGTCCTTAGCCCGACCCTGGAAGGAAACAAGCTACAGCGACCAAACTTACAACACTATACCAAGGAATATATTCCTGTTGTTTGTACGCCATAAGTCTTGGTGTAGTGTTGTAAGTTTGGTCGCTGTAGCTTGTTTTCTTCCAGGGTTGGGCTAAGGACTTGTCAGCACCCCCTGTAAATGAAGGTGTTCTTTTCTTGTATTAGGTAGCCTTATCACACACCTAGAGGCCTGTTCCATTTGTCCTCTAGCTGCGTAGGGATATTTCCCATTGCATCTTTTTTTAGTGCGTATTTTTGTTTTGATTTCAGTGCACTTGCTTATGACGGTGCCTCTTTTAGACGTAGCGTTGTGTTTATACGTGTGGGCAATTAAAACAATGAAAAGTCCTCTGAATATATGTATATAAATTCTGAAAGTGCGATTAACTGTGAGCCTAGCAAATTTTAATGCAGTCCGACAATAAAGAAAATAAGCTAGTGCGACTGTTGAATGGGCACACGTTGTTAGATTAATTACGTGTTGGGTTTCGTTGTGTGGAGCCTTTATTCATTTGTAATACTACTTATATCTTCTCCATACTAGTGCCAGGTAACAGTAATTATTCGAGTCTGTGTCAAGAGGATGTTGTAATAGCAGACCTTCAGCATCCATCAACTCAAGTGACGCATTGTGACAAGAGGGATGTTGGAATGCCACCTAAAACAAATGTATATACCTTTGCAGCATCGTAATGAGCCAGAAATTACGATGTTGGTATGCCAGCAGCCTTAGCTAAGTAGGCACTTTATAAAACTGTCGCTGAAACAGCATATTGAAACGGACTGGTTACACATCGTACGCTTTCTGTAGATCGATTACGGTGTTACTTCGCAGCCCGGTGTTTTGGTGTGAGGCTTGTAGATGTATACTGTCACCTGATGGCACCACATCACGTGATCTTCGAGTGTTTCATGTACTATGAGGATTGCCCTTGTTTTAAGCACCATGCTATGGGACATTGGAGATGAAATCCATGCATTCGTAAGTTCTCTGCAAGGTACGGATAAATGAATGGGCGAAATGGCAGAGAAAATGCAGTCACAGTCCACGGTGTCAGAGCCCAGTTTCGAAATGAGTACCTGCCCTATATACGTGAGATGCGTGAATGCGTTAAATCCAGAGGCGCAAAACAGAACATTGAGAATTACAAATTTATTGTAATACATGAAATACATGCAATACAAGCTCTCCATCATGTGTGACAGTCATTTACATTTTTTACTTTCTTCTTAAGACTTTCCTCTTGAAACACCTGAAGATGATCAATTTCTAATCGAAACATGTAATGAATAATGAACGGCTGTGTTTGACAGAAATTATAGTTGTTTCTGTTGATACGAAAATCGCACAGACACTAATCCTAGCAAAGCTAAGTTATTGATTTGAGAAAATCTGAAACCGTACTGGAAGCTAGTGGGTAGGACAGTCTAGCAATACACGCTAAAGGAAAGTACTGTGAGAATGCCAACGTAATATAAACGATCATAACAACGATATTTAACGGTCTACCAGTCGACATGGTGCAACATCGCAAGAGACTTGAATCTTTCGTTATTATATCCTTCGAAAAAGGTAGTATTAAATACTTGGGAAGGACAGCGACAAATAGAAACTGTAAACACAAAGATTTGCGTTGCTACACACAACTTTTCTTAAATATGACAGGGTTTCGAAAATAAGCACGTTATCATTTGTTGTTTCGGAAATGTGCCAACAGAAGTTCTATTTATTATGTAGGGATCAGCTTGGAAAGACATAAGAATTCGCCTGTGTAACCTACGGTGGCTTTAAAATGCTAAAAATTCTCATAGAATTGGACAATTTAATCGAAATTTTCTGGGACAAAAACACGCAGGCACATAGACACCAGTCGAAATTTAGAAATAGTGTCGACTCTGAACACTGTTTTTGGCGGGAAAAAATACATTTAAATTTCAAAAAAGTGTACAGCTTCTTAAAAAATTAAAAAGGAAAGATCGGATGTCACACACGTTCGAATGAATTTCCTCATCTCAACATTGTGAAGCATTTCGTGACGGAGTTGCAAATGAAATGGTTGGGTCGTGACATCTGTGTCAAATGCGTTGCGCCGTGCAGCCGGTTAGAACTTCCTGCAATTCCAGTTCGAATTTCAGCTTTGGGGAAGTAGAAGGTTGTGTTGTATGGGGTGTAGTTATGTAAATGGTCGTACAAGTAAATTCCGTTAGCTGTAATAATTTGTTACAGCATATGCTAGAAAAAGGTCACGTGACGGGGTGACAAAATTCACTTGCTAATTATCAGCGGCGTCTTTTACCAGGGAAGTGTTTTAAATGTATCTTACATCTTACGCAACACAGGCTGTGAGATTTCTCGGTAGCTTATCAACTACGTAGGGTGCTGGACCCTGGGCAGATGCACGATGTGAAGCCGACAAGTAAAACTGTGATGCCCTGATTTTCGAAGTCTGCTGTTTTGAGGTGGGTTTGTAAACGTTAAAAGAGTGATAACCCACAACATTCTGCAGTGCCACTGAAGTTGGCTGAATGATTGGTACCTTCAGGCGATGATGCAAATATTTTTGTTACTTTTATGTACAGTATTGACTATTTCCATATCCATATGGATTTTGTAATCCTGTAAGGATTCACTGAGTGAGAATAAATGATATGATATGGGACACTACAATGATAAGACTGGCTGGTGCAGATAAGACCAGATTGTCGTGTAATAGTATGAAGCAGATCGTCTGCTGCTGCGTCCGGTCTGTTCGACAGATGTCGCAATAGTCCCCCTGCCACTTTCATTTTGGAGAACAGTTACCTATACTAAAACACAAATACGTGACGACACTCCTCTCACTTTCATTCTTGTCTTTTTGCGTAAGTACAGAGAAATAACATCACCCCCTTCTTACTCATGTTCCATATATGTCAACACATCTTTTGCAACATGGTGCAGTTGGATGGTGGAACTGTTTGCGGGTCATACACTCCTCAAATTAACGCTTACAGGTTTATGCACAGACACTTAATAGACTAAGGTTCTGCCTACATTCTGGACGTCAATACACACTTCAGATATATGGCTAGGGTAGAGAAGCTGTGGGGCCTCGCTCTCTTCCCATAATCACTCCCAGCAGAAGAGGCCACTGTTCCCCCTATAACTAAATATCGACGCATAAATCTAAGCTAGCGTAGCCAAGAGTTGAAAATGTTAATTTATGGGCACAGGGACGCCAGACCGTCTGACAGGGATGCGTAACATGTGGGAAATGAGCCGCTATGGGTCCTTGGAAACTAGAACTGATTTATAATTGATCGCGACTTCGTTTTCACCGCCACGTAACACGACATCGTTATTCCATCTATTGGACTGGAAACGAAGTGCATTATCGCTCTGTCTTTACCAAGGTTAAGTCTATCGCAACCATGGGATGGATGTGTAACTTCGTCACTCAAAAAACAACGGACATAATATGCCATCTTTACAAATAGAACTAATGATCAATGATTACTGGCGTTGAAGGAGTCCACTGCCTATCGGCAAAATTGATTAAACAAAATATTAAAATTAAAATTTACACCGAAGCAGCATTAGCCTCAATTTTGATGCTGACCTTATATACCAGTTACAATGTGCCATTATTCGATTTTTCTAGCATAATAATTCGGTCTGAAGTATATAAAATTAGATTTGCCACTGTCAGGGTGGTTATAATTTAGGTAGTAGCCTTCTGACATCATGAATTCCAGCAGATGGTTTATATCAGAAAACAGCAGATTTTTTCCATATATTTATGGCCACCAACCAGAAAATAGTGTCCTAACCCCAAAGAGCACCGTCTAGACACTACACACCAGATATGGTGCTTGTACCTCAACAAGTAATTGTAACTTCTACATGCCAGGCATAAGAGTTATATTGCTATCATTTTTCTCTTTAATTACAGTAAGGTATTTATTCAATGTCAGATATAATAGTTGTGCTGCCAATTGAGTAGCATGTCAGTGCCACAGTAGTGTGTATGGAATCACACACATGCAAATGATTTTGGAATAAGCCATATATCTTTGTTCACATACCATATACTTATGTGGACAAGATATGAACATATTAAAAGTGCTGTTAACAATTCCACGTTTTAGTGCAGCAAGTCCTAACATACAGGTCTGTGGCTTGTTTTCTCTTTGACGTTGTCACTGTAAGAGGAAAGTTTATCTGCAAGAGGAAATGCAGTTTCCTACATCAATAATGAAACAGTTCAACTTGTAGGAAAACCATTCAGTGTACCTGGAAAAAAATTGGCACGAGTTGAAAATTTGCCATAGATGACAGTCTGACATAGTCTCTGGAAGCACTTGCTTATCACAGCTTACAAGTTGAAGCAAATGCAAGTATGAAATGACAAACACAAGTGACAGGAGCTCTCCTGTGAATTTCAAGAGAAAGTGGAAGATGCTGGTGTGGTGGCACAGCTTGTTTTCAGTTACAAGACCACATTCCATTTGAGCAACAGAGTCAGTCACTACAATGTTCCTGTTTTGGGTTCTCAAAATCCTCAACCAGCATGAACAGGACTCATCAGAAGTGAATGTTTTTCGTAGCATTTCACAGACAACGTTTATGGCCCTTTCTTATTTGCAGAAAAATCAATGGGAATATTCACCTGGACTTGTTAATTAAATTGCCTCAATTTCATGAAGATTCCATTTCCATCATTGCCAAAAACAAACATACCTGAACTGGAATGCAGGATTACTGAAGCAGTGGCATCAGTTACCAGCAACACACAGGCTAAGGTCTGGGAAGAAACAAATATTGAAAAGGTGTCAGCTGTGTAACTCAAATGGAGTGCTTTTAGGGTTCACAGGAAACATTCACATACCCTGTACTGACCAGTGTAATGCATTAATTATGAACATCACTTCTGAATTGTGTATTTTGGATAGTGTTTGTTTCTTTCTGAATTGTTATGTATTCTCAGTTTCTCCCTGAACTGACTTTATGTGTTTATTTTCAACTGTTTAAGCCCACAATATACACCAACAAATTATGCCAAATTGCTCTGTGACTCTAGTGTGCAACAATCTTGAAACATGAAATTGAAGAAGAAAATGTATATATGTGTGTGTTTGTGTCAGTTGTACTACATATTGGTGGCTTAATTTATCAACACAAGAAATAAATAAATATGTATGCAATTAACATTTATTAAAACTTAATAGTTGACACATATCATAAATGAAAATGTAACATTTAATAAATCACCTTGTGTTTGGTTACCTTCTAGAGAATTGCATGCAGAATTGAATGTCAGCAAATATAAAGGATGCTCAGTTTTTCACAACATATATTGATAAAGATGAGATATTCCTGTAAGAAACTTCCAGTTTTCTTATGGTTAGGCTAGCTGCATGTACAGATTAATAACCACAAAATTTATTCATCAATCTGCGTGCATAATTTGCACTAGCAAATATTCTTACTGATGCCAAAGATGGCCAGACCTCAGAGTTTCATACTGTCATGACCGTGTGTACTTGATGCAATGTGTCACTTTGTTTCTACCTATTAACATAACTAGGGGGTCAGCAACCTTCTGGCACTTGCAAGTGTATTAAGCTTTCAACTTCACAACATGGGCTACTTGTGTGGGAATCATTGGCAGCAACATATATAGGAGCTTTCTGAGAGCAAAATAAGAGATGATGAAAAATCAGATACACACACACACACACACATAATGACATATATTGCACAGATGTAGGAAGCTAGAGTTTTTTTTATTTCAAACATGTTATTGTAGAAAAATGTTACCTCAATTTAGTAAAATGGGACATATGCAAAGTCATTAGACTCTTTCAACAGTCTTTAGAGGGATTTCTGAGGTGGGTGTCCTTGGATGATTTGTGAATGGCTAATTTGAACCTTGTACAAGAAAATAACACAGTTGTTCAACTTCATTAGTATGCTGGGAACATCTACTTTTTTCAGAAGTTCATTGCTTGAGATGCCTGTTCACATATAAACTGCTGCCAAATGATATTAGCAGTTTCTCTGTTAAAGTGATGATGGCATTTTCATGCAGTCTGATTTCCTCAGTCAAGGTAGAGTGTCATGATTTTATAATTAATTTATCTCCATTTGCATCTGCATTGGAACATGATCATTGCCAATGACAAAACAACTTTGGAAATCTCGGATTTTATTTCTCCTATTATGGCAATCTTTGAACTTTGATGTTCTTCATTTTGGGGGCAGTGAATGCTGCCAATGAACTGCCCTTCAGCTTCTGCCATTTTCCTGGTGAGATGGAATACTGTATTTAGAAACAGTTCTGTAAGACTGAAAGTGCATATGATTTTGTTCACTGATATGTTAGTACAGTAGGCTCAGTTTCACTTAAAAGGCCTTCATATCAGACAACATGTCATATAGCAATTTACTTCTTGCATAAAATTTCATATTGAGTTTATTAACATTACTCTTTTCTCCACAATAAATGTGGAAGTCATAACCCTTTACTCATCAAATCACAGTGCAATGGTTTTTTTTTATTTCTGTCATGGAAACATTTATTTCAGTTCATAGATGAAAAATCTACTTAACACTGCACTTATCTTCAGCTATCTCACTGCCAAGTAGAAGACATCCTTGTCATATTGTAATCTGACTTCTTCCACAGTCCGATGTGATGGTGGTTAAAGCCATCATATCATATTTAGTCAATTGTTAACATCACAGTGTTCATTAACTTCTACCATCTCTAATGCAAAAATTTACACCAGTGCTTATTGAAGAACAATCCAGAAAATGCCATTGGATTGACTTAGCTCATGTGAATAACTTCTTCAGAGCTTCACCAATTCACCAGTCTTAGAGCCATATATATATATATATATATATATATATATCTGCCACTATAGGCATCACAATGTCGATTTTACCAAGCCCAGTTCCAAAGAAGTGTTTTGTTTAGTTTCAGGAACAAATCTTTGCCAGTCATGGTGCCTTTCACACAACATGAACCAGCAAGCTCTGCAAGAACATGAAAGGCATTATTAATGCCAGGAATAAATTTTATTAACTGTGCAGTGTTTGTGATATTACTTTAATTAATTGTGAGTGAACTACAATCAAATGACTTTGCCAGAACTTTTTTTTTTAAGTTGTTAAAATAAATTTGTTTTCCTGTTATTGTGTTGGGGAACTTATTTTCTTATTCAGACACACATTTTGTACAAGGCCTTCCTTCTTTTGCAATTATTTCTGTCACCAATTGACTAGCACAAAAATTCAATTCATTGTGACGGCCTTCTTTCTTGTACATGTTTTTTTGACAAATCAAAGATGTTTCAATTGACTGACTTTATTTTCCACATTTCTTCATGCTCTCTCACATAATGTTGCCTGATATTACATTTCTTTACTATAGAAATGCTTGTGTGAGACAGAACACATCCCACTTTACCTGCACTTGCAGCAAAGAAGGCTTTTCTGTTTGAATCATTAAAAATTATGCCTTTGTCACCAACTTTCCATCTCCTTCATACCATACTTCCATTACTTATTACACTACCACACTATAACACTACATTCATGTCCCATTCACTTTCTGCACAAAATACCACTGAACAAAGGTCTGGTACTATATTTATAATTTGTGGAGCATTCTGAACTTAGCCAAAACTACAAAACTTTTCCTGAGGTTTGAAGCTAATATTCAGTGACTGATAATGTACTGCTTAAGACTACAATAACTTACTAATTTCTGTGTCATTTATTCTTTCTTTTTTGGTTCATAAATCAAGATTTCGCAGCTGATTTCAGATGTCTGTGGGCCCCATAAAATGGGCACAAGCATCACATGCAGCCTGCAGATTGTTGACCCCTATCATAAAATATAAAAATGTTTTATAGAGAATATGTAGGTGTGCTTTAATCTAATATTTCATTATCCATTGTACTGAGTGACAAATATGGGTATCACATTGGTCACTGTTCTATAGGTTTATGTTAAACAAAAATAAAATTTAGTAACAAAAGCCACAAATATTTAACCATGGTCTACCAGTCAAATTTAGGGACACTTTGAAGTGGCTCAGTCACAGCACCACATAACAAGTGCTTAGGTGGTGTAGCCTGAAGTGGCATATATTCAACCATGTCTCATGGAAACTGATTTGGAAACAACTATAAGGAGACACATTGATGTATTGTTACCACAAGTACTATTATTCCCTATAAGAAGAGTGGGTTCAGAAGTGCTTATTTTGTGTGATCAAAGACAGGTTTATGACCTATCCAATATCACACATTTGAAGGGAAGAAGAGTCCTTTTTAAATACAGATGATCACAAATTAAAGCTGATTTCTGCACTTCTTAGACGCTGTTCCAAGTGCAAACATACTTCCCTGTAGTATCAAATTAATAAACTCAGTTATGTTGTTTCAGCGAATTGAGCAGCCATTCCTGGAGGCAGTGCAGATGACTCTTGGTGACCGATATACAGAAAATGTAGAAAGTATCTACAAAGTGACCATCAAGTTCATTATTGAAACCTTGGTCCGCGGCTATGAAGAGAAGAAACCAGACTCGTGAAACAAGAAATGCTGGGACTAACATCTCAAGGAGAAACGTTTTGTATTAACTGTGTAGTCAGTGTTGGATCCACAAAACTAAATATAATTGGTTATCAGTTATCTATGCAACCAAGCTGCAATGTTGTCCAATACAAATTTCAGTCAGATTATACTTCACTGACCAGTTTTGTACAGTACATGTATACGTAAATGTATAACACAGCATAGGCCTTACTGCATATATGTTTATGAGACTTTCAAATGTAAGAGAGAATTGGGAACTTCAAATTTTTAATAACAATAGTGTATCATCAGCACCACCACCATATACCAGAAACAGTCTTTTTTAAATGTTATACTGTAATTTAAATTGAGACAGGGTAGTCCAATTGGAATGCCATGGTAATAATAATTTATGACATTGGACTCAAGCCTTCGCTTTCACAGACACACAACATTAAAATACAGTATTAAAATCAACTAATTCTTGATAGAAGAGATTTTATTCAATGAATTTTTCAAGAAATACATAATTCAGAGCAGGGCATAGCATGGAAAAGGTAACAGAATGAGCTGGCAGTAATGGTACAAACACACACACATTATAGATCAAATACTGACTACTGTTCATATTTCCACATGCCACTGATACCAAACCTTTATAAATATCTGTCTATTCTCTATTTTAAAAAATTGACAAGTTATTCTTCAGGTTGTCAAAAGCCCTAGTATATGTTCACAGTGACGGCAAGAAAGCTGCATTGTGAAACTGTGGCTGAAACTTTCTATACATGGGTCCATCAACCACTGTATATCACAAATTGTCTTTGCATTACAGCCGTGGGACGGCCATTTTTTGTAGAGTTACCTTGTACCTAATTCATCTGTGAGACTATCTTTTTAACCTACTGACATATTTCAGTGGGTGATAAAAGTGTACTTATGGGAATAAAGATGTTTTTTAAATACACAGAAATGCTGAGATAAGTTTCAGGCATATGCTTTGAAAGCCAAAGAGCATGCTGATGGAATAAGCAAAGGACACCCATACCAAATTTTGTTAATTGCAGTTGTTCTACACACTTCTCTGTTGCATGCCTTCTAATGCCATCACTGAGAATGAACTTCCATTGAAAGAACTTTATCTTGGCCCCTGTTTGCTGGGTTAAGAAATTCAGGGTCATCATGAAGTTCCTTTGTTACAACCACTGCATGGAAGATACTTTTGTAAGTTGTTATAATTTACGTAAAAAATTTAAGAGACCGAAGACCAAAGTATCTGCATAATCATGACATGAATGGTTGACCACAAAAATTTGTGTTGCTGTTCTGTCTGAGCAGAATGTAGGAGAAACAACCACTACTGATATCTCTGGTATTTGGGTACAACCAAACAATAGTGGTGCTGACGTATGGGCCTGACTTTTGCCTTCTAGTTAAGTGTATTCTAGGAGTGCTTAGTTTGACAGTATTGTGATAAGTGTGGACTCATATCTGTGTACATCATTTAAGATATTTAAAGCAGGCAGTTGTAACCAGCCATATGCTACACTGTTAACAGACAATGGTGCTGGGTTTGTTGCTTATAAATTAATGTTATTCTCCTTGTTAGTGAATAATGAAAAAGGACTGGAGAATATTTATGTAATGATACATGTAACTAAATGCTGTGACTAGACTGTACTGCACCTATTTTTAGCCAAAACCTTTCTTTTATAAAGCCAGGCTTAATACTGTTATCATGCTCACGTGGCTGTGTTCCTTTATTATTGTTTGAACCAACTAGTATATTCTTGTGCAACTGGGTCCACACATCATGCTACCACAGTCAACACACATTTCTGTTTATTTATTTTACTGGGTAATTAAGTCAGTAAAGTGACTATAGGCTGGAATCACAATTTTATTTCTGGCAGGAAATGGGGCTTTTCTCTTCACACCACATCCTGACCAGCTGTGCAGGCATATGCAGCTGGCTATCCAAAGGGTATTAGTGGTATAGTGACCATTTATCTGTATCTGCTACTACAGTCAATATGTGAACAGCACCTCCAACTTGCACATACATTTTTATGGTATGGAACAAGCAATTTGTTTATTCAATTTCTGAAGGCTGAAATCATCTCTCCCATCTATACAGTATACTGCCCAACGTTGGCATCCTCCTTGGTTTATATTGGCAGAAGAACTTCATGATTTGGTTTACAGGCATTTATTTGCCAAAAGTCTTCCATCAATTTCAGTTGACATATTCTTTATTAGTGTATGTATATATCTCACCCACCTGTTAGCACTATTTTATGATCTGCCAATTTCTATGTCCATGATCTGCTCCTGTTCTCATTTCCCATCTTTACTTTAATTAACACTATTATTGTAAACACCGTGGCCGTGAGCTCTTCTCAAGTGAAGTGCACCTAGATATGGGATACATGAACTGTTGTACAACTTTGAGGAATTAAGTAACAGGATTCCAAGTGGAAAATTTCCTCTGAAATGCCAAACACTGACAGTAAATATACATGTTTCCTTTATGGATACATGGAGTTACCTTTTACATCACTCACAAAATTTCCAATGCCCACATATTTGGAAATGACCTGTGCCAGTTAGAAACCTGTATTTCAAGATGCCTCTCATTTCATCAAAGAAAATCCAAAGATGTGCCCTATACAAACTTCATTCAAATGTGATTCATTTATGTTTATTGCTCCCATCCCAAACATTTAACTGTGAAGATGGTGGCAGCATATTCCTCTGGAAAGCTGGTAACTACCAAAATGGTCATCTGAACACATACTGCCTTGAGAATATCACATTGTAAGTAAGCTGCAGCAAGATTTATAACACATCTAAACAAGCTAATAAATGGCACCTGCTATCCAAGTTTCTCAAAGATGGAACACATACATACTTACTTGATTCATTTTGATCTCTGGAAACTTCAGCAGTTGAAGCTGCAGGAAGAAAGGAGGGGGATAAAGTACTGTATATAACATGAATTCTTCTAGACTGCCACTTGGGCCAGTTAAAACTGTGCCAGCTACATGTACATGATTCAACAAGGTGGTGAACTGCTGTGCTCAGTTGCTGTTATGATCACTCACATAATGTGAGCAAGTATCTGGTATGAAGCACAATAGAGTACCAGAAACACTCAGAACAAGTACTGAGGAGATGCCTATTTCAAATTTCTGTGGAGTTTATAAACTATCCTCTTTTTTCCTTAGCCTGTCCAGGCAAAAGTTGGTATAAAAACAAGCCACGGCTGCAACCTTTGAAGTCACCATCCATCACCATCATCATCCAATCTCATTCACTATTGTTAAAGCATCATATACTAACCTAACAGTTAATGTGTACAGAAGTATGCATGACAAAGATGAATACAAATATAACAGAGAATTGCTATATTTCCATGTCTGTTTCAATCAGTTAAATATTGTAATGCCAAATCCGCAGTTCTTAGAACAGTGATTATGAATACACAAGTCATCTGAGATATAACACCATGAAGCTTGGTAGTTGTGTAGCAACATTTCTGAGAGTTTGCTGCCCCCATCATCAGGGTAGATGACTGTAGGGCAGACTACAACACTGTTACACTCAAAGACAAGTTTCTTCAAAGTTAGTGCTCAAATCTAATTCAGATAGCAAACCTCATGGTCAATAATGTATGGGAGAAGACTAGATGTCTCCCTGAATTGCATGCACAATATCAGACTTACATGAGGCATGCATTCCTGGATGTGGCAATGTAGGCCCAAAATAAAACAGTGTCAATAGGAATTCACATTATAACTCAGTCTGCACCTACAATTGTTTGTGAAAGCAGCATGAATAAACATGAATGGCATGAAAGGAATCAATTTAATTACAGTGCAGTGGAAGAAAGCAAACTAAAATCCTGTAAATGTGACTGTGTGTGACTACTAACAGCTGATTTCATCAGCCTAGTACAATCACTTTGTGAACAAAGAGCAGCCACAATCAGGAGCTTTTTAGAACTAAGTAGATGTTACAGGCCAGAAGAAAAGCTAAAGTGGGCAACAAAAACATATCACAAAGGAGGTCATTATGCTGCAGGTTTGGATTATTTCCTACGAATATGGTTCTTGTGAACAAATGTTATGACATATTGATGTTCTGTAAATAGCATCCTTCATCAAAGTGCTCTGAAACTAAGTACATGTCATACACACATTTCCAGCCCCAGTCATAGTTAAAATGGCAAAGAAAGAAAAAATGATGCTGAAATTGCATAAGTATTATCTCATTCTGTCAGTTATGTCACTATACCATTTCTGTTTAAGAATCTTTGTGGTCAGCCATTCTTATTAGTTGGTGGGAGAGTCTGGATTAAAATCCCCATGAATTTTAAAATTGTTGGTGGTAGAACTAAGATTTGTTTGTAGCTAGTTAACACACAGAATGTGAGAGGACTCTGCATAACAAGTTGTGTATAATGTTGTTAGTCATTAATTGTATTTTACTGGAATATGTTCTATTTTGGCAAAATATTGCCTCCCACCCCCTCTCCTACATGTGTGAGTGAATGTAAGCAGATGCAATTAAATAACAGAACATGATGTTGTGCTTTACTTCATCCTCTGCAGATCCCAACCTCATATGCAAGAGTTCAATGAATAATGAAATTAAAGCATTTATTTAAGGAGCCAAATGTCGACTATAGTCGAGGCACAGTGTACTGTTGAAAATGGTGAAATCAACACAAAGAACATGCCAATTATGGGACAGAGTTTTACAGATGTAGATGGTGTGCTGTGTCCACCCTAGTGACAAGGGACTTTAAACAGTCTGTGTGTTCCTATTACTTTCTGGTGCCAAAGGGTTAACAAAGATATTTGTATCATGGCATATCTCTGTGCAATCGATTCTTCAGTACATTTATTAGCATGTTACTGTGAAATGTTACATAGTACATCAAAGTATACTGCATGTGTTTCAAAAAATTACATTAAAGGATTAATTTAAGACATGTTGTATTTACTGGGATGCAAGACGAGGTTTTATCCTTAAATTTGGCACTAAAATATGTGTGGTAATCTTAAATTCACATATGAAGCACTGAACCAGACTATGTCAAACCGGACTGCTCTGATGTGTACCATGCAGACACACACCATGGCCTGCGCTGCACACTCGTTACGTGAGGTCACGGATTTTCTGAGATATTACACAGTGTTGAGTGGTATTTCACTGCTGACATTTTGGGACAACCTATCAGTCCCATCTTAAGGGGTAAAGAAATCCAAAATGAGACCAGAGCACGACTGAAGTTAACATACACAATCTTGTTTTAGGGACTTGATCATGATCTAATTTTTTTGGAAGCATGTTTCACAAGGCTGCTCTGTATCCATATTCAGGCAAAGAAACGCCTAACCTGGTGGATTCCTTAGATTGAGCTATTTTTAATCACTGGGCACCACAGAAGCCGTAACTTGTTAAGATACGCACCTGAGAACACATCTTGTCCAAGGGTAGTAAGAGGAAAAAGGTTATTGAAAAATAAAAAAATTAATTACAAGCCTCAACAATAAAACCTGGAATAATCCACAAATTAAAAACTACAAAATAGAGCAGTGAACTCAAAATTATCAGCCCACAGACACAACACAGAAATCCAGAACACATATATCTAAATTTTTAACATCACTAACAACATCTGTTGAGAAAATTATGAATATTTATGGGTTCAATGAAGTACATAAACCAAGAAATACAAATGTATTATTTAGGTGGTCACTGGAACTCCTACATAGGGTGATGTGACAAACATAAGTAAGAAGCGCAAGACTGTAAAGTCAGCGCCCAAAGTCATGGTAGGCCATAAGCAGGCCCCTGTGACTAAGTCAAAGAAACCTGCGAATCCTGCAAACCCTTTGCAACCCAAACCCAAAGAACTGGTGGTCCCACCCCAACCGAACCAGTCACTCATTGAGGAGACCTCTGATCTTCTAGACAACCTCCCACTTAATGCAAGTGTGGAGCTCACCTGCAGGATCCTCACATCCATCCCCATCTTCCCTTTTGGAGCAGCTCACTCGTAGGCTGTTCTCAAAACCATGTCCTTTTTGTAGCTGAGTATGGCAGCATGGCCTTAGAAGACATGGACTTTGCGGTTGGACCGCTGGAATGCTGACGGTGTCCATGGCAGGATGTTGGAACTGGATCACTTCCTCATGCAATATGGGATCGACATTTGCCTCTTGACCGAGACACACCTCAGGTCAGGTGAAGCCTTCTGGATGGCAAACTACGTTGGTCACCGTACTGACCGATTAATGGAAGGAGGCGGAACAGCTGTACTGGTCTGCCGCGGTATAGATCACTACGCTGTACCTGTCCAAGGTCAAAAGCACCTGGAGGCTACTGCCATCCAGGTCATGCTGGCCAGTAAACCAGTTAAAATCCTGGCAGTTTACCTATCACCCTCCCGACCCCTGATTGCTTCGGACCTGTCTTCCTGCCTTGGTGGTCTTACCGTCCTCATGGTGGGTGATCTGAATGCCAAACACGTGGACTGAAATTCTAGGCTGATCACAAGGGGCAGGCTCTGGCAATGACTATGCTGACAAGAATTCCTGTCTGATGTATGGGCCAAGTACACACAGACAGTGGTGTTACACAAGATACACAAGCCAACATAACAATATAACAGGTAATAAAAACATAAATCCTCCACAAACATTCCACCAGCAGCTTTTTTTTACCTGTTCAGACCATATTCTTCTGAACATTAGAGTTACGCCAACAATGTGCACAAAATTTCCTACTGAAGTGCACAAACTGAATTCTGGATCCAGGACAAGAGTGGAAAAAATGAACATTTTGCCAGGGTAAAAAGGTTTGTAATCACGTGACCACGATGGCTCACTTCACCTTCACAGTTCCTACCCTCATTTAATGATATGTTTCTAAGAAACTATTTCCATTTGTAAATGAAATTTTTCCATTCGGTGGGTAACAAACAAATTACCAGGCCAGGAAAACAAGGACACAATATGTTCAAAGAAAAAAAATCTTCAAATTATATGGCGCTACACTACTACCAACACAACAAACTAACTCCATGAAGCAGAATCTTTCCTGAGAAGTCAAGAAATTCCCTGCATTTTATGGAAATGAAAGGTTCATTACCTGTTCCTATCCTGGGCCAGACCAATCACCTATACAACAACCCAAAAGAAATCCAACCCTTGAAACTATTGTACATATTATCTAATGCAATCAAATCATTTATCCTGGCATTTCCTCCCTACAGATGCACAGCTGGGACTCAGCCTCCCACTTTAAACCTTTAACCTTTTGGCACCGGAATTATTTTTTAAATTTTAGCACACCCTGTATATAAAATGTGAATAATACAGGAACCATATATATTAGAATTATGATACAAACTGCATTTTGAAGAGAAAAAAAAAACGGAGAGTATATACCATGTTTAAAATATTCAGTACCTATATTTGTTTAATAAATATATACAATGCAACTTTAGAGGTTAGCGGTGCGGTATGACCACTATAGTTGACATTAGGCGTCAAAAGGTTAAACACTGAATTAAATCCCACCTACCATTTGCTGGCATTATTAGGAGCTCACCATATTCTCCACATTAGCAGGATAAGGGTTAAGACAGAACATATTTTACAGTGGACACCCTGAGTGACAGACATAAATTCAGTATCTTGCAATAAAACAGTGAAAATAACACAGAATAATAAGGCAGTCTTTAATACATCATCTACAATATACATATCTCTTTCTAACAGTGATATAATAAAGGTTATTATTATGTATGAATAAAGGTTGACCAACTAGATGACACTTGCTTTATTATCTACTGCTCAACATGTTTCAGACGCTAATACATCCATCTTCAGGAGCTTGTGACTACTTGTTGCATTGTGTAGGCTGTAATGATAGAGGTTTTGTGCGTAATTAACACACAAAACCTCTATCATTACAGCCTACACAATGCAACAAGTAGTCGCAAGCTCCTGAAGATGGACGTATTAACGTCTGAAACATGTTGAGCAGTAGATAATAAAGCAAGTGTCATCTAGTTGGTCAACCTTTATTCAAATA
>Ga0123353_10003810_pt1 | contig 19241 bp, 8 predicted proteins | sample TergutLab28metaG_3_FD_92763 | JGI IMG/M metagenome (GOLD analysis project Ga0123353, IMG submission 92763) | Labiotermes labralis P3 segment gut microbial communities from Petit-Saut dam, French Guiana - Lab288 P3 | ecosystem: Host-associated > Arthropoda: Insects > Digestive system > Gut ... | reverse complement strand
TGCATTAAAAAAAAAAAATTTTTAACTTGAAGGTGGCGCAATGCCCTTCCAATATTTTTTACCAAAAAAAAGTTTTTTTGGGTATTGAGTTGAAGGGGGAAAAGGAAAAAAAAAAAAAAGGGTAGAGATTGGGGGGAAAGGGGTGTATGTATATTAAGGACTGGTTCAAACCCATATTCCCTCAATTTAAAATTAAATTCCTCCCCCCCCCCCCATGTTGCTAGCCAAGTTACGCCTGTGACAATAAACACACATGCTATATAATTTCAAGCGCATAGGGGCCCCGCAAGTTTAAAAAGCACCGGCCTACAGAAACTTGAGAAAAATAATAAAGTATTTGAGTCACTATAGCCACTGCTGCGGGCCAAGAATTAATATATATATTTTTTTTTTAGTTTGTCTGATGACATTGTCACAGTTGTGTGACCTAAGAGCCCTGAAATTACTTTTACAACGCCATATTTGTAACGGTAGATATTTCGCGTTGTTGTCGACGGACAATTTCTGTGTCAAACTTTATCTCTCCCAATTATAAGACTCAATAACGTGGAAACATCTTATGATGATGAACTTTGTATTTAAAAAAGGCTTCCTCCTAATGTAACACGGTTCACGCAAGTTCATTCGGCTTTTTAAAACTATATTTATTTATGTATTATCATTTATCATCTCTTCATTCTTTCTCTTATTTTATTTCATGTTTCACTTTAAAAAAAATTCACCCACATAGCACATAGGTCGCTTATCTTCCTGGCAGTGTTTCAACGTTAGATTCAATAAGCGAAAGGGGTAAATATACATACATATACACATGCATATTTGAAAATATAGTCCTCTCTCTTTCTCCATCTCCTTCTGAACATTCACGTTTGTAGTGAAGGTGAGCAAGAGAGGAATAAGATGAGCTTAAGAGTTATTAGCGAAGCACCTGCCGGACACTGCTGTTGAGTTGCAGTAATTGTCTGTTACGGTATGGATTATTATTAACCAAATTACACCTTCGCGATGCAGCACGAAACGTGACGTAAAGGTGTTTGGTGATTCGTTTACATGCTGGAAACACACCCTAAAGATAAAACTATGTTACGAAGCTACAAGGACGGGCTTTTATAATATCATCAAGAAAGCAATGTGTTTATTATTTCCAAAATTAAATTACTAACTTCTCTAGTTCTTATTATTCACTCTTTATGGTTGCACCTTAACTTCTGTCTCACCGGCAGCCAGCCTTTTATGAGAATGGAGGAAAAATTATGAGTATTGGCACAATATTCGTTTCATTGTACGGGTGTAAAATATGGTAACAACCCATCTTACAAATTAACAACCAAGTTACAAGCACGTTCTTCACGTATTTACGCAGTTCGAAGTATCCTGCGTTATGGAAGTCTCTCTGAAGGAAGACACGGCTGTGCAAGATGACGTTATATCGTGTCATCGTATAATCATCATCATCATCAAATCGTAATCGTTACAGTAACTGGAAGTACGAGTGACTATATTACAGAATTTAATTCACTTAGAAAAACCATGCTTGAACATTTAAAACTCTGTGGCAAATATATGTACCACAATGATATATTCTGTATTCGCACACAGTTCACTTACGCACTCTGTGTGATTCCCACAATAAATACCGTTTCGTTGTGCACCAATACGAGGCTAGTATTTCTAATGGACAGAGGCTGCGTTGTCTGGGAAATATGAAGTCAGTTTTATGCATATTATTGATGAATGGCAGTCTTTGAAGACTGACATTCGACACTAAGACCTACATATAAACTATATTTATAGAATTCAACTATTATTTTTTACCGATCGGAACTTTGTTTCGTGTGCAGAAAAGAAATCCCAGGCTGCCATTTACCAGTTAAATATTACAATGTAATAAATAAATAAATACAATATAGTAAAAAATTGAATTTGTATAAAATAACCCAGGAAAGCAACGCTTCTTTTAGATATACATTACCTTGCTTTGTAAGATAGACAATGATATTAACACACGAGCGAACGCATAGCAGTACGTCTATTCCATGTGTTGAAGCTTCAGTGATTCGTTGTATAATTTGCATTCTACTATCATATATCAAGTAACGAATGTTTCACACAATATTCTACTAGAATTAGTGGATCTTTTTCAAGACACAGTGGCAACTATTTGTACCACCCACTATAACATTTAAAAGAACTCTGCCGTTATCTCGCACAGCGTATTTACTGTTTCCGTATAATTCTCAGAACAAAACAGCTGTTAGATCCCTACATGACATTACGACGTTTATCTTTGTAAGACGCTGTGTTTTTCATGAAAAGTTGACCTAAATATAATTTATGAACTCAACGCGTTCTGTACATCGGCCTTGTTGTGTCACGGTCGGAGACATCAGAAACCAGCACAAGATGCCCAATAAATAAATCGGAGGAAATACTCGAAAATTTATAAAAAAAAATTCAGAAAAGTTCACAGACTCTCGAAGTTGCTCCGGCAAAAATGAACATAAATGGGACATGTGACGTAGAAGTGGAAGTGTTTAAAATCTTGATAAAGGTACAGGTGACAAAACAGCCTATCCTGATAGTCGTGTATGGACACACGTACAGGTCCTTAGGCTGTTCATATATTGCAGCTCGGGGTGCAAATCCCTCTCAGTGACGGATGCCAGTATCTTTATATTTTACGCGTAACGCACTATCAGTAAAATGCCCCGCAGATTACAAAGAAAATCGACAAGTTACCATACTCTGTTATCGTCCGGTGATTGAGACTGACTATTTATGAGCCAAACGGTACGAAATTTCATACCTGACAATGAGAACATAACCCATTATCTGCAATGTCGTGTTGGATAAACCCAAGATACAGACACTGGCCAATACAAGGGTCGTGTTGCTGTGATGTAACACCATCAACAACATTAAGACCGACCTTAAAGATCAAAATTATAGACAGAAGGTTGACGTCTTCTGAAATGCTGCACAGTATCGACTGGCGGATAGTTACCGACGTTTAGAAGGAAGGTAATGTCTTCAATTGCAATGCCAAGCAGCGCTCTTCTTGGAATGCTTACTCCTGAAGATTAAGGCTACACTTTCGTCCGAAACGGCTGTAACTTCTTGCCAAGCGAAACAGACTAATATCTTAGAAGTCTAGAGTCTTCAGCAACGCGGCCTTCAGAACATCAAATCTCACAGAATTACAGGCAACTGGCCGACTGCGGCACAACTCTGTACAGTGAATATGTAGCCACATTGGTTAATTCCAAATCCGCATGTCAAAGTGGCCGAGAATATTTTCTGACGGTCAACATAAAGAATTCAATACAACTAATTTCACGAAGCAGTCGTCTATGTCAAACTTACAGTAGCTGGTCCTGTCAAGACATTCCTCCACACCCTTAATGGTACCCAAAATTTCTTAACAGAATACACAAGAGTCAGCCACCGGGCCCTCCTCTAACTTATCTGAATCCTTTCCACATCATCATAAATATTTCATTACACCGTATAAAATATTACTCTGTAATCTTATCAAACGATTTTACTAGTACGACAATTTCTCTACAGCAAACATCCTACAGAGTCATAATTCGATTTTCTTAACCAGATACGCTTCGTGAAACTTTGGAAATATTGTAAAAATCAGGACACACAGAAGTTACAAGTCTGTTCACCTCCCACCAGATACTTCGTGCATGCTTTGCTTAACTCGCAGCATCGAATAATTTGCGACAGAAGCCGAGACATTTTTGGAACAGGTGTGAATCACTTGTGACTGATGGTTCCTCTCGTTCTGCCTACCAACCATTCTGGATCCTAATGATGCAAGTTCGCAGATATTATAGATTAAGATGTGCAAGAGATGAAAGCAAATCTTGGCATCGAGCTCTGTCACAGACCACCTACATACAGGGGTGTACAGTCTCCCATCTACTGTCCATGCTACCTCTTTGAGTGAAGGCTTCCTAAAATCATGAGTCTCTAAACACTCTCAATAAATTTCCTTAACCCTTTTAAAAGTACAACGGTCATTACATGCAACACATGTTTAAAGTTAAAATGCACACCGCTTTAATAGCAATCCAATCCACATAAAACACAACACCTGAATGATAAACTTTCTTTCATTATAACACTAGAACAACGAAATAATGTTGCCCAAATTCGTTGCAGCCCAAACTAATCATTTTGCTCACGCAGTGAATTCATGCGTTTTGATTCTCACAATAAACACTACGTCCTCACACAGTATTAACAGGCTGGTCTTCCTGCCTTCTCTTTGAGAAAGAAACTGAGGTTGCATCTATGTACATTTTAGACGGCTTTTAGTCTAAGAAAGACATCTAACACTGTGAGATACAACGAAAACAAATACACAATATATGTACTATTTTGTCCTGTAATTCAATTCATTAGTGCCTTGCATGAATATGTAATTTAATTACTAATAAAGTTACACCACACATACTAGGCAGACGTTAGGTTATTGACATCTTTTGTTTGCCAAACTGCTGTAAGGAAGTCGGTATGTATCCTGGACATACTGAGGCCAGCCATCTCGAAAAGGATCATTCTTGGTACTCCTCCATTTTCAAGAAAATATTTAGACGGCCCTTAAGTTCCAAACTGCCACAGAATTTTCTCTTGCAGCCACCCCATCCCTCTCAAATTCATCAAAATTAATCAATTTTCTTTAAAGACAACAAAATTATCCTTACACATTATGGATTGTAGCATCACTCTGAAAACTGAAACTCCACGACCCTTATTTCAAGACATCCGGCTATTTCTCACAACCATTACGTCGTCTTTTTCAGATTACTTGTGTCTGTCCAGTGGCAGCCGCGGCCATACAGACGGAAAGATAGACAGACAGACAAATGGGCATCATGAAAATAATAGGCGCTCTTCTGGGATTTGTGAATGCGCCTACGAGTCATCAACAGTATAAATTTCACAGACCGTAGCCAATATTCTTGAACGCTCTGTATTTCGTCTATTGAAACCATTCCTCTCTCTCTCTCTGTCTCTTGCTTTCACATCAACCTTATTTATAGCTTATTGATTTATAATGAGCGGTAAGAGCGTCAGACAAGTCTGATTCACAGTCGATTTCAAACCAAGAAATGAAGACAACCAGCACAGCGCCGGTCCTCCTCTTCTTCACAAAAGATGACGGCGAAACTCCCTCCCCTCTCCCTTCCGCACTTGCTTCTGTGACGATGGTGCGGAGATCAAGGAACAGAAAAGCAGCTTACGTGCTCAGAACTGGAGGCGTTGTGCAGGAAGCTATAAGAAGGTGCAGCAATAGAGCCGATATATATTACACGGACCTCTGACCCAATATAAGGAAAACATATACTGTATACGAAGAAAAGAAACCGACGTAGTCTCAAAGAAGGGCAGTATCAATAGAAACCACAGCACGAGGAAATTTGGTAGAGCCTTCCGGCTGAGTGGAAAACCATCGCTGTCACAAAACAGGTTTATCACACTGCTGCTTTACGTTGTCGGTTACGTAACTGCCCGTGTGCTGCGTTTTCTATTCCATATGCTCTATAATGGCTTAAACTGAGTTATTTAACAATGCTAATTAATCAGTTACGTTACAAGGGGGTCAAGCAGTAAAGAACTGAAAAAGGATGAAGTTTTCCTTACACAAACCATGAAGGCATACAGAGGGAGCGGAGGTACAGTCCCACTCGTTCTCCCCGCCAGCACTCGATGGAGATGAGAGATCAACGTCACGCCCTGGCCGCATTAATCCCCGGGCAGGAGCGCCGGTATCCATGAAACAGAAGGCTGGGTAGGCCCCGGAATTGTTCTGAACATTTTGAATAAGAGGTAAATGTATTTCGCCCGCCGGAATTCGAACCCCTTATCGTCCAGCCTATAGGCTAGTCACTATACTGGCTACGCCATACACGGTTCACGCATAAAGTAGTAGGTCGCCGGAAATATGAAAATAACATACGTTGAAACTAGCAAAAGTTACATGTTTTAAGACAGTACCTCAATATTTGAACAGGAATTAAAGCGAAAGATTAGAAGCCTTCAGGAATTAGGGTGTAGGGGTATGGAATGGATGGAGCTGGCTCGGGAGAAGGACAGGTGGCGGGCACTTGTGTATGCGGTAATGAACCTCCGGGTTCCCTCAAATGCGGGGAATTTCTTGACTAGCTGAGAACCGGTTAGCTTCTCAAGAAGGACTCTGTTCCATGGAGTAAGTAAGTAAGTAATAATAGAAGCCTCAGCATAGTCAGTCTTAGGGTCGATATTTAAATCCGGGACCTCCCATATACAAAGCAGTAATACTATGCACAACGGCACGGACTGCTCAGATCTAGAATTACAACGAGTTACTGTTTGGTGGGAGAGCAAAATGGAGGTTCGTAAGTTATTTTGGTTGTTGGGCGAACAGAACCTAAACTACGATAAAATGCCGAGTCGTGGCGTATTTCTGGTTAATATTTCTGGTCTTTACCTAAACGAAGTGAAGAAATACATGTCATGGTAGACGATACTTCGGCTGAGGATCGAACCAGCTGCACCTGCTCAGAGCAAGTCAGACAAATTACGGCTGGATACAGAAGATGTTAAGAAACATTACGGACCTGAAGGCGAATTTCGTGACCTATTTCCGCACACTCCATCTGCAGGAACCTATAAATCCCTACGAGTCAGGTAATATTTTTTTTTTTTTGGAAACAGCAAGTAAGTGCAGAAGGAACAGTGTGAAAGAACACACTGCGGTCCTACAAAACGCTGGTGACAATTTACCAGTCGCCATAGCGTGACACCTCGGAAGACCTGAATATTCAACAACACCGGGGAGAGAAACTCCTATCTCGGAGGCTTCGGAACTGAATGAGCAGCAAGTCTTAAGCACACTACAGCTTCTTTTGAAATCCGTGAATACTCGCCGTGTATTGGCATCCTGTTATCTCATTCGAAGCTTCTACTGAAACAATGTCATTCAGAAACCGAATAACCTGCCAAACTAACCTTCTGCATCTGAACCAAATACTCCTAATAATCAGACCATTGTCATGTTTACTCTCCGGTGGCACTGTAGACGTTGAGTACTCCATGGAGTACAGTCCTTCTTCAAAAGCTAACATTTCCTCACTTCGTCAGGAAACTCATCAAATGTTTGGAAACAACAGGTGCATCACCATGGTCACAGCAGTCCGTCACTTGTCCGTATTCTGAGCCAGATTAATCCAGTACACGCATTCCATCCTGTTTCTTTCAGGTACAGTTTAATATTATCATTTCACCTGCCCCTAGGTCCTCCAAGTGGTCTCTTCCCTGCAGTCTGATGCAGCTGAGTACCACACATAAAAGAACAAGAAGACCATTTAGGATAAGCGGGTGTAGACAGGATAATACTAAAATGAATTGTAAAGAAACAGAGTGTGAAGTTGTGGGTCGTGAGGTTTCGTAACGCACACCACTGGCGATCATCTGTCTGTACGATAACATACCACTGAAAAGGCGAGGAGAAATTTTGTGACCACTCGATGAATACGAGCTCCTTCAGAATCAGTCTGCACCATGCAGTTCGTTGAAAGAACGAGAACAGATGTTATTTCTGTTTATGTGGCCTGTCTCGATGGCCTTAGAATTGATAGGTTACCTTACAAACACGGATCCCAGCGACAACACTTCTAGTAACTCGAAATGCCAATATGGTAGCCGCATTAAGCCTCAATAAGCGAGGCACCCCCAGGACTACGGGGCCAGCGTGGGGGGTGGGAGAGGGGGAGATGTCAAGACACAACACGCACAAACACAATGTCAACTGCAAAGGCACGGATACAATACATTTTGGTGAGTTTTTCGGTTTTATGGCAGTAAGAGCTTAGACTGTGATCTTGTAAGTTGTAGCAGGGGGAAGTATTTTAGGTGGATATCAGGCTTCCGTTGTACAATTAGTTCGTATTTGTGTAATTAGTTGTTTATGTTTAATTAGTTGTTATTTGTGTTGTTCTGTTGTTGTGTTGCTCTATGTATTGTTTGTGTGTAAATGTGTACTGTAATACTGCCACCGGGTGACAACCTAATTTCAGTTAACAAATATATCATATCAATATCCAACATACTGCCACCGTCTTCAGGGCTTAAGTGTGGGAGATGAGCGTGTTGTCTGGTTTTACGGGTGCATACATTTCAAAGTACGTGACCAATATGATTGTCCATCTTCGCTGCAACGTGCTACGGCTGGTATGATTGGCCACTTTTCCTCCAACGCGCCTACGGCTGGTATGTTTCGCCACTTTCCTTGCAACATGCCAATGGCTGGTATGATTGGCCACCTTCCCTGTAATATGCAATGGCTGCTATGACTGGTCACCTTCCCTGCAACGTGCCTATGGCTTGTATGACGGGCCACCTTCCCTGCAACGTGCCAATGGCTGGTATGATTGGCCACCTTCCCTCCAAAGTGCCTATGGCTGGTATGATTGGCCACCTTCCCCGTAACATGCCAATGGCTGATATGATTGGCCACATTCCTTGCAACCCACATACATAACCTGACAGAATCCACACCTCACTCACTTCGACCTTGAAGATGGAGGCAGCATGTTCCGCCGAACGGGTCAATACGTTTCCTTGAATTTTTATTTCGAAATCATAAAACTGATTCTTGTGGTGCCTTTCGAGGCTGCTCAATTTCACGACATTCCAGTAGCTAATTCTTTAGTATATATAAATGCATGTATCACTAAACTAATAACTTGTAACAAAAGCCAAACGTGCAGCAGACACCTTCACTGCACAAGACACAAAACGTTCCGAACTTCAAAACGTATTTCCGTAACTTTCATTTCCTTACGCTCAATATCAACAGTATCCCACTTCTTTCTCGGGCGTCCAAGCTGCATGTCCAATCCAGTGAAACTAATCTGATCGGCAGTAAAACGCATGAGTTTGTCATCAAATAATACAATTTATCCTAATTTATCTTGCTTACTTGGGGGCCTAGGTTTAGTTTTACAACCTCTACCACTAACAGCACTACTAACATACGCCCGAGGAGCCCATCCAGGCAGCTACTCGCTGGTAACAAGGCTAAATAACCGAGAAATGTAGGTACCATTGCATAAAAGGTAAAACGCAAATTGTAAAACGAGCCGAAGGAAACAGAAATCAGATCGGAAGAAGAATAAGAACTAATTTTTATGTAAGATCAGCAGGCTGTAAAACGGGAGACAAAAATTCATAGCTTTGACCTAAAATCAAAAGTCAGAACGACAGCTGAAAACTAAAACAAATGTATGTGGGCGGAATAATAGAGAATTTAAGATTAGCCTTACATTAATAACGTAGAACTCAATGCTAATATAATAATAAGAATGTGGACTGCAGAACGGTTGGTGTTAGCTGGCACACCATTACTCTCTAATGTGACTCAGAAAAAAAATAATCTAACCTACCTACTTACCTACCTACCCACCTACCCATCTATCTAATCTAATCTAATCTAATCCAGTCCAGTCCATCCATCCATCCACCCACCCACCCATCATCTATCTATCTACCTATATCTACATCTATCTATCTATCTATCTATATATATAATCATACCGATAACAGGACTCAATTCATCTCTATTAGATATAAACACTTCTCAGATCACTTTACTTCGAAAGGTTTACAGACTTTCTGTTCCGCTCTTGAAATGTAAGGTCACAATTCACAATCACATAGAACAAGCCCTACGATGTATTTTAAGGAGCACAATTCTTGCAAAGCAAGTCGTGGCGGCGCACTGTAATATCCCATCCTTCCCTACGTGGTATTTCTCTACCTCAAGACAACAGGTGTAGTGACGGGTATTGTGAAAAATAATTCTTACATACACACCTGTCCCTTTGTATACAGACATCCGAAGAAACAGAAGTGGAAATGCCAAGCAGAGAAAGAAAGCCTAATAAATGAAACCGAATTATTAGAGCATTAAACAATGCTTTGAAATATAACGCATTCTGAAGACAGGAAATAAAGTAGGTCATAAATAAAATATAGGATGTAAGATAAAATATATATGAGGCAAAACAAAATTAAGTAGCTACATATTGAAGATGTACACTTTCAGCTGCTATATATTGTATACGTTTACTGAGAGTGAATGTTCATTACAGTTGTCATAAATATCTGGTACAGAATATTCTGAGCCAGCTATACCCAGTCACCTTTTCATAGTGTTTCTCACAAGCTGAGCCGACATCTTCGCAGGGTTCTATTCGTCCCGAAAGTTTTTGGTGTGGACAGGACAGCGTATACTTGGTCGCATCGCGCGAACACACCAACTGTTCGCTACTTCCGGTAGAAAAATGTCTCTTTTAAGCGTATTTAGGCAAGATAATAGTTGCACAACGAAGAAAAGGGCACATAAAATCACGTACACATTTTCTTCAGCGGCATAAAATAACGTACTGCGACGTTCGCTGAAAAACCGCCGCGTCGCGAACCGACCAAGAGCGAACGCATAGGTAACAACGTCCATCACCTGCGCGTTTACTGTGACGTGACACTGTTACATTATGACAGAATGCGCAGGTGTTGTCCAGGCATAAGGGAAATCGTAACTAACTAATGTCCTTCCGTCTTCACTTTTCTCGCCCTTTCTTTCTACAATTTTTGTTTGTTTGTTTCTTATTTCGTTCATTTACAGTCCTGCTTAAGCGTTCTCTTCCTCGGAGGTATTCCATACAACTTCCTGTATGGAAAACCTACCAGATTTTGCGACATACCTTATTTAGCTCCATTATTATCAGAAGTTCACCATGTATGAAGAATCTGAAAATGAGGTGTGGAGCACATACCCACTAAGGTAAAGCAGTCTCGTTACAGGCTCACAGGGTTCCAGGAAGTTAAGGTTCCCAGATTACATGACAACGGCACAGGGTGGTGGTACGTTTGTCAGCCCTACGCATCGGCCGCCTTTACCCCCAGGAAATGCTCCTGGTACTCATTTCTGTTAGAGGATGAGTCGACCCCAGGGCCATAGTGCGACCGGAAGGATTATGTCAATGAAAAATTCCAGTGACACCATCTGGAATCGAACCTGCCACCTTCCGATTTGTAGCACAGCACCTTAACCACTGACACCGCGGTCCCCACACATATCCAGTATCCTGTCGAATTTAGAATGCAGTATTGGAAAAGCGGGTAAGTTAGGTCGCGAAACTGGGCCAATTTTCCGTAACATATTTTGTCTCTACTATACCTAATTCACGCGGTGGCGCAGTTGGTTGAGGAACTTAGCTACAAGCCGGAAGGTCGCGTGTTCAATTCCCTGCGGTGTCATAATCCCTTTGACCACACTATGGCCCTGGGGTCGACTCAGCCTCTAACAAAAATGAGTACCTTGAATATTTCCTGCGGAATAAAGGCGGCCGGTGCGTAGGGCTGGCAAACTTACCACCTTCATGTGCCGACTGTCTTGAAGTATAGAAGCCTCTACCTCCTGGAACCCTCAGGGCCTGTCCACGCATGTACAGGAATTGCTTTACCTCAATATTCCTGTTACACGTCCTACTCTTACCGTTAGACCCACTCGTCCAAATGGTATTCAGCGAATGTTACATGTTCTGACGTTCCTGGTTATATTAAGCTACAGACTCTCGTATGTCTGACTCTTTATTTATTTAACGTCCAAGCAACTGATTCTCAAGCCCCTTCAATCTAACATCCTTACGTGACGCATGTAGGCCTAAATCCTTACGTCGCAAAGTAACGACGTGCTAATCATCATGGCCGCTGTATCGCAGGAACACAATTCCAAATAGGCGCTCAGTAACCAATGTATTGTGATTTCACCCTTTTCGTATTGCTTCTCTTTTGGGTGCGAGACATTTTTATATCCCGCGGTTTGCGTGCGTCGTTGTGCTTGGACGCCCCCAGGGATGGCGGAAGTCGCGTCGCGTGTTTAGTTTTCACGGTATTACCCACAATCCTCTACTCAACAGACCATTAATGCTACAACGGTGCAAGACACGTGTCAGTTTCAAAAAGCGCCGTAAAATGTGTGTGCTTACTGCCGACACAGTGTTTAGAGTGGAGAACACTTTTTAATTACAAATAATTGTACGATTTAATAATATTGAACATTAGCAGAGTTAACCCCCGATATAGCGCCAATGTTTGTTCAGCGCTATTTGTGGCGATATGTCGAGTGTGAAGCTATACCGAGGGTGGCGCTATATCAAAGTTGGCAGGGTGGCGCTATATCAAAGGTGGCAGGGTGGCGCTATATCAAAGGTGGCCGTAAATCGAAATGTTATAGAGTAGAGATTTTTTTTCCACAGATTTTCATGTGCGGTAAGCGAGGGCGCACTCTATCGGGGTTTGACTGTAACTTAGATCGGTGGTCCATACCTCTTCCGAGGCACACACACCGAGAAAACAGAAGCGGGCTTTTGAAGCAGGAGCCCAATCCTGTCTTACATTATACAGTTGTTCTAAAACAGTCAAACCTTTAACATTTTTAAGCGCAGTACGTCTAAACATGCTTATTTACAACAAGAAAGTTCATCATCACAGGGTGTTTCACCACAGATCAATAGTCTATTCCAAAGCGAATAGAATAGACTATTGTAATCCAGCACTTCCTCTTTCGATATCCAGTATCTTCTTCTTTCTTTAAGGTAATAAAATAACTGCTTACACCTTCCTACTCGTTTTCCCGTCCCTTCTATCTTTTGTCCAAAATGTGTGGGTTATCAAAATAGAGACCTCATCAGTGCCTATGAGCATTCTCAACTGCAAACTTATGCAAGAGAGAAACAAAAATTTTATTTTACAATAATCTTCTACTTATCGAGTCGTCGTAAACGAAAAGCAAATTAAGTTACCTGGTCAGGCTCTATGTCCACAACTTAATAAAGTTAAACACACAATATTTTACCCGGCTACTAACAGGAATCGCTGAACAAAAGAAACTTGAAAAAAAGGAAGTCTTCCGGCTGCAATACAATATATCCACATCAGACAACACAAACTACAAGTTTCGGGCAGGAATAAATGAAGTTACGGATACAGAGGACAGAGAACTACCAGTTAAGGTACAAAGACACAGATGGCGGCCACTCGCATGGGTGTCGCGGATTTAATCTTACTAGATGCATGGTTGTTTTCGGCAATTTTCTGTTTCTTTGTAGCGTTCGAGATGGTTTATCCCCCAATCAAGGGAGTCCCACTGCGTGACAAAAAAAGATTCAATGTCTCATAATTAATTGTCAAATCAAGCGCTACGTGGTGTACGGAAGACGACAGAGCCTTTGGTACAGAACAGGGGTAAACTTTGTTCCGCGTTTTGACCATTGTGGGACCTACGAAACTTCCGGTACAATGACCACAGGGAATTTTTCTGCAGGAGTAAAAGATGACGTGGTGTAAAGCTGACCAAACAGTCTCACCTTCAAGTAATACCGAAGTCCAGAATCGAAATAAAGTAACACAACAAACCTTAAACGGCTTCAAGGTGCACAAAGTGAACTTTCTGAGTCAGACGTCATATCAACTGAGTCACTGTTGGCAAGTGACCGGGTAGTCAAGCTAACCCGCTCACCTCCTAGTGCTAGGTTGAGGAGTGGAGACATACCTCAGCTACCCGACTGCCTTCACTGAATGCAAGGGAAAAATTTTGCATTAATTTATTGGGGGCAATATCACTTGATGAAATTTATGCTTGTAATTAGCAATCTACTCCTTAGTAACGACTTAGTAACGATATGCACATACTGACAATGCACACGAAGAAGAGCATATGAAACATTAACATTTCGAAGTTTCCGCTACCAGATTTCACAAACATTTGTCCAGTGCGAGATGAGCTGTAAATGCGGACGGACGTACAGACAGACAAAGAGACAAGACAAACGTCATAAGCGTTTTTCGCGAGTATGGGGGCAGGGATGAAATTAAAAAATAACTGGAAGGTGTAACCTGCAATGTCATAACTTCCATACACATTCTGGTGAAACTAGGTGAACTGGTTCAGAAATTTAAACGGACACACACACACACACACACACACTCACACACACTTACACTCACACACACACACATACATACTCACACTCACACACACACACACATACTCACAATCACACACACTCAAGCACACACATACACTCACACATTCTCTCTCTCTCACACTCACACACACATACTCACACTCACACACACTCAAACACACTCACACATAAACTCACACATTCTCTCTGTCACAATCACACACACACATATACTCACACACACTCAAACACACAAACATACACACACTCTCATACACACACACACTCACACACACACTCACACTCACATACCCATACTCACACTCATACTTACACACACACACACATACTCACACACACATACACACACACTCACACTCATACACACACACACTCACACACACATACACACACTCACACACACACATACTCACACTCACACACACATATTCACACACACACACACTCACACACACACTGCATGGTAATTGCATAAGCCTGTTTTCACTTACGAAAGTTAGTCGGCTAACGAATAAGCGCTACTATGAATTAAGCCACTAAAAACACGAATGCAGCAGCAGAAATATGTGACGGAATGTGGTCAAGCGCCGTACACCAGTAATGCACTGAGGAACTGAATTCCTGAAGAGTGTAGGTAACATAAACAACATAACTTAGCAGAGTAATGATTTGAGGTATGCTATAGTGTTTGAGGTGTAACACGCGTGGACAAAGGGAGGTGTTCTCTGACCCTGGAGATTACAAGACATCATCATTACAAGGCGAGGTCAGGCGGCGCAAACAAACAAAATGACACTGGTCCTTGTTTGGCTTCTAAGAGGACCGCGTACAAATGTACTGTACCTTGATGAGTTTCCAGATGTGCAGCGTGCCAAAATGTCTGTAATTATGCATCACTCCATCCTACACACGCTCAACCATTGTGAGGTGGATATTTAGTACGGTTTGAAGCACATTTAGAGAGTGTGCGGTTGTAAATATCTGAAATATGTAGGGCGACATTAAATATGTTGTATACGTGAAACAGAATTAGAAAATAAATATATTGTGGTGTGAGCATCAATGCTTACGTAAAAAATATAAAGAAAACTACATAATAAGCAGCTTCATTATTTGTATTCTTTAGCACATATTTTTAAAACTGTGAAACAAGTATGGATATGGAAAAAGACGCAGCAGGTATAGTGAGATAAATGCATGCACTGTTTCAGCGTGGCAACCTCAAAGAAACAGATCACTTGGGAAGCCTTAGCACAGACTGTGGGATAATATTAAAATGATTCTTAAAAACCAGGACTTGATGGTAACCGAATTAAACTGGTCCTGAATATAACCCAATGGTGGGATTTCGTCATATCTGGATTGCACAAAATTCCAATAATTTATTGATTAGGTGAGCTACTATTCAGCATCTTAAGAAGTTCCCTACCATATGATATTACGTTTAGTTAATAACACTCACAAAACCACATATAATGGCCGCTAAATAATCATCAGTTTCTTCAGGAAGAATATTTCAACAGACCTGCTGGAGTTATTAATAGTCACGTCTGCTTATAATGGCTATAGTGTGCCTGGCATGTCTGTTGACTGTCTGTCCGTCCGTACTGTTTTGTAACAAATGAAACTGATTTTTTTTTCGAGACAAGGTCACCGCCCAGAGGTTGTAAACTGCAACTGTCATAAAAGATGAATGAAACGTGAAACCTTAATTACTGTGTCTATTGATCGCCTATTAATATTCTATTGATGTGTTACCTTTCTAACTGTTGTACAGTTCGTATATTTCGAAGAAGGATCACCTACTCAAAGTAGGAAGAACTCAAAGCAGTTACAGATATACTGAGTGTCCAATAACACTTTGCATCAGATACAAAAAATAGAACATTCTGATAGAATTAATATGTAGAAAGAAATTATGGAAACAATTACAATAAAACATCTGGAGAGAGAAGTCTAATTTTTTTTATTACGGTAGGATAGCAATAAACGTAAGTAATATTTTGGACGTTCTCCTTAGTATCGTGCTTTTCCAAAAAAACAACATTTAGGAAAACGGCTGTTTCCGCTACCAGGTATAAAGTTTGGCCCCTTAGAAACAGCTGGTTTCAACCACCTTCTAACGATTGAGACTGGCTGCTTCTATCGGACTAAACCGAGCAGTGAACTTTACTTACAGCTGATAACAGAAACCGTCTCAGTTTCCGAATAGCAGCTTCGGTAAAAAACCAAAGACAATGAAGTTCACATCCTACTGTTCATGTTTATCACACTGAAAACACCCTGTGACTTACCAGAAATTTCGGGGTCTCCCAGGGAATCACGTAATAATGCAAACTTGATTATAACATTCTTATAATAAAAGACAAAAAGCTGCACTATTTCTCTACTTTATTTTGGTAAATATCTCTACATGTTTCAGACAGATTTACTGTCCATCATCAGGAGTCTTAATATTGTATTCACAGCAACTGGTATTTGTCGTACATTTTTAAAATTTCAGTATGACAAATACCTACAGTTGTGAATACAGTATTAAGACTCTTGATGATGGAGAGTAAGTCGGTCCGAAACATGTAGAGTCGTTTACCAAAATAAAGTTGAGAAATAGTGCATCCTGTTGGCTTTTATTATAAGAATATGTCATGATGTACGGTCATCTGAATGTCAAATTGATGATAATAAGATACTGCGTGAATTTTAGTAATTAACCAACTTAATGCACCGAAAGGAAGGCCAAGATTAAGATGGGATGATGACGTCAGAGACGATTTGAGGAAGATGGAAGTAAATAATTGGAAACAGAAGGCACAGGAAAGGAAACAATGGAGAGGAATAATTGAGCAAGCCAAAACTCACAAAAAGTTGTAGAGCTGAGGAAGAAGAACCAATTCAATGCACAAAATCTTGTTTTATAATAAGTTTATTATACGTCTCTACATGTTTCTAGCACTATGTGCTCATCATCAGGCGGTCAAAATTGTATTATACACCATCTGGTATCGTTACACTCTGTAGGTGGCCGTCCCGTGCACCGGACGGCCACCTACAGCGTGTGATGATACCAGATGCTGTATAATACAATTTTGACCGCCTGATGATGAGCACATGGTGCTCGAAACATGTAGAGACGTATAATAAACTTATTATAAAACAAGATTTTGTGCATTAAGTTGGTTATTTACTAAGATTATACTGAGATGCACAGTCAGCAAAACATCAAAATACTGTGAATGTTACAACTTTCTTGGTAACATGTTTCTGAAGCAAGAGCACACAATTTAGTCCGTGTTTAGAAAGAAGTCACAGGTTTTTGTTCAGCGTTATTCCGCCAACAAACACTGCCTGAAGAATGCGAACGCGAGTGGTTCAGAAAAGTACAGCGCGATGAAGGAAGGGATTTGAAAGGAGGGAAGTGGAATAACCTACAACTCAATTCACGTGACAGAACGCAGACATTATTAAAATGGAAATGGGCAGAACAGCCGCAGCAAAATATACAGAAAAACAAAGCTCTTTATAGTTGATTACTTTTTCCTTCTATTCTTTCCATTCTCATTTATTTATCCACGTGTCCCGAATTAAATGTATGGTAGGGGTTCAAATGAGACGCCATTATTGTTAACTGGTGAGACTTTTGGACGAAATCGTCGTGTCCGATTAAAAAACATTTCTCGTCATTTGTACAGAAGGCGCGACGAAAACTTCGAACACGCGAATTACTTAAACCTGAAGTCATCAGTCTTCTGGTATGTTACGCAGCGTACTTTGGTAGTTTCCGACGCACAAATGCAAACCAGAAACCCCCCCCATCACCGGAATACGAAGTACTGCAATACCTCGGCTAACGAAGATAATTCGTTCCGGAATCACATTCGTTAGCCGAAATCTTCGTTAGCCGAAACACACGTAAAGGCGGAGAAGATAAGCTCCTGGAATGGCCCGACCGTTCATGTTCGCTGCTTTATGTTGGCGCGCGCACTAAAACATTCGTTAGCCGAGTCCGAAAAACAGCTAAAAAAAATCTTCGTTAGCCGAAAAATTCGTTAGCAGGGTCACTCGTTAGCCGAGGTGTCACTGTAGTTGGGGCCCAGTGACGACATCGTATTTGATGCTTAAAACTTTACAGGCAGGACGCTGTGGTATATTTTCTGAGACACATCCTGATGTTGCTGATACCGCAACTGATACGGTGCTACTCACCTCTTTTTCCTTTGCGGCTAGTTCGACTTCAAGCCCGGAGCGGGAGATGATGTCCATCGTGTTCTGTTCCATATCACCCCCGCCTCCCACGGGGGGCTTATTGCCGCCACCGCCTTTGCTTTCAACTAACTGCAGATTCTGGTTTGCCGTTGCTAACTGTTCCTTCAACGCGCTCACCTCCTTCTCCGCCAAAGTCGCCCGCTGCAACAAGAGGAACATCTCGTTACTGACCAACAGATGACAGCAGACACAGCTACATATGTGAGTGTTTGATACCAAAGGCGACAACATGGAGGGCATTCAAATATCAAACATCTGCATTTTTAAAGCAGTACTATGATCCTGTTACTCAAAGCGCACGTCTTATTGTAGCCCTCAGCACAGCAACTGTCACTGATGTCCCGCCGGATGAAGGCTCTCTATACGACAAAACTGCCGTAACCAGCGACACTATAAAAGGAACACTCTGCAGTGTTGCGTACGTGAGCGTGGTGTGCACCGAAGCTTCTTGTAACTGCATGTTTTTATATAATTACTTATTTTAGTAGTGGGCCCGGCAGCTCAGTCGGTATAGCGATTGATTACGGGCTGGAAGGTCCGGGATCGAATCCCGGTGGGGACGAGATTTTCCGCCCGTCCAGACCGGCCCTGAGGCCCACCCAGCCTCCTGTAAAATGGGTACCGGTTCTTTCCCGGGGGTAAAGTGCGGCCGGGGCTTGTTGCTGACCACTCACCCCCTTCTAGTGCCGCGGTCATGGAAGAGTAGAGCTATACCTCTATCCACCCTCTGGTCCACATGGGGCCTGTAACGGGAAAACTTCACCTTTTACTCTGAATGAAGTCATCACGATGTGCTTGAACAAAGCTTGGACAAAGCATCTGGTAACGAAATTGTAGGGGCCTGAAGATGACTAACATCTAGTCGAAACATGTAGCCTTACTCTAGAATAAATAGATTGTGCTGACGTACGTTTGTGTAATACTAATTGG